>ENA-OQHZ01000906-OQHZ01000906.1-human-gut-metagenome-genome-assembly--contig:-NODE-906-length-12043-cov-3.684606_pt1 | contig 12043 bp, 8 predicted proteins | sample MGYA00242642_ERZ504734 | MGnify/ENA primary metagenome ERZ504734 (study PRJEB26092, sample SAMD00036210) | human gut metagenome | host: Homo sapiens | study: EMG produced TPA metagenomics assembly of...
TTAACTATTTTCTTCAGTAAAACTCTCCATTCTTGTATCTTAGAATCTTTATCATCTTCTGGTTGAATGCTAGCTAACCATTGTCGGAAAGGTTGATCGATTTTGAAATATAGACTTTCAACTATCTGCTGAGTATAACTACCATTAGAGATATTTCTGATTTCCTTTATATCATTAATATACGTTTTATATGTTCTAGAAATAATTTTTTTTGTTTCTTCTACTACTTCATTGATACGAGGAACCCAACCACCCTCGTCTAAATCCGTTAAAACCAAATCATTGATAAAAATTGAGTCAATAACCTCATCCGTTGGAAGCCGTGATTGAGGGTTTCCATCGTCCTGCATACTAATTGCAACAATGTTTGATAGTCGATTTCCTATTATATCATCAATATATGTAAGCCATTCGATAACGCCAGGTTTTCTATGTTGAAGATCAGTATCTTTTATAGATAACAAGCCAAAAGATCGCCATAAAGACTGATTCAAAAGATGTTTCTTTGGTGTATAGCTATCCCTATTTTTACCCGAAACATTATACTTCCAAAGTGTCATTGGCTCCAAAAAATTATCCCTATGATTGATATCAGGTAATTTCACAATATCAAAAGAGAAAGGTTTATTTAAATTAAAGTCTGGGTCAATATAGATTCCTTTACTCCAAACAGTATATAAACTAGCTATATTGGTAATATCTTTTTCATCAAGGTAACTTTTAATGATATCAGAACTTTTACGTTCCCAGCAAGGTCGCTGAATATTTTCTACATTACCACATTCATTATACGGTGAAATATAATTTAGTAACAACGTTTCGAATAAAGTGTTACCTTTAATATAAATAGCACCAATATCAAATAGCCATCCTTTCGAAGGTGTATATTTTTCATTTCCAAAAATGACCTTATCGGATACTCCTGAATACCCTTGAAATGTAATTAGCCATCTAGCTAATTCTGCGGCAGTTAGAGTATTTTTATTTTCTTCATCTTTTGGGGAAAATAAAGCTATCTTATTTCCACTCTCAGATATAATTCTATTTATATTTTTACCCAAAATACTAGTTCCTTTGGCTTTGCTAATTTTATCTCCAGCAATATCTTCTTTCGTTACCTGAAAAAATGGATACTTTTGGTCAAATAAGTAAAAGCGATCTCGCCATTTTTCTAAGTATTGATTAACAATATTTGGAAATCTTTTATTAGTCCAAAGTTTTTCCCATGTTTCATAAAGAGCTTCTTCATAATTCTCAATATCCATCTCATCCACTGGTTCAAGCTGATTCCATCCTTCATCAATAGTAAGATACTCATAAGCATTTCCATCTATATCAAATCGGGAAAAAACTGTATGCAAAACAGCCAACAATACTCGTAATACCGCAAAATCTTGTGTTTTCGTATCTCCTGCTAATTCTTTATACTGATGAGCATTTGTAAATAAATCCTGTAAAGAAACATCTTTTGTGGATCCTTTCTCGTCATAAATAACAGAAATCCAGGGTTCATCAAGTAAATTAAACCGACTCATTCTTATCCAACCTTTCTATGGTAACACCATATTTTTCATCATATAATAGTTTAAATCCATTCAGTATAAACTCATTGTTTTTATCAAAAATAATCCCAAGAGATCCCTTTAACCATGATGAGTTTTGCCATTGACTTAAGTGGCTATTGTTATATCTTTCAAGCTCATTAATCGTTTGATCAATATTATAGGCTTTGGATAAACTCATCGGAAGTCGTAAAGTATTTTGTGCTACCTTTTTTGCAATTATAGGATCAGTAATGTTCTGAGATATATCTTTATTTTCTATGAACAAACCATACCCATCAGATATTTTTTTTAATGCAATCACTTCAACTGTATCTTCAATATCTCGAACTTGAGCATATGCTTTTTCTTCACTATCATTTGGATGGAGGTTCTTTAACCAACCAATCAAACTGTTAGTTCGAACTCTCGATTTTTTTAAGACAGGATTAGCAATACGGTATGACTTTGCCTTTGTTTCTTTATTTTTAATCTTATCATCATGTTCTATTTTAGCATCCAAATATTTTTTATGAAGTTCTGGCTTTGGAAACGTAATTGTTAGGTCTGAATTATAAACCTTTTGGACTAGCGGTGAAATATCATCAGGAAGTCGTATTTTATCTGGTAAAAAGTACTGAGTTCTAGCTAATAGGTAGTCCCCATAAACCAAACGCGTTCCTTCATCAAAATCAAACTCTTCAAATGTTCCTAAAACATAAAATCTTGCTACTTCGTGCTTTTGGGGCCTTTTGATTTTGTGACGATGTAGTCGTCCGATACGTTGAATGAGTAAATCCATAGGCGCTAAGTCGCTTATCAGTACATCAAAATCAATATCTAACGACTGTTCAAGCACCTGTGTACCAATAATGATTTTCTTTGGTGGACGCATTGCTTTTTTCCCAATTTCTTGCAATAAATCCTTTTCTTTTCGGATTCTTTCAGTTGCTATGAAATTAGAATGAAGCAAATCTACCATATCATCTCCAAAAATATCTGAAAAATTTCTTGCCAATTCTTGAGATTTTCTCACCGTATTGACAATTATCCCAACTACTCCACCATTGTCAAGACCTTCTTTTACAATATCAAATAACTGTTCTTCTGGTAAACGATGAATGTAGATATTTTTTTGTTCTTGCTTTTCGAACATTTTAACTTGATGAATGTCAGGCCCGTCATTATAAGTGATTAAAGGGTATGCGTCTATTTTTATCTGATCTATATTTTCAATATCTCGCCATTTCACTCCCATTCCAGCCATATAGCTTTTTATGAGTTTTTCTCTTTGTTGGGCAGGTAAAGTTGCTGATAAAATAATTACAGGAACACCATAAGCTCCCATCCATCTGATAGCTTCCAACAAATATTGGCTCATATAAGCATCATAAGCGTGGACTTCATCAATAACGATAACTTTTTTACTAAATCCTAAATGACGTAAGGCCAAATGTTTTTGTTTTAAAGCCACCATTAAAAATTGGTCGACCGTCCCAACTACAAAATCATCTAATGCTGAAGTTTTTCTCCCAGAAAACCACTCATTGACAAAAATACTGCCGTTTTCCGAGTCGTCCATATTAATTGTATTTCCTTTAAGTAACTCAATAAAATCCGTATTTAAGGCTGCTTTTCCATGAACCAGCTGAATGGAAAAATGATCAGAATTGTTACCCTTTATATTCTCTGTCCACTGTTCAATCCTCTTAAAAATTCCATTGGAGGTTGCTTGTGTGGGCAATCCAAAAAACAATCCACTACATCCTTTTTTACTAGATAACTGCTCTGATACCGCTAGAGCCGCCTCTGTTTTCCCGATTCCCATTGGCGCTTCCAGTATCACTATCCCAGGATTAGTCGTCTTTTCGATTGTTTGTGAGAGTATCAGCTGAAAATTTCGTGGACTAAATCCAAATCTTTCCTGATAAAGAGTAACAAGGTCAACGAAAGTTTCAGGTTGCCACAAGTTAGATTTTTTCCACTTTTTAAACCCAGTTTCAATACGTTGACTCTTGTTTTTCACATCAGTTTCATCCAAACTTAACAAAGGAAAAAAATGCTCATTACTAGCAATCCAGTCAGACATTATGAGTAAACCTGATAGAATAACTTGAGCAGGCTGTTTGATTTTTGGAAGCTGAGACACAGAATTAAACCCTGTTTCTGTTAAAGCCCAGTTTAAAAAAGCTTCTTGATTTGACTTCCATTTCTGATAAACGAGACTATCTTTCTTTTCATCCTGGTAATAATTGGAGGGATAGCTTTTTTGAGAATTTAAACCGTCTAAATCATCAACTGGTCGTCCATGGTGTCCACCAATAATTGTTGCAATATCTTCGTCCACGCCATAATGGGATAACAAATATTGACCTGCAATGCTATGATGACTCTTTTTGGGGGAGGCTAGTTGGAGAGAACTAATGCCAGAAAAACCTGCGCGTTCCAATTTTTCTAACAATTGAATATCCAAATCTACTGAATTTGCATAACCTTTTTGCGTCTGAAAAGCTGGTGTTGCTTTACCGATATCATGAACAGCTCCTAGGAATTGTGCCAATCTTTTCCCTTGGTTTTCAATATTTGATTTAACATTAATAGAATTTTCAATTAATACCTTTTGTCCTTCACTTAACCAATGTTCCCATAAGAGGCCTGCAATATTTTTCGTGTCTTCTAAGTGTTGAGTTAATGGTAACCAAAGAAGTCTACTATTTTCCTCTGTTTTCTTAGCCCAAAAATAATCATTAATATGTTTCATATACAAATTTCCTTTAATATTGTATCACCGTTATATTTTATACCTAACACAAAAAATAAACAATGTATAATTGAAAGAACTTCCAATGCTTCATTTAATAGCTCTTTCTTCATTTCTAGCTATCACTTTTAACACCCAAAAACTCCCCTTATAGTTTCTAGTGAAATAATGTGTTATTGTCACTGTCTCTATAAAGGGAGTCTAGTTATTTTATATTTTTAAGTATCAACCTTCAACTACAAAGTAAAGTTATTAAAATCTGATACGATACATTTGGTAACTAATTTTTTCTGTTCTTAGAAGGCACCGCCTCCGCCTCCTCCGCCACCACCAGAGAAGCCACCACCTCCAAAGCCGCCACTACCACTATTTGAATTGATAGAAAAGCTACTTACGGTATCTGAGGCAGAAACATATGATTCTAGATAATTAACATTATTCAGCATAATAAATGGTATCGCAGAATAAGTAAACTCATCTAGAGATGGATTACTGAGGTGGATGTTGTAACGTTTTAGGACATCACTAACTTTTTTCGCCTGTCCATAGAGTGTCGCATAAACCAAGATACGATTCCAAAGGATAACAGATTCTAGTTCGGATTTTTTAAAACTAGGAATACTCTTAATCATATTTTTAAAGCTATGCCACTGGTAATACGTTGAAATTTGAGTTGCATCAAGACATCTCTGACGACGTCTTTTCACCAAGAACCAGAATAAAACGGTAAGTCCTGCTATAGGTAGAAGTCCGAGAATATAGTAAAAACCAAGACCTGATCCAAAGGCAGCAAATAAGAACAAGGTTGAAAGACTACAAAGCATCATTGAAAGTACCAAAGCTGCTACTCCCAATATGTTAAATGTCTTTTCTTTCGCACTAAAATCTCTATAAATTTTAGGAAGTCCTAGCGCAAATTCCTCTTTTTCTACACCTTTTGCTACCTGATAGCCGTCATTAGTAAATTGATATTTGACACGTTTTCCCTGAGAACGAATAGCTTCACGCTCATAGCTTGTTCTAGCACTCTTGAATTGTTTATCTAGAGCATCTTTATCAAGATAATAGCGCGAGAACATTTCACTATCTCTAATTTCCATGCGACCATCAAACAACATATCCAAGAAAGATCCTTCAAATGAAGAGAGACCTTCCTTTTCAATACGTGTAAGAATATTACTATCACCTTCTCGCCTAAAGGTGAGATAACCTCTATCAATCAAATCAAGGATGGTTGCTTGAACCATATGTTTGAACTTCAAAGGACCTGTTTCTTCTTTTAGTCCTGTTTTATCGAAAGACTGATTATAAACATTCTTGGCTAGGACCAAAGGTGCTAAATCTTGAGGGGCTTCATAAAGACGTGCATCTCGAGGGAAGGAAGGCGTCCTAGTACTATAAAGAACAATGAGGTAACAGAAAATACCCACAAGAACAAAGCTTAAGATCACAAGTGGCAAGATGACATAAAATAGATGTCGAAACTTTTCTTTAGATTCCTTGATATTTCTTTCTTTTTTAAGAAAGTCTGCCTCATTCGTTTTATTTAATAAATAAGCCTGATTATTTTCTCGCAAAGTATTAGTCATCGGCCAGTAGGCATGTAATTCCAATTTACCTGATGCTGGTAAATTGTCTACATGAACCTGATAACCTGTAGCAGTACGTTTAACATGTGGGTCTTTTCCAAAATAACCAGCGTGAGCGTAAAGCTCTCCTTGACTTGCATCTAGACCATCAACTGTGAAATCAACCTGTCCAAATCCTTTGTCCCAATCAGAGATAGGAAACCAATTTAAAACTGCAATATCTGAATATAGATTCAACAACTGTTGGATTTGCCAAGTAACTTTGAGAACGACCCTATCACCATCTGAACCTGAATTATAAACTTTGAGTTTAATACCATCATAAGAGTCTGTTTTTTCAACTGTAATATCTGTTTTTTCTTTCCCATTTACGGTTGCTGAAACCTTTGGGTCATCCATGATAGAATAACCACCAATTTTCCCCAAGGCTACATACTGACCTTTATAATCACTATCAAAATCATAAGTCACTTCCTGACTAAACGTCGCATTACCATCATCATGAATTGAAAGGTGACCAACATAGGAAGGCAGACTATACTCTACCTCATCCTCATCAGCTTGAACGTGTTGCAAAGACAATGGCAGAAAACAGGCTAACAAAACAGTAAAAGCAACATATTTAACGAGGCCTTTAAGTATCTTTTTCATCATTTTGCTCCTTCAAGGACTAAAAAAACAGCTGCAACACCAAGTGTCTCGAAGTGCCCTGCTCTGTCTACTAACTAGGCTTGATAAACAATCTCACCGTCACAGATAGTGTATTTAACACTGCCCGTAAGCTCTTCGCCTACAAATGGTGAATTGGCTGCTTTAGACTTAAAGTCTGCTGTAACCTGACGTTTTTCCTTATCTGCAAAGATAACAAGGTCTGCTGGTCCATTTTCAGCCAAATAACCGGCATCGAACCCATAAAGATCAGATGGGTTGCTTGTCATTAATTTCAATAATTCTGTCAAACTTAAATGTCCTGCTTCAACTAAATAAGTTAAACCAAGAGATAGAGAGGTTTCCAGACCAGTCATCCCTGATGGTGCTTTAGTCACATCAGCCACATTCTTTTCATCTGCGTGGTGTGGCGCGTGGTCCGTAGCAATGACTGAGATTACTCCAGATTTCAAACCTTCGATAACGGCTTGACGGTCTGATTCCAAACGAAGTGGTGGGTTCATCTTGGCATTAGCACCTTTTGAGAGCAAGAGGTCTTCAGTCTTAGAGAAATGCTGCGGTGCCACTTCGGCAGTAACTTGCGCTCCAAGTTTTTGGGCAAATTCAACTACTTTTACAGATTCAGCTTTTGACAAGTGTTGAATATGAACATGTGCTTGTGTATCATAAGCAACCATGACATCACGCGCAATCATGCTGTACTCAGCTACGCCAGTTGCCCCACAAATATGAAATTCTTTTTTAGCAATATTTTCATTGAAACCGAGAACACCATTAAGATCAGGATCCTCCTCGTGAAGACTGATAAAGGTATTATTCTCTTTAGCTAACTCCATGGCTTTTTTGACAATCCCAACATTGGTCAATGGAATACCGTCATCTGAGAATCCAACAGCACCTGCTTCAAGCAAACCCTTGAAATCAGTAATATTTTCACCATCAAAGTTCTTTGTAATAGTCGCAACAGACTTAACATGGATATTTTCCTTAGCTGCTGAAGTCAAGACCTCTTTCAAAGTTTCCTTGTCTGAAATCGTTGGATTCGTATTAGCCATCATCACAACTGTTGTAAAACCACCTGCAGCCGCTGCCAAGGCACCCGTATGAATGTCTTCCTTATGGGTTTGACCTGGCTCACGGAAGTGAACATGGATATCCACCAAACCAGGAGCAACCACAAGACCAGTCGCATCGATAACTTGGGCATCTCCCGCATCGATATTTTCAGCAATTTTAACGACTTTTTTTCCATCCACAAGAACATCGGCTTGCGTGTCCAAACCAGATTTAGGGTCAACAACACGACCATTTTTAATCAGTAACATAATCTTCCAACTTTCTATTTTACTTCAACCAATCAATTGGGGGTTGTCCTTGAGATACGAGGTAGGCATTGGCTTTTGAAAAAGGCTTGCTGCCAAAAAAACCGCGATAGGCCGATAAAGGGCTAGGATGAGCACTCTCAATAATGGCATGCTTAGGATTGGTTACTAGTGATTTCTTCTTACGAGCATAGCCGCCCCAAAGTATAAAGACAACCGGAGTATCCTTTTGATTGAGAACCTTAATCACAGCATCTGTAAAAGGTTCCCAAATCTGACCAGCATGACCATTGGCTCGACCAGCTGGAACAGTCAGACAGGCATTAAGTAATAGCACTCCTTGCTCGGCCCAAGTTGTTAAATCATGATGACTTCTAGGACCAAGATCCTCCCCCAATTCTTTGAGAATATTAACCAAAGAAGGTGGAGCTGGAATCGTCTCAGGTACTGAAAATGACAAACCCTGAGCCTGATTAGGACCATGGTAAGGGTCCTGTCCAAGGATAACCACCCGGACTTCTTCAAAAGGAGTCTCTAACAAAGCATTAAATACCTTGTCTCGTGGGGGATAAATTGTTCCCTCTTCATAGACCTTGTCCATAAACTGATTTATCTTTGAAAAATAATGGTCAGGCAATTCCTCTTTTAGAAGCCTGTGCCATGTCGAATGTTCCATAAAAACCTCTTTTAGACTGTTATACACACTAAATTATACCACATTTTGTAGATAATATTCGGAAAATACTGAAAAATAGTATGTGATAGCTGTTTCTTCAATATTTTCATTTTAAGAAAGACGATTCATATTAACATCAAGGTATTACAGGCTTTAAGTAACTATTCTTTTGTGCTATAATAAATTATTGTATTTAAACAAAAAGGTAAATCTATGACGACGTATGAAAATTTAAGGGTAGCCAGACGAGGTCCCATCGTTAGTATTGCAGCCTACTTACTTCTTACCATTGCCAAACTTATTGCTGGACATTTTTTAAACTCCAGCTCATTGATTGCCGATGGTTTTAACAACTTATCTGATATTTTGGGGAATGTCGCCCTACTCATTGGATTACAGCTGGCTAGTCAGCCAGCTGATTCAGATCATAGGTTTGGACATTGGAAGATTGAAGATTTATCAAGTTTAGTTACTTCCTTTATCATGTTTGTAGTAGGCTTCCAAGTCCTAATTCAAACAGTCCGAAAGATTTTTTTAAGAGAAGAAACTGTCGTCGATCCTCTTGGTGCTGCCGTCGGAGTCCTCTCTGCTATTGTCATGTGTGCAGTCTATTTCTATAACAAAGGGTTAGCAAAAAAACTAAAATCCAGTGCCCTTATCGCAGCTGCTAAGGACAACCTATCAGATGCCGTGACCTCTATTGGAACTTCAATTGCCATCGTCGCAGCATCCTTCAACCTTACCATCATAGACTATATTACTGCTATTATCATCACCTTCTTCATCCTAAAGACAGCCTATGATATCTTCATGGAAGCAACCTTCAGCTTGTCAGATGGCTTTGATGAGAGAAATCTTAAGGCCTATGAAAAAGCCATTCTGAATATTCCTAAAGTTACCAAAGTTAAAAAGCAACGTGGACGTTCCTATGGTAGTAATATCTACCTTGATATTGTGGTTGAAATGAACCCTGACCTCTCCGTCTACGAGAGCCACGCCATTACGGAACAAATTGAAGAAATCCTCAGTGAGCGTTTTTCTGTCTATGATACTGATGTCCATGTAGAGCCTGCTGCAATTCCTGAAGACGAAATTTATGGGAACGTCCTTCGCAAACTCATTCGGAATGAAAAGATTATCTTATCAAAGATTCCAGGCTACGAAAACCTCTTAGCACCCGATTTCTTTTTGATTGATGAAAACGGCCATCATCAGAACCGGGAAGACGTCATTGCTAATCATCAACCGCTTCTCAATAACTTTGACAAGTTTAAGATGACGTCCATCAGTCAAAAAACTAAATTAATTAGTTACGAACTGGGAGGAAATTTCCATACCAGCATCTGGCGCCGAAATGAGACATGGTTTATGATTTACCATCAAGTTACAGCTATAAAAGATAAAGAGTAACGAGCAAATCAGCTTGTTTTTTTGTTATCAAAAGTATGTGATTTTTAAACCACTATAGATTCTAAAAAATGTATTAAAATATAAAATATTTCGAAAACTAAGTATTTTATACGGTATAATGGAGGTATTTATCACTATTAAATTTGTTTTTTAATTTTGATTGATACGCAATTTCTATTAAGTATATAACTGGGTTCCGCCTATGACAGAACCCATATAAAATAAAGGAGACGCATTATTAAAAAAGAAAATTGTTTCCATCCTTTTATCAGCTTGTCTAGCCCTAGCCCTACTTTGTCTAGTGCAGATGAATTAATGGATATTACACGCGCTGCTGGTTATACTGAAGCAACAGAGGCCTATCGTCCTAAATCTACTCTGTTAATTGATGGAACCACCGGAGATGTTCTCTGGGAGGAGAATGCTGATGAAATTTCGTGACCCAGCCTCTATGTCTAAGGCTATGACGCTGTATTTGGTCTTCGAAACCATGTCCAAAGGAGAAATTTCAGAAGAAACTGTTATTACAGCTACTCCTACAGACCAAGCTATTGCCGATATTTATGAAATCTCCAATAACAAGATTGTTGCTGGTGTTGACTAAACAGTTTCTGAGCTCATTACCATGACGTCGGTGCCATCCTCTAACATTATAACTGTGATGCTAGCCAACTACTTGACCAATAATGATCCTGATAAATGGCTAGACATGATGAATGAAAAGTCCAAAGAATTAAGTATGACCAATACCAAATGGTTTAACGCCTCAGGTGCAGCTGCGGTAGCCTTCAAAGGTTACTACAGCTGCACCTGAGGCGTTATGATAACAATCAGAGCAATCAAACGACTGCGCGTGATTTGGTCATCATGACATATAACTTTATCAAAAAGTATCCTTATATTCTTAAATACACTAGCAAACCTGTTGTAGCTGTTAAAGAGGGAACACCTTACGAAGAAGCTTTTGAAACCTACAACTATTCAATTCCTGGTGCTGATTATGGTCTCAAGGGGGTAGATGGCTCGAAGACAGGGTCTAGCCCAGAAGGTGCTTTCAACTCTATATTGATACCATCAAGCATGGCAATCAGCGAATGATTGCTATTATCATGGGGTCAGGGGACTGGTCGGATCAAACTGTTGAAGAAATCCGCCATACCTTTGGTAATGCTCTGGTTAAGAAAATGTATAAAGATTTCTCTTACAAGAAAGTCCTTAGCAAAGGTGAACAAGAGATCGCTGGTAAAAAATATAATGTCGAAAATGATGTCTACGCCACAGTCAAAAAAGGCCAAGAACCAAAAATCTCTGCAAAAGATGACCAAATTGTCATTGATAACGGCCTGAAAACAGTATCGCCTAATATCAAACCAACCTCAGTCAAAGATACTAAAGCTGGCTTCTTCCTTTATTCTTTTGATCAAAAGAATAAACAGACAAGTAATCATAAAACATCTATGAAAAATTTTGCTTTGTTCTGCTTCCTCCTGTTACCAATTTACGTTATCTACCTGATTTTCAACAATGAAAAAAAGCGACATCAAAAATTCAACGAACGTCGTCAAGCACGATAAATGAATAACTAAGAAAAACGTGCTCAGAAAAGCACGTTTTTAGTTATCTCCAAGAAATATTTTGAGATTGGTCATATCATTACGCATTTGTTTCAATCCTTCTTGATAAATGGCTTCGAACTTTTCTGGGTCCTTTTCCAATCTACCAACTTCAAGCGCATGCTCTGGACGAATGGCATAGACTTTTCCAGATTTTTCCAAGGTCTCAATCTTCTCAATGCTCTTATTGTAGTGAATATGTCGATTTGAAGCAACCTCAACAAATTCAGGATACTTGCGGTAAAAGAGTTTGTAGATGCGCTTGCTAGTTTTAGAAGGATGTTTTCGATAACCCTTAGGACGTGTCAAAACTACAATAAGTTTGTCAAATTCCATATTTTCCATGAAATCAATAGGAAGACTATCAGCCAGACCACCATCCATGTAGCGTTTGCCCTTGTACTCGACTATTTCAGCAACCAGGGGTAGTGCAGAACTGGCACGAAGGGCTTCCATCTGCTC
>ENA-OQHZ01000907-OQHZ01000907.1-human-gut-metagenome-genome-assembly--contig:-NODE-907-length-12043-cov-3.637974_pt1 | contig 12043 bp, 14 predicted proteins | sample MGYA00242642_ERZ504734 | MGnify/ENA primary metagenome ERZ504734 (study PRJEB26092, sample SAMD00036210) | human gut metagenome | host: Homo sapiens | study: EMG produced TPA metagenomics assembly of...
ACATCAGCCTGTCTGGTCAAAGTAGAGAAAACCGTAGAGAAAAATAAAGCAGATAGGAAACGAAAGGTCGTATCATTGTCTGGAATAACAAGATAGACCATGGTCTTTTGAGTGCCCCACGTTTTCAAATTCATAGTGTCTCTTTGCGTCAAATCAATCACCGATTGAATATTAAAAAGGGCAAATTTAGCTGTTGTGACCGCAATCACCGAATCCAATGTCTTATCCTTATAGTTTTGAAAATCTGCCCAGTTTCGCATGGTAAAGTTTTCGTGACCGTATTTTTTAGCGTAATTTTCAAACAGGACTTCAAGTACACTTTTGTCCTGATTGTCTCCCTTTGATAAGAGTTTGATGAGTTTCCCAATCTCAGAAAAGGCTGGATAACGGCCACGCTTACGTCTTGCTTCCTGCTCTTGCTTGGAACTTCCTGGAGGATTGTAAAAATCCACCAAATAAGAGGCAATAGCTCTCACCAATGTCATGGAAGCCTCATCCCAAAATGGATCACTGCGAGAACCATTTCCCTTGGTATTATTAAAATAGACCGTTAACATGAGGTTCAAATCATTCTCTGTTTCTACATAACGAAAGGGATTAAAGCCGTCTGAATTGGTCATATTCACCAGATCTAAAACCTTGACCTGATAACCGTTTTCTAAAAAGAGTTTACCTGTCTTCTCAGCCAAATGGTCTTTAGGATCTACGACAATATTGGAACAGTTAAGTTGGATAAGGTTGGGTTTCACAAAGCGAAAGGTCTTACCTGCACCAGACCCCCCAATAACAATCAAATTTTTATTTCGGTCAAACTGGGGCTTCTTCTTTTCCAACAAGGTTAGACGAACATCACGAGCCAAAATCGTGTCATTGAAAGAATTCTTACTGTAAAAGTTCCGCTTTTCCTTACTGGTTCCAAATCGTGCAGAACCGTATTCTTCCCCTTCTCGATAGACCTTCTGTCCTTTCGATACATAAAGATAGACTAGCGTCATCGTTAGAATCCCAAGGATAAAGGCAAGAAGAGATTTTTGAGTAAAGGAAAATAGCCATAAAGGATTGAAGACTTGATTTAGCCCCTCTCCTAAGAGGTAGGCAAAACGTTCCATAGGTGGGGCATTGGTTAAACTATCATAGAGTAGGATTAGACGATGGCAGAAATAGCCAAAGGCGAGACCCAAGAGTGCAAAGACAAATGCTTTTTGCCTGGAATACATTATAAGGTCACCTCCTTGGTTTTGACTGCCGAAGGTTCTGTCACTCTAATTTTCTCTTTGGCCAGTTCTATCTCTTGGTCCAAGGTTTTATCAAAGGTTAGACCTTCTAACTTTTCTGGGTTAGACACCAGTCTCTTCACTAGTTCGTCCAAGTGATGATCGAGCAAGGTCTTATCCTTGGCATAAAAGTAGAGATAGTCTTTTTGCCAGCTAATAGCGATTGGCAGTGTTTCTGACTCCATTAACTCCTTGAATTTCTCAACATCAATTGGCTTATCTAGGATGTCTTTACTAACATCAATCGCTTCAATGGCGTAAGGGCTTTGAAGGAGTTCTTCCAATTTTTGAACCCCAATCTTATAAGCTGAATCTTGAGCTAAGGCTTGCCTAGCCGACCATTCTAAGAGCTTTAAGAGGGTTCTGACTGTCAATAAACTACTTCTTTCCACGTATTGCATCGCTTGACGTTCTTGTTGTTCAGATGACATGGTGACCTCCTTTTCTTTTGATTCCCTATCAAACATAAGGTGCTTCCATAATACGGAAGCAGTCTTGATTTTGGTATCACAAGAAGGTAAAAACATAAACCAAACCATTCCAAAGCAAATGTAAGGTAATTGCCGTCCTACAATCTGTTTTCAATCGTACAACAGCCAAGGTCACCCCAAGACAGCTATAGATGAGCCAACTCCCTAACTGATTGGGTCCATGGGATAGAACAAAGAGAAAACTGGTCACTCCTATTTGTAGAAAAGGGAATGTCAGTTTTTCCCACAGAAGTTGTCTATAAACAAGCTCTTCAAGGGCACTGGCATTGACCAGAAACAATAAAAAGATAACATGTGGAACTTGTTTTCCTACTTGTAACAATACTGTTTGATTCCTAGTCTGAACTGGAAATAAGAAACTGATGAAGACTGCAAAAGCAACCATAGCCACAAAACCAAGAAGCAACCATCTTAGGCGATTGCTTAAGGTCATATTTTTTGCTTGAACAGATTTGTGATGAGTCATTTCTAGACAAGCCACACCTAAAAGAAGCAATTGTAGCAGGACTAAGACCTCAATTGTCATATACTCATTTAAGTACAAACTCACCAGAAAACCATTAAGCTGTATGGCTAGATAAAACAACACTATCCTTATCATGTTCACCTCTTGAATAAATCTTCATAATCAATATCTAAGACTAGAACGATTCGCTCAACCCATCTTGTCTGTGGCATTAGACGATTGGATTTGTAATGTCGTAATTTTTGATAGAGGCGATTAAACTCACTTGGATAAACATATTGACCTTTGAATACTTTGCGAGCTAGTTCTGCCCAAGTGAGGCCTTTTTCGGCCAGAATGATTTCTAAATTGTCCCAAAATCGTTCATTCATCTTCACACCTACCCTGTCACTTGTTTCATCAGACTGGCCTGAAACAGTTCTTCTTTTACCTGTCTGGGAAGAAAGGTTCTCACTTCGTCTAGTCCAATAGCTGGATAGACATGATTCTGACAGACAATGAGAGGCAGACGAAGGTTTTGGTCTGGCTTTTGGAGAATAAGCTGAATCATCTCATTCAAACTTATCGTATATTGACGCTTAAAGCGAAGAAATCGTGGCGACAGCAACTCAAAACAATCCGTGGTTTTGGCAAAGAGTGACAGTAGGATTTCACGGTTTACATCACACGCTTTTGTACAACGATAAGTCACACCATAGGTCGTCAAAATGGTTAGTAAGTCTTTATTTGTATTGGCATTATTTCCTAGATATACCTCAAGCATAGGCTCCTCCTTATAGGGTTAGGCTATTTTCAACTGTTGGTTCAGGAGTTGAGAAATAGCGACTCATATCAATAGGCATCCGTCCTTCACCGAAGCACTTGACCGTTATCAACATTGTTAGGATATCCTCTTTACCGTGTGCAGTATAGAATTGACCAAAGGCGCGAAAGGCTAGGTGATTGTCATCTGTCAAAAGCGCATCAACACCATTTTTGATATCCCTGGTTTCCATAAAATCCGAAATCCGATGGAGATTGGATTCGTAGAATAGGGGATCATTCATCTCTTTGTGGTAATCATCTTCAAAAGTCACCTCAAAATCACAATCAAAATTAGGGAGCGACAGTATCTTTTCCAGAAACTGATTGGCTTCAGCCTGATGCATCAGCTCATCTAATTCCGTGCAGTCTAGGATACTTTTCTTATGTAGTAGGTTCATGTTTTTCTTCCTCTTCCATTCTTCTAAATTCTCTCGCAATGGCTTCTATTACCGTAACGGTCACACTGTTGCCAGCTTGTTTGTAGAGCTGGCTTTTACTAGAAACAGCTTCTGCTTTGTCAAAAGCCCAATCAGGAAAGCCTTGAAGTCTGAAACACTCTCTTGGTGTTAGTCGTCTGATTCTCAGGCGATAAAGTTTCCCCTCTAAGACAATGCCTGTGACTTCATACCACTTATCCTGTCGATATTCCATAGCAGCAACTACCACTCCCATATTGTCTGAAGTCGTCAGGGTATTGGATATTCCCTTTCCCACTCGTCCCCTACGTTTGGTTGAGTCTGGATAAGTCAGATTGACAGAGTCTCCAAGAGTTGCCTTTGCGTACCCTCTTTTTGTAGCTTCCTTGATTTTTAGAAATGGCAGCTCCTCCCTCAGCAGTATCTTTGGCACCTTATCTCCACCCTGCATAGTGGTCAATGTCGGTGACAAGCCAGCAATGTCGAATACTCTTCCAGTTTGGTCAAAGCTAGTCGGCAGATTTCCTGCGACAACAACACCATGTCTATCTTGACTGGTCAAAGTAAACATAGGGTCTTGATTGTCCTTAAAGCGACGCCCATGTTGCCGTTTTTCTAGTCTATCTGGTGTTAAGACTGGAATGGCGATTTTGGTCCCCTCTCCTTTACCTCTCGTTAGTGTAGGAGCAAGTCCACTCGTCAGATAGACTTCACCATTCAAACCATGTTTAGAGGGATTGATGTTTCCTAGCCTTTCAAGATGAGCTGGGCTGTTTTCTCCTCTGAAAGGAAATAAGAATCTGGAACGGTATCTTCTAGAATGTCCGATAATAAAGACCCGTTCTCTATTTTGCGGGACTTGGAAGTCCTTACTGTTAAGCACCTGCCATTCGACATCATACCCCAATTCATCCAGCGTGGAGAGGATTGTGGCAAACGTCCGTCCCTTGTCGTGATTGAGTAGGCCTTTGACGTTTTCCAAAAATAGAAAACGTGGTTGGATTTGTTTGGCCGCTCGAGCAATCTCAAAAAAGAGAGTCCCTCTAGTATCTTCAAATCCCAGTCGTCTTCCTGCGAGTGAAAAAGCTTGGCAAGGAAATCCCCCGCAGATAACTTCCACTTGCCCTCTAAATTGTCTAAAGTCATGGTCTGTGACCTCTTTAATGTCATGGTATTCTATTTCTCCTTCTGTGTTAAACATAGCTTTGTAGGATGTTCTAGCGAATTTATCGATTTCACAAAAGCCCAGGCATTTATGACCCTGTGCTTCCATTCCTAGCCTAAAACCGCCTATCCCAGCAAACAAATCTAAAAATTTCATTTTCCCTCTCTTTCCAAATAAAAAAGAGCCTTACACTTGTAAAACTCTTGCCTATATATGATCATCCATTTCTGGTGCACGGATGATTTCAACAATCAAAATGATGATAGAAATCAAATAGATTCCACCTAGTATCCACCAAATCATCTTAATCACCTCCCTTTACTTCTTGTCGTCTCAGTTGCTTGGTCCATTCTGACAGTACACCATTAAACACGTATTCAGCTATCACTTCCGCTGACCGAGCAAATCGCATATGTTCCAATGCGTACTGATAACGATCACCAAAATAAATCATGGCATAATCACTAGCCGACTGAGATAAACCCGTTTGACGTAATTGGTCATGAACCAAACCCCAAATATAGTCTCGATCGTACTTAGTTACATCATCTACTTTTGGAGTAAAGTTTTCTTCTTGTTTTCCATCTACTAGTAGCCTCTCCTCCTCGTCCTCAATAAGGAAATCACTCCCTTCAGTTTCACTATATTTAGTCTCACTTCCTTCAGTCTCACTAGGGGCTGAATTTAAGACCGGCCCCGTCTTTCTTTGAGACCACCCTAGTGTTTTTTTAACACTAGCCCCGCCTGAATCTAAGACTGGGGTAGGTTCATGTTCTAATTCCCCCAAGTAAATTTTATTTGCCATACGACCTTTTTCACTGGATGATTGTTGGACTTCATCAATTAAGCCATATTCACGTAAGATTTTCTTGATAGAGAGTAATTTTGACTTTGAACAGCCTAAAAGTGCCATCAGATTTGAATTAGAATAAATCAAGTAAATAGCCCCATCCTCATCAATCCACCCTTTGCTCAAAGACAACTCTAACCGATCTTTTAAAACCGCGTAGGCTACCTTAACCTCCAGCTTCATATCCTTATACCGTTCACTCTCGAATAAAAGTTTAGGGAGTTTATAATAACGCTCTGATGTCTGATACTGATTAGCGGTAATACGTTTCATGATTGTCCCTCCAAGATTATAAGTCCAACATTCCCAAATTCATCAAATCGGATTAAACCTAGTTGTTCCATTTCATCAATTAGCTGAGTTGCTTTCTCAATATCAACTCCCATGACAGTTACGATATGACACATCACGATTTGACGTGATGATTGATCATTCTTTTGCATAATTACCTCCAAAACACAAAAAAAGGGGTAGGCAATCTAATGTCTACCCCCGAAAATTTATTAAAACAAAAATCCTGCCAAATAATTTTTGGCAGGATTTTTGGCAGGAAACCAAATCAATTTATCAGTTTCTATCAATCGCTTATCGCTCTCAAAGACTGGTAAATAGGGATTCCGCAATCTAATTATGATGTGACTCTTATTTAAGAGTAACTATACACACCCAAAATAATGCGTACACGATAGTAGAAAACATTGTAAAATAAGCATTCGTTCGATAGAAACTATATCGATTTTGTAAGGTAAAAATACAAAAGTTTTAAACTTATGCCCCTTTTTTGCCCCTTGTTTTGATTTTCCTTATAACCACAATTTGCCAATAGGTCCGTTATAACGGAAAACAAAAAAAGAGCTAGCAAAAGCTAGCTCTGCAAAGAAGTTCTGCTGTATTTAATTTAACGTGCGCTCGTCAGCCCACTCATTGCCGTGTATGCTTATTATACCATAAACGTGCATGACTGCCAATTTTCCTGACATCGGGAAAATTGAAAAAAGCCCCTAACCACGAGGTCTAGGGGTGTTAAAGTGTTTGCTATTTAATTATAGCATTATTTTGATCCTAGCAACGCTTTTCCTTCATCGAGTGTTAGGTTTTTACCGTCTGTTTCAACTTTCTGACCTGCTTTCAGTTGGTTAAACATTGCGATAACGTCGTTTTCTGCTGTGTTTAGTTCTTTATCTGCCATATTATCACCAGTTTCTATCGACTTTCTTCATACCAGTTGCGCCCATAACACGCAAAATAGGTGCACCCATTTCGTATTCTGCCATTGGAATGTCTCGACCAGTCGTTTGCTTAACAACCTCGTTCAGGTAAACGAGTTCGTCTGGGTCTTTGGCGGGATAAATTGTGTTAGTGCCAAAATTAGCAATAAAAATCGCACCGCTTGGAAATGCTTTGTCATTCAATACGTGATAAAATTTGTACATTTGGTTAAATCCTTTCGTTATTTGAGCTGTTGATGGTGTTTGCGTGCTTGTTGTATCGTCGCAATCCAGCAAGACCACGTTCTTATCAAGCCCGCCAGCAATACCAGTTGATGTAAATTGCCACCAGCGAATCCCATCCATAGATGGAAAGATTTCCCAAATCGGGTCTGGGGTTACGTTGTAATTTGGGTAAGCAGCAATCCACAAGCTATCTGGGTATTTAGCTAAAATTTGATGATAATCAACATTCGCTAGCGTGTATGGTTTATAACTATAGTAAATAGGTTTAAAACCAGCCTGCGCACATTGGTCCATAAAAGCCAACACTGCATTAGTATTGGCTTGTTTTGATGTACTTGCATCATCTTCGTAGTCGCAGACAAGGTAAGTTGGCTTAGTTGGTAAGTTAGCCAAGAAATAATTAGCTTCTGCTACTGCTTGACTGACATTACCGCCAAAACGCGCAAAGTGATAATAGCCGATTGGCTCGCTAGTTTGCGCTTGTGTGAAGCGATTAGGTGAAAGATAGCCAGTTCCCTCGCTAACCTTGATAATCGTTTTACGTGTTCCTGCGGCTTGACAGATAGCTGTTAAATCTGCCGACTGATAAGACGACACGTCGATAAAATAATCGTTTTTCTTCATTGCGATACCTCGTTATTTTCGTGGTTCGGCATAGTCCATTGCTTGTCCACTATCACTAACTCCTGCCGTTGTCGGGTCATTGACGACCCCTAATAATACTAGCAGAGTCAAGAACGTGTTAACAACATCTGCAATGTTATCTGGCAGTTTCAAACCCAATTGCTGCGCTAACAAAATCACCGTACTAGCAATAGCTAACAATGTAGCTTTGTTCTTAAATCGTAATTTCCAATTAATCATGATAGCTCCTCCAATTTATTATCAATCTTATCTACTTTTTCTGATAAATTTTTAATCTGTTCTGTCATTTGAATAAGCACTTGCATTTGCAAGTCGTGATTATCCAATCTAACTTTGATTTCTGTTAGCTCTTTATCTTGCTGCTTATCTTTCTCTTCAAGAATCGTTAAGCGTTTTTCTGTTGAGGTCATACGACCTTGAAAAAAAGCAAAGATTCCGAGAAACGAAACAACGCAAGACAAAACAACACTAATCGTTTCTGGTTTCCACATAATTAAACAACCTCATTTCTAAGGTTGTTCAGAAGTTTCTTTAGTTAAATCAGCTAAAATTGCATCTTCAATTTCATAGCGCTTATCTCTAAATTCTGCTTCCAGTTTACGCAACTCTGTTCGATTTTTTGCGTATAAGTCAGAATCATAAATATATTCATTAATCGTTGAAACACCATTTTCATTAATATCAACGACATACTGTTTAACAAGAGTTTCTTCGATTTTTAAATTACCTAATAAGTGTGTTGTTTTAATCGTTTCAAGTGCCATAATGTTATTCTCCTTTTTCTACTTCTTCTGGTGCAGTCGCTTCTTCTAATTGTTGTTGAAGCTCTGCATTTTGTTGTTGCAATTGTTCGACTTGTGCTTGTAGAGTTGCTTTATCAAGTGATAATTGTGCAATTTCTAAAGCTAGCTTTGATTGAATGTGTTGATTAAAGTTATTATTCATAAAATTTAAACTCCTGAAATTTGAGATATAGCGCTTCTGATAGCGTTTATTGCATTAGATGAAGTTCCTCCATTAATAATATGCTGGAAACAGTTCCTTAAAATTTGAATACAGCTTCTAACATAGTATCCAGAACCATCACCATTATCTAACCGGACATCTCCTGTAATGATATCTGCATTACGATAGCTTATCCCATATGGTCTCAACACAACATGAGAAGGGTATGTAGAAGTTGGAGGATATGTTTCCATTTTCCAACCACTAGCTGATACATTAGATGCAGAATCATTGTTATAGGTATGAGTAAAATAAATATTATCTGAAATAATACGTAGACTATCAGCTTTTTCGTGAACATTCGAGGTAATACCATTAATGGTTTCAATTACAATCCCTGAAAACCCACCTTGGTCCCATTTGCCATCATCGAGCGTTGTTTCACGACGGTCACCACCTAAAATAACTCGCGATAAGATTCGGCTAGTTCCACTAACTGTGATACTAGTGTTTGAAAATTTAAGTCCCATTGTACTAGCGTTTGCTTGAACACGAAAAATACCAGTGTTGTTGTTATTGTAAAAAAGCTTACCAGTATCAAGTTCAAAATTAGTTGCGTTAGATAGTGATTGTAATTTACCACCTTTGATAACATTAGCTGTAATACCGCTTGTTACAATCTTGTCAGAATTAATACTATTTGCTGCTATTTTATCTGTCGTAATCGCTCCCGCAGCAATATTCGCTGCACTAATCCCACCAGTCTTAATCTGGCTACTGGTAATCGTACCACTAGCAATCTGACTAGCTGTAATACTACCTGCTTTAATTTTGGCAGCATCTAATGTACCAGCTGTTATACGGTCACCATTGATACTATTGGCTGACATAGCACTTGTAGTTACTGCTCCTGCTTTAATGGCATTTGCTGTAATGGCACCGGTGGAAATCACGTCAGCAGTAATGATTTTACCGTTCAAATGTGCTGTGTTGATTGACTTACTGGCTATTTTGGTACTTGTGATAGCACCGTCAACAATCATGCTACCTTTTATGTTTATCTTGTCAGAGAATAAGTTGATAGCATTCTGATTAACAGCAAAATAAGAACCAATCGCATTCGCAACATCAGTCGTTGACTTGCCAGCCTTCATGACAATTCCGTCTGCATTAATAGTCAAGCTAGCACTCTTAACCGTCGTGCTGTCTAGCGTATTAACACCAGCTTGTGCCGCATCAGCTTTTGAAACAGCTGTGTTCGCTGTTGATTGCGCATTACTTGCTGCAGTCTGTACGCTTGACACACTTGCAGTGATTGAGTCTGTTGTCTGTTTGATTTCAGACTGCGCAGCGGCTAGCTTGCTGTCGTAGTCTTCTGGTGCAGGTGACCAGTCTGTGGGTACGCTGCCTCTCTCGAGCTTAACACCGTACAACCATACTTCGGATTTAAAAACAGCTGGTTGACGACAAGGAATTAGGCTTTTGAGACCAGATACTGTAGGCAACGTTTTCCATGTAACCCAATATCGTTCCCAGTCCGATTTCAATGTATGAGTAATAGAGCCATCGGCTGCTGTAGTAGTTTTACCATCGCTATTAACACCGTGCGCCACACAGCTTGGGAAGAAATGGCTGTATATAGTTCCACTACCTTTAGCCCAAAAAGATAACGTGTATTCAGTGCCAGGAAGAACGGTTAAAGCATTATCAAATCGAATATCGTAGTTATTCGAAGCTGTATTTGTACCGGTAGACGTACTATGATAAACATTAAAATCATCGATAATATCCGTAACTGTCGCAACCTTAGTATTCCAAGTCCAACCCGAAGAGAAGTTAGCAGTACCTCTAACTAAGTTTGTTCCGCCGATACTTGTAGGTATCTTCCCCTCAACACTCGTAATCTTACTGCTCAACTCGTTAGCTTTAGCCGTAATGTTGTTTTCAGCAGTTGTCACGCGACCAGACAGCGTATTAAAATCAGTCTGTGAGACTTTGGCTTTCAAGCCTGTATTAAGTGCTGAAATCTGTGTCGTGTGTGTACTGATTGTTTGTGCGTTGCTGTTAGCTGTGTTTTGTGCTGCATTAGCTTTATTGGTCGCTGTCGTGATGCCAGATTGCAATTCAGTTTTAGCACTGTTTAGTTCTGTCTTCGTAGCAAGCAAGGTCATGCCGTCTGCGGTTTGCTTAATTTCGCTTGTAACCTTGCTAATATCACTATCCACATCTTCTGGCGACTTACTAAACCCAGTCGCCATCTTGCCCTCTTGGATTTTAAGGTGTTTGATTTGTCCGCCATTTCCTCTGCCGTCAGATGACAGAGACAGAACTTCACCACTCAGAACGTAGTCCGTGTTTAGCTTGATTAGGTCTTTGTCATAGCACCAAACAGAAGCGTCAGACGCGTTACCATTGATTTTAATCCGGAATTTCTCGTATGCTTTTGTTATCTTAAATGATTTAGCAAACTTGCCGACTTTATCTGCAAGGCCGAATCCCGTGAAAACGACATTCTTTGCGTCATAAAACTGTAACTGCAGAAAGCCATCTTTCGTATTCGTCGTTGTCGTCGATGTCAAGGTGTAATCTGTCTTATCAAATGTCGCATTTTGAGGTGTCAGGTTAAAGGCACCAATGAGGTTCAACTGGTCGATTGCTTCTAACTTCCCTTCGACAGTACTAATCGCACTGCTAATCTGTCCAGGCACTGCTTCGACTTTTGTTTTTAGGCTACTGACATTACCATTTGTCGTTTGCAAATTACTTTGTAGATTAGCGACTAGTTTATCATTGCTAGCTTGATAGTTAGCAAGGTTGGTTTTAGTCGTGTTCGCAGTAGTAGTCGTTGCTGTCAAGTCGGTTTTAACACCATTCAAGCTGGTTTCAAGTGTTGCTGTTTTCTTGCTCGTATTATCTGCAGTTATTTTTATTTGTGATAGCGTTGTTTTAGTGCTTGCCAAGTCAGCTTCGACCGTTTTGGTTCGTGCAGTAACGCTTGTAATATTTTTAGTATTACTATCTACTGTCTTACTTAACTCGCTGACAGTCGTCTTAGTACCGTTTGCAGTTTCTTCAACTGTTGAGACACGTTTGGTTAGTTCAGACTGTGCGCTAGCTTGTGCAGTCAACTGACTAGCTTGTGCTTGCAAGTCCTGCTTCGCTGTGCTCAAGTCATTAGCTACTGCGGTGAGTTGTTGTTTAGCTTCACTTGCTGACGTCTTAGCGTCATTTGCAGTTGACGTTGTGGCAGTTAAATCAATTTTGACTTTGGCTAAGTCAGATTTTAAACTGTTAGCAGTCGTGTTAGCTTGTTCTGCGACTTCTGCTGTTGCTTGATTGATTTCATCAGCATATGCCTTAGCGTTTGATTCCGCCTGTGTTTTAGCTGTGTCAATCTGCGTTTCAAGTTCTGCTTTTGATGTGGCAAGTTTTTCTGTAATAGTCGCTTCAAATTCTTCACGGTCTGGAACGTCTTTTAGTTCCTCGGCTATCTGCTCTTTGAATGCTTCAACGTCATTAACAATAGGTAATTC
>ENA-OQHZ01000913-OQHZ01000913.1-human-gut-metagenome-genome-assembly--contig:-NODE-913-length-11871-cov-6.814991_pt1 | contig 11871 bp, 12 predicted proteins | sample MGYA00242642_ERZ504734 | MGnify/ENA primary metagenome ERZ504734 (study PRJEB26092, sample SAMD00036210) | human gut metagenome | host: Homo sapiens | study: EMG produced TPA metagenomics assembly of...
GTTTTTTTGCGTGATTCATTTATGAAATTAGAACGTCAATGAGATAGAAAAACAAAATATTTAAGAATAAAATGATACTGTTTTCCTTAACTTAATGACATTGGAGTATACTCTATTGAACTATTTTTAGTTAGTGGTATAATAGGTATTGTAGGTGTTCAATAGACTTGTTCAAAAAAAAGAGGTGGAAAATTGTTAGAAAATGAATATTTCGTGTTCACTGGAACACTCACCACAATGACGAGAAAACAGGCGCAAGCTATTATTTCAGGGCTAGAAGGTCATAATCAAAGTAGTGTCACGAAAAAAACCACACGGCTGGTGACAGGCTATTTCCCCATTGATTTAATCAAAGGCTATTCCCCTTCTCAAAAACTGACAGAAGCAGAACAAGCAATTGAATCCGGACAGCCTTTGATTATCATGAGTGAAAAAGAGTTTGTAAACTTTTTAGCACAATTTTTCCAATTACTATCAAAAGGATTGTAAACCATCATAAAAGAAAGAGAGAAACTATAAATGAAAAAAATAATCGCATTTAGTAGCATTGTTCTTCTAGCTATTTTTGGACTTGTAGCATGTGGTACGAACTCCCAAAAATTATCGAAAGAGAATATTGACCGTATTCATTTTACCATTACAAATGGGAGTAACTATCAATTTCAAGAAACGGATATGAATATCAAGGAAAAAGAAATGGTTTCATCAATTGTCGATTATCTTGATGAGTTGGATTTATCCAAAAAAAATGAGGTCAAAGATACTGGCGGTTTAGTCGGTGCTAGTACGTATACACTGGATTTGAACCGTGGAACAAAATTTGTCAGAAGATACATGATTTATGGCGATTACATCACCATTGGTAAGGATAAAAAACAGCAAGTGATTTATAAAGTGAAACACGATAAACTATCTGATTTACTTAAAACGTTGGACAATTTGGCAGAAGCCAATAATGATAAAGAGGAGGAGTAGAAAATGGCAAAAATAGGTTATGCTCGTGTTTCAAGCAAAGAACAGAACCTAGACCGCCAGTTAGAAGCCTTACAGGACGTTTCTAAGGTGTTTTCAGATAAGGCAAGCGGACAATCTACTGAACGTCCTCAATTACAAGACATGCTGACTTATTTACGTGAGGGTGATATTGTCGTGGTGACAGAATTAGACCGCTTAGGACGAAATAACAAAGAATTAACCGAACTGATGAACCAAATTCAACAAAAAGGCGCAACGCTTGAAGTCTTAAACTTGCCATCCATGACAGGGATTGAAGACGATAATTTAAGGCGTTTAATCAATAACTTAATGATTGAATTGTACAAATACCAAGCAGAAAGTGAACGAAAACGGATTAGAGAACGGCAAGCCCAAGGGATTGCCATTGCCAAACAACGCGGACGATTTAAAGGACGAAAAAAGAAATATTCTTTTAAAGATGAGGGATTGCAACATGCCTTTGACTTATACCAACAAGGATTAACAGAAAAAGAAATCGAGCGTAAAACTGGAATTAATCGAACGACTTTTCGACGTTATCGTCAAAAATATAACGTGATAAGAGAAGGCAGAACAGAATAAGCTGATATTAGCCCTCAGAAGGGATTTTTCTTTTAACTATGATATTTATTACCAACTCACGTTTAAAATGTCTTAGAATGCAAAAGATGAGTTTCTAGGACTATTTAAAGCTTTTCATCTGAACAAACTAGTCACGACCGTGAGGGAGTTCTTCTTAGAGGCAGAATGTAGCAATTCTAAATGCAAGGCGTACAAGCGGAGCGACCAAAGCAAGGCAGGGAAGAAAAAATCAGAACACCCATTCAATGTTTTTGACTTTTTCTTTTGACCTTGATTTTAAGATTAAAAAAATAAAAAATAGACTTGCCTTAGCAAGTCCTTTTATTAATTTATCTTATATATTTTAATCTTTTGTTCTTTTGCGTCAAAAAAAAGTGAGTGTTTGCAAGGTTTTACAGATCTTTATAGGGGAAAAAAGCGATGTATACAGGGGAAAAAAGCGATGTATATAGGGGAAAAAAGCGATGTATATAGGGGAAAAAAATTTTACTTTCCCTTGTATTTTGGTATAATAAAAGCATAGAGAAATTATGACCGCAAAATCACTTTCTCTATGCCACCTTAAAATCACTCACAAAGGAGTAACTTTCTATGTCTATTATAGCAGAAAAACAAAAAAATCAAAAGCAGGTGCTGACCGTGAATGACCTTGAAAAACGCAAAGTGGTGGAGCATAACAGCTTGATTACCTCTATTGCTAAAATGCAAAAGACCGCTCTCAAAATGTTTGAACTAGCCGTGTCTTGTATTGATACGGAAAATCCGCCCAACGATAATATTATCTATCTTTCAAAAAAAGAGTTGTTTGCTTTTTTTGATGTATCATCAGCAAGTAAACACACACGTTTTAAAGAAGCCATTGAGTTGATGCAGAAACAAGCTTTTTTCCAAATTAAAGAAGTCAAAGATAAGGGTTATGAAATGACAAGCATTGTGCCTATTCCAACAGTTAAATGGAACAGTTACAATGATGATGTAATGATACAATTTAATCAGTTTATTATGCCTTATCTGATTGACTTAAAGGCAGAGTTTACGCAATATAAAATTTCTGAATTAAAAGAACTCAATAGCAAGTATTCGATTATTTTGTATCGTTGGTTATCCATGAATTACAACCAGTACGAGCATTATAGTTATAAGGGTGGGCGCCGAGAAGAACAAGTTGAAGCCTACCGCAATCCCTTAATCACAGTGAAAGAATTACGAGAAATAACTGATACGGTTTCTTTGTATCAGACCTTCAAAGATTTTGATAGCTACGTATTGAAAAATTCTTTAAAGGAAATCAACGCCTATACGTCTTTTAACGTGACCTATGACAAAGTGAAAAAAGGGCGGAGCATTGATAGCATTGTCTTTCAAATCGAAAAGAAACGCCAAGCGGACGACAACAGCTACAAGCTAGAAGACCAAGCCTATATTGAGGGCAAGAAAGCCAAAGAGGAAACCGAAAAAGACTTGTATACAGAAGCTATGCAAAGCAGGTACACTACTTTACTTTTAGAAAATATGCTTTTAAGTCCGTTTGAAATGCAAGATATAAAACTCATGTCAGGCTTGCAGGCACACGTGTACCCCCTTTATGACGAACTGAAAGACTTACGAGGTTTGAATGGTGTCAAAGACCACCTAAGTTATGTCTCTAGCAAGCGTGAAGAATATTCTAAACGCAATGTAGCGAAGTATCTGAAAAAAGCAATCGAGCAATATCTACCTACGGTTAAAAGGCAGGAATTAGACCATGAGTAAGAATGTAAAAACCATAAAAGAGCTGGCTGACGAATTAGGCACTAATAAAACTAGAATTTCAAGAATAATAAACAAAAATTCAATCTCAACTCAAAAAATAAAAAATAAAATTGTGTTAGAGGACAATTCAGTAAGTCTTATCAGACAGTATTTTAAGAACGAAATGCAACAACGGTTAGCTTTGCAGGATAAAAAATTGCTAGAAGAATACAAGTCAGAAATCAATGACTTAAAAGCCCTTAAAATGCCCTCACAGGACACAAAAGAGGAACAGGCGAATAGTCAACCGCAAGAGGAATTAGAAACGCTTAAAGAGCAAATAAGAGCCTTGAATGATAAAATAAAAGGACAAGAAGAACTAAATAATCAAAGTTCTAAAAAATGGTATCAATTTTGGAAGTGACAAAAAGCCTATAAAATGAGATTTTAGGCTTTTTATTATTCAAGTGGCATAATTCTACTCAAAACCATTTAAGAGGGCTTAAAAGGCAAAACATGAGCTTCAAGCATTAAAGGGAGTGAAATATCTATTTTTCACTTTCTTTAGTGCTTTTTCGTTGGTTTGCTCAACGACAGGAGCATTATTTTTTACTTTGTAAAAAATAGAGTTTTTTCAAAACTCAAATAAAAAAGTCCGGTCTTAAATTTTAAAAAACAAAAATTTTAGATCCGACTTGTTTTATTGTACACTTATCAGAATTTTCAACGGACTAAATTTCAAAATCATCATCACGTGCTTTATGTTTTGGACTTTGATTTTTTTGATAGGCTTCTAATCGCTGTTCTGATTTTTGATAGTATTGAATGTTTTTATCGACTTTATATAAAGTATCTCTTAAATCATCACGTTCAAGTTTTAGATTTTTTATTGTATCTCTGATAGTGGTATCTACATAATCTAAACTTTTGTTTTGTTCGACATACTCTATAATCTTTGTATCTAATTTATCTAATTGCTTTTCTGTTTCGTGATAGGTGGCTTTTAACTCTTCTCCTATGGTTTCAAAACTTCTATCAAAACCAAGTCCTTGACTGATTAAGAAATCGAACTCATGAAAAACTTGTTTGAGTTTGATATTGACATTGTCAGAATAAAGAGGGATATTTCCACTTTGTCTTTGTAAATTTTTAGCAACGGTTGCCCCAACCATGATTTTATTGTTTGCAGGACTTCTTTTATCAATATACGAAAAGCGGTCGCCCTTTTTAATAAATATTTTATATTGTCCGTTTTCTAATTTATCAACACAGCGTGCAGGTATCTTAATCGTTGCTTCATTATCGAATGCAGTATCAATGGTTACAACTAAATCTTTTTCAGTTTCTTTTGTTACTTGCCAATGTTCAAGTAACATTTCAATTTCTTTTTCTTGTCCTTTTTCTTGAATGCTTTCTTTGTCATTCCAAAGTTTCACGACTTCCTCAACGGAATAACCAATGGTGTTTCTTTCTATCCGTTCTTTGAGATTTTCCTTTAAAAATTTATCATTTTTTAAACTTCTATCTCTAATTTTTTTGGTTTGTTCGCTTCCCTCTAAAAGATAAGTGGTATATTTTTTTGTGTCGTCCACTTTTAAATTTAAGGCGCTTGCTTTTGTTTTAAAATCTTCCCACGTGTGAGAATGGTTCATTAAAAATTCAAGTTTGTTTTTAATCTCTTTCCGGTAAGAATTTTGAGCAAGATAGACCAAATAATTTTTGTGAGAATTCCCTAGTTTTTGTTCAGGACGGACAATAATTTTACAGCCATATTCTTTAGAGATACGGTCAGAAATCTCTTTTAAAGTTTCCAAATCATTTTTATTTTGTTGAAATTTGTTTAAGGTCAAGGGGTTGGTTGCATTAAGCACAATATGATTATGCAGGTGGTCTTTATCAGTATGAGTGGCGATAATAAACTCCGCAGAATTTCCAAGATATTCTTTCATGGTTTTACAACCAATTTCATGAGCTTGTTCAGGCGTTAAATGGTCATCAGGAGAAAAAGATTGGACAAAATGATAACCGTAAATTTCATTTTTTCGTGGCTTGTTTTTTAAAGCATTTGCCATTGTTCGAGTCGCTAACATTTCATCACAGGTTGAATGAATATCTAAAATGTTTTGACCGGAAACATATTTAAAGTCATTTGTTTTTTCAGGGTTCATCACATAATCAATGAGTTGGTTTAAATCTTTTGAAGAATGAACCGTTCCGTTCGATTGTTTTGGCATTTTAATGACTGTCATTTTTACTCCCCCTCTGAAATAAAATGAACCACTTTTTGAATTTTTTCTTCCAAATTTTCTAATTGATTTTGATAATCAGACATCCATTCTTTTGTCTGATTATTTTTATTTTCGTTTAAATGTTTAGCCATTTGATTGATATTATTTCCGATACGTTTGAGTTCAGATTTTGTCGCAGAAATTTCAGAAATAATATTTTTATATTCTGAAAAATCAATAGAAAAAATCTCTTTATTGCAACAAGCTCGTCTAGCAAAAATAGAAAAATTATTGATACCTGTTTCTTTCATCATCAATTTAATTCTTTCGTTCTCTTTTTCATTTACGAAGAACCTTTTTAAAATATTTCTTTCACGATTTTTGATTTTTTTCATCTTGTCAACCTCTCAAATTTCTGTCAACTCTAAAAGCTCAAAATAGGGGGTTATTGTCTTTAGCGAGCTTAGTAAGTGTAGCCACACTTACAGTAAAAAGTATTCATCTTTCACTCACAAAACCTAAAATTTTCAATTTTATTTTTGTTCGTTTCAGACGAATCTTTTTATTTTTGGTGGTTTCCCCCAATCCCCCTTTTTGAAAAAAATTAGAGCTTAATTTCAAATTCTTTTAAGACATTTTCGTATCAATTTTTGACTTCAAAACACAAATTTTTAACTTCCTCTTCGGTCAAAGTTTGAACCTATTTTTTTGCGTGAATGTAATGATTTAATTCTTCTTTATCAATTAAATCTAATTGTTCATGTATCATTTCTTCTAACATATCTATCAATACTTTTTTTGGAGTTGGAAATTTATTTGTCAGTTGAATGGCTTCTAAAATTTCACGTCCATAAAATTCAGTTTCTGTAAAATCTTCGCCTTGATAGTTGATCATCATTCATTTTCTCCTTTGATTTTATTGTTTGAAAGTTTATCATTTTTTAGTTCAGTTTCTTGTGGTTTTTTTTCAGATAACTTTGTTTTTGCCTTATCAATTCTTTCTTTCATTGTCATTGATTTTTTCGGTACAGGAGCAACATATTTTTCTAATTCAATATCAATTTTTTGTCCTTTGTCTAAATTATACAATAGTGACTCTAAGATTTAAGGATAACATCATTTAATTACATTATTGTGTACCACAAATAAGGTTAAAAACTTATATGATAACATATAGAAAAAACCCGAATTGCTAGTTAATTTCATTGGAAAATAAATAAGTCTAAAAGGAGACAACAAAACATGCGTAAAATCATCGGTAAGAAAAATAAAGTCCATTATGTAGAAGAAATAACTCGATTCCAAAAGGACGAGTTATTTACACAAAATTATTGACGCTCCCGGTTGGTACAACAAGAATTGCAGTAGCATAGTCACCATTGATGAAACTACTTAATGATTAAATTGAGCAATTTCTCAAATAGCACAAACTGCTCTTCATAAAACGAAAAGCAGTTCATAATGTATTTAGATATTTAATTGTGCTATTGACCAGAAACACACTATTTAAGGTACCTTTCTCTTTTCGCTGAGATTCACCAACTTCAATTGCACAAAAAAGCGTGAGCACAAGGCTCACACTTTTTCTAGTTAACTATCCTAAAAATTCGAAAACATCTTTACGATCATACAATTTCAAGATTTTTTCAAATAAGATTTGACCTACGAAAGCAGCTACGATTGGTACAACAAACCAGCTGATTAATAGTAGAATAATACTCAAACCGGCGTCCAATGAAGCCAACGGACCTACCAACCCTACCAAACCGAAACCAGCAGAAGCAGGAGTCCCTGAGACTGAGAATAACGCTACTGGAATTGCTGAGATGATAGCGGTGAATAGACATGGCACCAAGATAATTGGTTTCCTAAACAAGTTTGGCATCATCATTTTCATAGCACCCAATGCGACGGCCAAAGTAACCCCTGGTTTGTTGACTTTCCAAGAATTAACTACCAAGACAACCGTTGTTGCGGCAACACCCATAGCGGCTGCACCAGCAGAAACACCGTTCAATTGAATTGCCATACCAATGGCAACTGTAGAGATCGGCGAGATAATCAAGAAAGCAAAGGAACATGCAATCAAGATTGACATCAAAATTGGTTGCAAAGTAGTAAAGGTATTAATTAAGTCACCGATAGCGGCAGTAATCTTGGTTACGTAAGGATATAAATAATAGCCGATTAGACCAGCGCCGATACCAACAACGATTGGTGTTGCAACAATTGCCACGGACCCAAATTTTTCGCCGATCAACAAGATCATGCCGACAGCGATTGATGCAGTAATCATGGTATTGATGATGTCTCCGGTACCAGCACCGATATAAGTAGCTGTGTCAGGATTGAATTTCACAACACCGGAGCCAACGAAAGCTGCACCGGCAACTACTAACATTTGCATTGGTTTGAAGCCAAACTGCACCGCAATCAAAGCGCCAATCAATAGTGGAGTAGCTAGTTGGAAAATAACTGCCATTTGTGTGATCGTTACTGCTAAGGTATTTTCACCAAATAATTTCAAAATTGCTGCCAATACCGCGTTAGGAATCAACCCTACGATGATCCCCGTTGCGGTACCCGCTAATACTTTATTTAAAAATATTTTTGGAGTTAATTTTTCTTCCATTTTCTCGTCCTCTTTCTAATGATTACTATTTCGCTCCTAGAATTTCTTCTTTACTATGAACCAGTTGCGTTAAGAAATCACAGTAAGGAGTTACTACGCCATATTTTTTACCTTTACGAGAAATTGCTCCGTTGATGTAGTCAATCTCGGTCAAACGGTTATTTTTTATCAAGTCTTGGTGCATCGATGGGAAATGCATACCAATCGTAGTCGGGTCAAAACAAGTTTCTACATGTTCGATTACTTCGGGAATGTCTAAGTTGACGTTTTCTTTGGCAGCAACAGCTGCAAATTCGTTAACAATAGTCACTACCATGTCATGAGCAGGTTTGGTTGCACCAAGCCCCGCAATATTGACGTCTAAAATCGTGCATAAGCCATTCATCGTACCATTGACACAAGCTTTACGATAAATTGAATAATGAATGTTGTCGGAATATTTGGCATTTAAACCAGACGCGGACAAAGTTTCCGCCAATTTTTTCGCTGATTCTTCTTGGCCAATACCTAGATTTTGCAATTCAACAGACCCGCTGCCAAATAATTTAGCCTTGCCGGGACCTTCTAGACCAGCAGTCCATATGGTGTTGCCGATAAAGATTTTTTCCATCGGTACGAATTTTTCGATTACGTCTTCATGACCGATACCGTTTAAAAGACACAAAACTTCTGTGTGATCAGCAATTAATGGTTTAACATCCTGCAGCATTTTTTCCAACTGCATTGCCTTCGTGAATAAGATAATCAAATCAAATTGCTCACCAGTGGGCACCTCATTCTGATTAACAATTGGGACTTTAACAGTAATTTCTTCGCCATTATAATTAGCCTTCAATCCGTTTTCTTTGATGGCATTGATATGCTCCTGCCATCCGTCGATTAGCAAAACATCGTTACCACCTTGTTTCAACATCAGTCCGAACCGGGAACCCATCGCGCCGGCCCCTGCAATTGCAATTTTCATAAATAAAAGTCTCCAAACTTAGTTTATAATAAGTGAACATTTTCACATTCCTCATTATAGAGTTTTCATTCGGAAACTTCAAGTAGGAGAGTGTAAAATATTTTGTGTAAATAGAAAAAAGGAAGTCCCTTCTGTAGAATAGAGTTACCACAACACATTCACAGAAAAGAGGACTTCCATATGAACGATTTCACTACAGAAATTCTAAAGACTCTAAGATATTCTATCGGGTATCAAGTCATGGCTAAATAATCAACTAGCAATTCGGGTTTATTAATATATCTATAAATTGTTGTTCTAGAAACTCCTCAAGAATCCGCAATCGATTTAATTGGTGTTCCACTTTCTACCAATGTCTTAAGAAGCTTTACGTCTTTATTCCTCCATTGATACTATTGTACCATAACCTGAAAGCACTTATATAAATGAACATAGAATAAATTACGGGTTAATGAACAATAAATGCAAATGATTTTAATAATCTTAATAAGAAAAGAAGAGTGTTCAGAAAATGACCATTTTATGAACACTCAAATATTGAAAAAATATAGCTCATTTTATGTCTAATTATTTGATAGTGGTCCATTTTGAGTTGCGTTCAAATTTTTAGCTCATTTACACCTATGGTTGAGCAATTTGTGATTTTTTAACTTTCTTTATAGCAAAAAAGAATGCAAACAAGAAATATCCTCTGTTAGAAAAAAAGCTTCTCAAAAGAGAAACTCTATACTGCCCCCCAACTTTGCCTGCAGTCTGAGCGTTCAATTGAACTCTTTTTTACTGGCGAAAAATTATTAATAGTAAAATCAAGAAGACAAGAAGAGACAAAATAGAAATAATATAAAATGTGAGAGCGATGCCTATTAAATTTGCAAAAAACACAAAGATTGCTCCACCAAATGGTACCGAAAATGTAAAAATAGTCGTAATCCCTCCACCAATTTTCCCCAAATTTTCTGAAGAAACATTTTCCAGAATGAGACGATTGACTTTAGGACTCGCTTTGGCCGATATGTAAGCCAAAGAAAAGAGAAATATTAAAGAAATCAAGCCAAAATGAGTTACCAAAGCTGCAAAAAGTGCAATCATCAAAAAAGTAGCAATCATTAATTTGGGAAGTTCCCAATCTTTTAGTTTATCCCCCATAATAAATGAGCCTGCGAGCATTCCTAGCATCAAAACAACGTTAAAAATCATTATAGCAATCCCGTAATTCACAGAAAATGGATTAAATTTTAACATGGCCAAGCTGGTCAAAGGTCCAATACCCGCCAAAATAAAGTTGATAAAAACTAATGAAAATACTAGTACTAAAAAATTTGATGAACTATTTACAGTAAAAACATCACGAATTTGTGAAAAACTCTCTTTGATATTAAATTTAAACTTTTCATCAAAATTGACAGTCTTAAAAGTCAACTTTTTACGGAAAATCAATAAAAAGAAACCACTCAGTAAATATAAGATCCCATTAATCAAAACGACCAAAGAAAAGGATTGATGTGAAAGAGCCAGAATCGTTACACCCAAAGGTTGTCCGATAATTTCTATAATAGATGATAAACCTTGGATTTGTCCAAATGCTGGTTGTATTTCCTCTGCGCTTAGATTATTTTGTAAAATTGGTGCGCGTAACCCAGATTTATAACTGGTAATCAGGTCGGTCAAAATTTTCACACCAGCTATGCTCCAAAAACTAATCCAATTTTTCTCCATCATCAAAAAAATCAATAAAAAGAATAATACGGCTTGAATCCAGCTCGCACGAATCATAAAATTTGCTTTATTTTTTGTTCTATCGGCCAAAAACCCTGTGTAAGCTGCAAATATAATCGGTAACAAAAGGCAGAGTTCAGCTAATGAAATCATCATTTTCGGATGAGGCATGCTACTCGCATAAATCAAAAAAACAATGTTAAATAAACTCGTTCCCAACATAGAAAAAATAGAGCTGGACAACAAGGAAGCAAATGTTTTATTTTTTCTCAGTAAATTCATAGTTTCCTCCTTAATTCTTTGATAAATTTATAACCCTCATAACCTTTTAAAAAACCTTCTTCATAACTTTTAGTATAAAAATTATATAATTTTTTGTTTTTGATAAATAATTTGCAAGTTCTTAGCTGTTCATCAGCCCAGCTCAAATATTTTTTATTCCCCGTTTTTTGATAAACCATCAATAAAAAGTATGCAATTCCTGATAAGCCTTTCTCAAAATCCATTGATTTTGAAAATTTCACATCCATTCCATTTGCTATTTTAATAATTTGCTTTTCATATTTTTCAAAATTATAGGTCAGCAAAAACAATGCTAGACCACTAGAACCGTTTAATAAGTAGGGAGAATAACTATTTTCAGATAAATGTAAAAATGAATCACTTAATTGTGAAAGTAAATATTCAATTTTTTCATCAATTAACTTATTTTTTTTAAAAATTGATAATTTCCACAAATAACCTGTTAAACCATTTAGTCCTAGATTTTCAAATTTATTTTCTTTGATAAATGTGACCAAGTTCTTTGGTTCTTCCAAGTACTCTTTAGAAATATGTAAAAAAACATCTGATTTATAAAAATAAAGTTTTTTAGAAATTTCTAAAGCCTTTTTGGTAGAACTTCCAGTAAATAAATAAGTTAATAACTCAGAAATATTCGTTTTAACTTCAAATCTTTCAAAGATTTTAGCAGCTAAAATAATCGTTTCTTCAAGGCTTCTTTCTTGCTGATTGAACACATT
>ENA-OQHZ01000917-OQHZ01000917.1-human-gut-metagenome-genome-assembly--contig:-NODE-917-length-11795-cov-8.154378_pt1 | contig 11795 bp, 9 predicted proteins | sample MGYA00242642_ERZ504734 | MGnify/ENA primary metagenome ERZ504734 (study PRJEB26092, sample SAMD00036210) | human gut metagenome | host: Homo sapiens | study: EMG produced TPA metagenomics assembly of...
TCATCAAAATGCCTTTTTAAAATATTATCCGCATAATTTGATGTCTTCAATGCTTTAGCCATTCTTCTTGCAGGATTTGCTTTCCTTATAGGACAAAATAAATTAAATTTTTTCATCAATCTTGTTATTTTCTTATGATTCATCAAGACTCCCATATGAAGAAGACACATATGAATACCACGTCTGCCTTTATCATAACCTTTAAAATTGTAGGCCTCTAAAATCAATTCGAAGTCTTTAAGATCCTGTTCTTCTTTCTTGTTATATGTTGATGATAAATCGTTTTTTCTTTTTTTCCATGAATAGAATCCACTTCTTGATACTCCGGCATTTTCACAAAGATACGAAACTGTTAATACATTATTTTTTGAGTTTAAAGTTCTATCGATAAGTTCATAGTTTTCTCTTACTGTTTGTTCTTCGATTGTTTTGAAATTTGCTTTCTGTTGATAAATCTCACTCTTTTTAAAAAATCATTCTCCTGTTGGAGAACTTTGTTCTTATGTTTCAATCTTTCGATCTGTTCTTCTAAAGATAGCTCTTTGGTAGATGGTCTACCTGAATTATCTTTTCTTGTATCTTTAAATCCTTCTACTCGTTGAGTTTGTTTTTTTAAACGCTCAGTAAAAGTATTTCTTCGTTTAGCTCCTAATACATTTGGATCAAATCCATATTTTTTAAATATTTCTATTAGCTGCATCCCATTTTGATAATCAATCCAGTAAAGTTCTTTGAATTCTTCTGCATAAGTTATACTTTTATTAGAAACTTTCTTTACATATGGATTCTTTTCAAGTTCTCTGACCTGTTCTTCTGTAAAATAATTAACCCCCATAAACACACCACTATTCCTTCAATTATCATAATACACAAAATAAAAGCCCTGTAAAACAGGACTAAGCACCAAAGTACTTTTTTTCTTGTGTCCGTTTTACAGGGTCCATTTTATAGAAGGTATTGCTCTAATTTAACCAAAAAAAAAGCAACTCACTTAAAGTAAAAAAATAAGTGAATTACTTTTATATACAATATGTACTAAACAGTTTTTTAATTAAACCCACATTCAAAATTCATATCTAATTTTTCTTTATAAAATATAATTTTGAGGAAATAAAATAGAATATTTATTAATCTATTTTAAAAAGTACTTTTATCTCTATATTATCATTTTTTATTTGAAGCTTTCTTTTTTTTACAATACATTCATCATAGCTATCATTAAATTTAAATACTTTATCTGTACATAATGTTAAAATCTTTAAAACTACAAATTCATTGACCTCATATAAATAAAATTCAAAAGTTTTATTATCCAAACAAAATTCAGCAATTTGTTTTAGAATTGACTTTATCTCTTTAACAAAATTTTCATTTTCTAAAATTCTTGTATTATTTATCGTGATAACCTTCTTTATTGAAAATCCATCATTTTCTAATGAAATAAAGTATTTAATAATTTCTTCATCAAATAATTTGACACCTGTAAAATTAGAGAATTTATAAAAATCAAATTTATTTAATTGTGTTTCTATAAGTCTTTCAATTGCATCATAATCATTCGTATCTAAATAATGCTTAAAGGACATCAAAATATAACACATCATGTGTTTTTCTTGTAGCATTTGATAAGAAAGCTTATTAATCTTTTCATAAGTTTCTGTTGCATACTTACTTTTTACCAATTCTTCATTTAGAATGAGATTGTTTTGATATTCTTTTTGAATATTAAAATAAAATATAAAAAAAGAACAACACATGACAATTAATTGAAACAATAATTTATACATATTAGTAGAATTTACTATATGATAAAAAATCATTTCAAACAACAATGTATATACTCCTAAAAATGATAAAATAAATAAACAAAATGACCACCAGTAATTACCTACTAATAATCTATTTTTATTCAATCTATATTTATTGTCATAATATCTAAATAAATAAGCTAAAGCTAAAAATACAATTCTTGATAAAAGAGACAAGAAAATAATGTAAATATTATTAGAAGAAATTTGCATTGGATTTATGAAAAATATTGTGGAAACCAAAATAATAGACACTGTATTAGAAAAAAGTAGAATTATTATCAATATTGCCGGTACAATAAAATATATTAAATTTCTTTTTTTATACAAAAAGTGAATATAATCCTTTATTGTTTTTGTAACTTCTGTTGAAGCATCTATAAAATCAATATATTGTTTTAAATCAATTTCATATGCCCTTAGCGTTTTATCACTTAATCTTTTTCGCAATAAACAGTCTTCATAATAAGTTTCTAAATATTTTTCCAATTCTTCTTTTTTCATATTTGTTTCTCCCTTCAATATAATTAAGATTATATTGAAGGAAAATACACAAAATAAAGATATTTTTATAATTTAATAACTTGGTGTGTCAAACTTCTCTATAAATTAATAATAGATAGGAATTGAACATTTAGCGTTTTGTAACTCAGTTAGATGATCCTTATTGCTAAAAAATTTTTCAAGATCATGTTCATTTTTAAATAATTGTACACTTTCATATGTTTTATTTTCATCGTTTTCTTTTAAAATCAAATGAATTTTTTTTGTTTCTTCAGAGTTTTCAACTTCATCAACAAACAAATTAAAATAACTTTTTAATTTTAATACATCTATTTTTTCCCCTAATAAATTAAAACTGTATTTTTCAGAATATTCTAAACATAAATTTCTTTCTTTATTTTCTTTTACATCTTTGATAAACCATTCTGGTATGTTCTCATACGAAAAAGATAATGTATTTATTTTTTTATTAATCCTTAATGCTTTATTTTCTATAAACGATTTATATAACAAAAGTATATTGTCTAAATCTTTCTTATCTAATAAGTCATTAGTAATTGTAAATCTTAAGCCCAGTATTTTTTCTATTTGATAAACCTTATTCCATAAATCAATTAATTTTTCTCGCTTTTCATATTTTTCGTCTTTACCTTTCGAGCCTTTAATATATGTATCATTAATATACATTCCCTTATTAAATAACGATTGCATAAAAATTAATGTTTCAAGATATTCTTTAATTGTAGTATTTTGTAGTTTATTTATTTCTATATTGAATTTAATACGTTCATTATCTATTTCGTAATCAATGAGGAGCTTTGAATTGGGTGAAGTTACAAATCTTTTTTTTGTTAAACTATCAATAGGTTTTTGAATAAATGTATAAACGTATGATGCTTCTCCATTACCTATTTTTAATTTAATACTTTTATTCATTTTTTCTGGAAAAATCACCAATTTTTCAGGTATAGGATCTGCTATAATATCTTTAGAAATTATAAATTCATTATTATCGATTTTTTCATTATTAATAAATTGTTGAAAATTTTTTAGAGGTTTTAAAGTTAATGGCCTTTGAGAGTTATAAGAATAATCTATCAAATCCTCCATTGTTAATTTTTCTTTTTGACATTTATCTTTAATTTCATCTAGATTCTCAATTTCAAAATTTTTAAATCCTAATTCAACCTTTCCATTTATTGCTTCTAACATATATGTCCCATTTTCTTTATAAACATATTCCAAATTCCCATTCCATTTTTTAGATAACTCTTCCAATACAGATTGTGGTAGAAAACCATCATTATAATTTTGATTTTTAAAATTTTTAATAAAATTTGCCATCAAAAATCACCCTCCATTTCTTTCCAAATACATATTTTTGTTATTAATAAATCCTTTTCCTCTTGTGTACAATCTAATTTTTTTATTCTCTTTATCATATTTTTTCTTTGACTATCATTATTTACAAAAATATATTTAATATCTTCATAATCAAACTGTAAATAATATCCTTTATCTTTGATTATTTTATTATATGACTCTATAATATTTTGGTGATTAATTACGTTTTCTTCTACAATAATTTCTCCAAAATCTAATCCGTTGATTTCAGGTACATATCGCCATTCTTTTTCGTCTGTAAAATCTTTTATTCTTTTTGTTTTCAAATCCCTTCCAATTACAGGTTTCATATATTTAAAAACATAATTTGTCATTTCGCCTATATCTGCTAATACGTCATCATCAGATGAATATTGCATAGCAGCATTATATGACTTTCTTATTGAATTATAAAAAGAAGACTCTTGATTATAATAAATCACGGGTTGTAGGTTGTTTCTTATTCCCCATTCTTTTGTTAAACCTATGCAATATGTACCATATTCTTTCTTGTGCGCTTGAACCATATGTAAAGGAATATTACAAAAACATTTCATCGCAACACTAATATTTTTTATATCTAAATCTAAGTATTCTAGACTTTCTTTACAATATCTAGGATAAATCTTTTTATCACTTATCATTTCATTTAAATAATTAAACTTATTTACAAAATGAAAGAAAGTATTTGCACTTTGATAGGAAACAGGAAATTTATCATCTGATGTTATACCTATAGGTTTAGTTCTTATTACATTATTATTTCTATCCATTTTTATCACCTTCTATATTTCATCTTATAATTCTATCACTGTTATTTTTTATAAACAAGCTCCTCTATTCTAGTAATGATAATTGAATATTATCAATAGAAGGAGGAATTGAATATGAAAAAAATAATTCATTATTGTTGGTTTGGTAATAAAAAAATGGAAGATTATACAATAGCTTGTATTAAAAGTTGGCAAGAACATTTTCCAAATTATCAAATAATGGTATGGAATGAAAATAATTTTGATGTGAATATATGTGACTATACAAAAGAAGCATATGAAGCTAAACAATATGCATTTGTATCTGATTATGTAAGACTATATGCATTATATAACTATGGAGGTATCTATTTTGATACAGATTATGAAGTTTTTAAAAATTTTGAAGATTTATTAACTGCAGATCTTACTTTAGGGTTTGAAAGTATTGGAAAAGTTCAAACTGCTATGATGTTTTCAAAAAAAAGCAATCCTAATTTATTACATTTAATAAATTATTATAATACTCAACACTTTATTCAAAGTGATAAGAGCTATTCTCAAATAACAAATGTAGAAATAATATCAAATTATCTTTTAAAACTTGGTTTAAAAAACAAAAATGTTTATCAAAAGTTTAACAATATAGAAATTTACCCATCTGAATATTTTTGTCCTATTGATTTTAATTCTGGAAGTATTAATATAACTAAAAAAAGCATGGGTATCCATTCTTTTTCTGGAACATGGCTTGATAAAAATCAAAAAATCTATTTCAAAAATAAAAGACTACTCGGTAGAGAGGAAGCTAAAGAAAAGCAATTAATATTTAAGAACAGTTCATCAAATTTTTTAAAATATTCAATAATAATTACATTTTATAAAAACTTAAATCAATTACAAGCTTGTCTTAATGCACTTAGTATAGCCTTAAAGAATAGAAAAGACTATGAAATCATAATTGTCAACGACAATGAATTTCAAAAACTAAATAGAAATCATTTTAATAATATTAAAAATATAGACAATTTAAATATTATTAACAATGACAAAAATGTTGGATATTCTGCAGCCTGTAATATCGGTTCAAGCAATTCAAACGGAGAATACCTAATTTTTATAGATTCAGACATTATTGTGGATAGCATGTGGTTAATAGAAATGGAATTAACTGCAAAAAAACACCCTGATTTTGGCGCAATATCTTCAAAAATATTAAAACAATCAAACAATGGTATTGAGTATTTTGGTATGCTACTATATGAAGTTGATTCTATCAAACCAAAATATCAAAATAATCGTCCTAGTAAATATATATCAAAAGATAGAAAATTTAATATTGTTACCTCAGGATCAATGCTTATTTCTAAAAAACTGTTCAATTCTATTGGTGGTTTTGATGAAACACTCTATAATTCGCATTGTGATTTAGATTTATCATTAAAAATTTCCTCAAAAAATAATTACGTTTCAAATAAATCTATTGCTTATCATGGTGGTGCAACATCAGGTGATATAAGATATGTTTCTTATATCAAAGCACGATCACTATTTTTTAAAAAATGGGCTTCATTTAATATGAATGATATAACTCTAAAAGAATTAGAAGAAATGTATTCAGAATATAAAGAAAACATTTCTTCTCGATATTACAAAGTATTTAATTTTTCAAATACAAGATACGATGAGGTTTATTTAAAAGTTTTGGAAAAAGCATTAAATATACATATTGTTTCTAAAATTGATTTGCGTAACACATCTCAATCTCCAATACAATTATATAATTTATTAGATTATTCCATTGTTGAAACTTCAATGCCTATAATTTACTTTGTAGATAATTTTAATTTAATAATTAATAATAAACTTTGGTTTAATGAACGACCATTTAAAAGAGATTTAATCATTGACTGGAATGGAAATATTATACCTATTAATGAAATTTAATAGATATAATCCATTCCCTTAAAGTTCCACATTGTCCATGATTGTCCAATATCCGTATTTTTTTTACACACTTTCTTACAATATTTAATAAAAAAAGGATCGTGTATCATACTCAAATTATTTAAAACATCCTCTGTTGATTTACCTAACATTTTTATTATAATCAAATAATTAGATACTATAGGATACATTTTTAAATATATGTTTGCACTTTGTATCTGTAAATAAGCAGTTTTAATGTATTCGTATGCCATCACATTTTCATTTAATAACATATATGCTACTCCTATATTATTATTTAACTTAGCAACTGCTGCAGAATGTTGATTAACTTCACATTCTGCTTGTATATTTTTTAGTTCATTAATAGCTTTCTTGTAGTCACCTTTATACATTTGACATAAAGCTATAAGATTCTTAATGCGAAATTTTTCATATATCGAAAGACAACTATGGTTTTCTTCAAATTCTCTTGATAGCCTTTTAATTGCTTTATCATACTGTTCTTCTAAAATATCTACAAATGCTTCATGCCATGTTATTTCGTGTTTACGATAGACAGTTTCATCAATACTTTGATAATAATCTGAAATTGCCATTTTTAAATATTCTATTGTCTTTTTTTTATTTTCTTCTTTAAATTTACTATAAAAGTACATTAATGCTATATCACTATATGTTGTACTTGTCCAAAATTTTGAATTATTTTCTATCGTTTCTGCTACACGTAATGATTTTTCAAATATATCTTTTGCCTTATCAATCTTATTTATTGATAAATAAGTTACTGCTTCTCTATTATAAAGTAGAAAATCGTGAATTTTTGATTTAGGGTTTATTGTTTTATAAATCTTTATAATTTCCAAAGCTTCATCAAATCTATTAGATTGTAATTGAGAATTAATAGCGTCCCTGAAAAAATCACATATCTCTTCAATATCAATAATTGCTTGATTAGTTATATATAATTTAGACAATTCATAGAATATATTACAACTTTCATCTTTTTTCCTAAAGATGAACATGCAAACGCATATAAGTGTGCACATTGTAAATACAATTTGATATTCTTTGTTTTTAAAGATTTGTTATTATACAAATTTTTTCCAAATTCAATCGCTTGTATGTAACTAAAATCATTTATATAATCAATTAGTATTTCTTTTGCAAGTTTTGAGTATTCGTAAATCTTATTTTGACAATAGTAAATATTGTAACTTACTAATTTTTTTTGTTCAAATTCATTGTTTTGCATAAAATTAATTATTCTATCTATTACTTTATATGTATATATACCTTCTTTTTTAAAAAATAAATACATTGAATCATGATAAAATGAATATATATTATCTTCAATTTTTATAATCGAATATTCTTTCAAAATATCAATTGCTTCGCTTGAATCAACTATTCTAAATAATGAATATGTATCAATGGAATTATTAAATAAAACTAATGTTGATATTATTTTTTTTAAAGAAGATAAAAATTCTTTATGTTGTTCGAAGATTGCATTAATTTTGTTTTTAAATATTAATTTAAATCCTGAGAAGAATTCATTTAAAATATTAGAAAATTTATCCTTATTGTATACATACCACTCTTCATTACTATGTTGTGCTAAAATTGAGTTTTGTTTTAAATAATCAGACACCATTGTGACTTCTAAAGGATTATCTCCAAATTTATGTACTAATTGTTCTACCAATGAATCATTTGCATCAAATCTTTTTAAAGATTCCATCCAAAATGTTATAACATCTTTTTCAAACCATCTAGGATTAAAAAACAAATATTGATTAGGTTTTGAATTTCGACTATGATTAATTACTTTTTTATAGTTCTCTATTATTTCTATGTTTTCATTTGATACTTTTTCGGTATTAAGCGCAGTTATCAATATAACATGAATATTATTATTTTCAAAATCTTCAATTAAATTTATAAGCAAATTTAAAAATACTGAATTACTATTTTGGATGTTATCTATTGAAATAATAATTGGTTTGTTTTTCGATCTTTCTTTAATTAAAATAGCGGTATATTGACTAATATAATTAATAATATTAATAAAATCATTACTTTGATCATTTTTGAAGATAAAATTAGATATTATTTTTGCTGCATTTTCTGTGATTTTTGGAGAAATTATTAATTTTTCTAATTGCTCTTGCGTATAAAATATATTTCTTTGTTTATATGAAATACCCGCTATATCACAAATGATTCTTCGAATTATGTCTAAATCTTGATAGTTATAACTATCATACGAAAAAAAAAGATAATCATTTTCTAGAGCTCTAGGTTTCATTTCATTGATAATTCGCGATTTTCCACATCCTGTTTTTCCTTCTATTTCAATATATTGAAATAATCCTGTTTTATTTTTCACAATAGCATTAGCAAAATCGTTACATATAAATTCTATGTATTTACTTCCCTGCAGTGGATGCCAATTATATCTTTTTAGACTTAATATTGGTAATTGATTATCATTGTAATATGTTTTATCATCGTAATCATAGCTTAAAATAATATTTGGCATTTCGATTTCTTTACCATGCAGTTTCTTTACATGACATAAAAAAGTTATTAAATAATCAGAAAATGGTTTTATTTCTTCAGATATCCATTCATCTTTGTATGTATTTAAAATTTCTATATTATCGTCATCATCCAACCAATCAATCTTAATGTTTGAAAAATAATGATTGGTTGTATTACTTATAAAAACATTTGTATAAAACATATCTGAATCTCTCAAATAAAAAGTATTTTTATATTCAGGATCACAAATACCTATTTCATTTAACTTTATTTTTATCGATAGTTTATCTTGTATTTCTTTCTGATTTATTTTATAACTTGGAAAATATTTATTTACTAATTCAGGATATTTTATTAATTCATTTTTTAAAAGTGTATCATCAAGAAATTGAACCTCAAAATTTAGTCTTCTACTAATATGGATAATTTCTTTTTTTGCCGAATCTCGAATCAGACTTGAAGAAAAAAATATTATTTTATTAATATTATGCGCTATAACAAGTACAACATTTTTACCTATTTCTTCTAAACCAATATTTCTTCTATGATGCTTACATTCTGCCCAAATTTTATATTCATGTATTTCATCAAAAAACTTCGTTTCAATATCTTTTCCGCCATCATGTGTATAACGAGTATGGAATAAAATATAATCATCTTTATTATAGATTTGTTTTGCATATTCAAAACACATTTCTTCAAAAGTAGCTGGTGTTAGTGTATAAAAATCCATATTCTTCGCCCTCCTGTATTAATGATAATATTCAATTATCTATGCTTAATATTATCATTTTTATGTATTAATAACAATTTTCTTATATCTTATTCTTGTTTTCTATAAAATACAACTTATTAAATTAATGTTTTTTCTATAATATTTAAAACCTATGTAAATCGAAATATATTTTATAGAACCTATGTCAAATTTTTATAAAAAATAGCGAGATAACTATACCCGCTATTTTTAGTAATTTTAAAGACAAAAACTAATAATTTAAATAATATAGTCCTTCTTGTTCTACTATAAGAATATTTTAACTAATAATTACTTCCTATTGTCCTCACTAAATAAGTAATAATACGTCTTTCCCATCACTAATTAGGCATTGAAAATTTAGCATATGGGGCAGAATTATACGGAACATAAAGTCTTAAATAGAATGTTGATTGTCCAAAATCACCTGTACATTTTCCAATAAAATATAATCTTGCTTGTGCCGGTGTACTATTAGTAGTCTCTGATCTTACTGTTTTTAAATCAAGACCACTAAATGTTCCACCAACAACAGTTGCGCCTTTACCCCAAACTTTATTAATTTTACCTTGTCCAGTAGCCCCAAATATATTTGCATAAAAACTTGCAGTAACTACTCCCCAAGATGCAATTACTCTTGCGCTTGTCCATTCATACTAATTTGACCCACTTGTACGAGTTCCATCAATTATACTTCCAGTAACAATTACTGGTGTAACGCTCAATGTCTTTACCGATCCATCAGGATATACATATTTTTCATATCCTCCCGTATCAGTTCATGATTTAACTGTTGGTTTTATATTATTATACTTTTCTTTCATACAATCGAGTTTTTCACCATCTTGTATTTTTGTAACCAACGAATCTATTTTATTTTCATTTACACCTACTTCTAAAAGTTTTTGCTTTATTTCATACCTTGAAACAGATGTTTCAATAGCAAATACAGATGTACAGTTTATTGATAATACGGTTAAAATAATTGCAATAATTTTAGTAATTCTTTTCATGATTTTTCCCTTCTTTCTTGCTCATAAGATAAATACAAAATGTTGTTAAGAAAAATGTACTATAAATAATCAATATTCCAATATGTAGAACAATGATATTAGGATTAAGTTTATACAAATTCATAGCCATAGAAGGATATAATATCTTAAAAACTTTATAAACAAAAAATAAAACAGATAAAGTTGGTATAATCCATCCATATTTTAAAGAACTTTTACAAATTAGATATTGTAAAATAATACTAAAAAACAATGGAATAATTATTTGATAAATTGAATATAACCAGTTTAAAAAAATACCTTGCATATTATCATTCCCTTCTCCAATTATAGAATATTAAATTTTATAAATAATACCTATATTTATTACATAAAATGCAATAATTTATCATAAGATACAAATATTCCATTATTTGCTTTAAATATAGAAATATATAACATTTAATTGCTATATTATCATGTCTCATTTTTTATAAAATATTTATCATACTCTTTAAATTTTTTTCAAAATAAAATAATTAATATGTCAAGTCTAGTTTTATATTTGAATCTTGCTATAATATATCTCATGAGGTGAAATTTTATCATGGAATCAACTATGTACTTTAAAGATATGAGAAATTGCGACCATAATAACTACCCAAATAAGATTTATAGGGTTGAACATTCAAAAATGCTAATAGAAATTTTAGATGATCAACACATTCAAGGTAGTGCTCAATATTTTAGTAGCATTCGTTCAAGAGATAATTTCATTGATAGCATTAAAAATAATATTTTAAAAATCAGCATAGATGAACTTAAAAAAATACAAAATTATTGGAAAATAAAAAACGAGGTCATAGATTATAAAATGGACCCTGTAAAACGGACACAAGAAAAAAAGAGTACTTAGGTTCTTGGTCCTGTTTTACAGGGCTTTTATTTTGTGTATCATGATTATTAGAAAAATGGTGGTGTTATTATTTATGGGAGTTAATTATTTTACGGATGAACAGCTTAGATTATTAGAAGAGAATCCTTATGTGGTAAAAGCATCTAAAAAAAGTATAACTTATTCAGAGGAATTTAAGGAACTGTATTGGAT
>ENA-OQHZ01000960-OQHZ01000960.1-human-gut-metagenome-genome-assembly--contig:-NODE-960-length-11171-cov-3.277628_pt1 | contig 11171 bp, 7 predicted proteins | sample MGYA00242642_ERZ504734 | MGnify/ENA primary metagenome ERZ504734 (study PRJEB26092, sample SAMD00036210) | human gut metagenome | host: Homo sapiens | study: EMG produced TPA metagenomics assembly of...
GCACAATCTGATCACCCTTAATCGTTGCCGTTGCCGAAACCCACTTTCCGGAATCGTCGGCAATTTCAAAACCTTGCAATGGCGTGGAAGTCGGCGTTGCAACGTTGGAAATACCATTCAAAGGAGTCGCGTCCGGATTCGCATCATAATCGGGTACGGTCGCGCTCGCAGTCTTCGAATAATTGGGCTTTTCCGCCTGCAAACCGGTTGCGGTGCCGTTCTGGAACGACAATACGATCGTGCCATCGGAAGCATGCTTCGCATGCGCGATAAGCGGCCCGTTGGGAATGGTCCTGCCTTCCGACATCGCCAGATATTGCGCTGCCATGCGCGCGCCGAGAATATCTTTGCCAAGCGGATGTATCAACGTTGAAGTGCCCTTGTCCGTATCAAGCGACACCGTCATTGCAACGTTGGAAGCATTGCGTAATCCGGCATTGCTCAACGTGTTCAACTGCGCGAATCGCACGTTTTGCGTGTACTGGTAGCCAGGCCAGCGTGCCAATTGCACATACAGGAACGGCAGATCATCCTGATCGAACACTTCACGATATTGGTTGATCAGCAGCGTCATCTGCGACTCGTACGCCAGCGCGGTCGCCTCGTTCGTAGAATCATTGCATCCCTGATACCACAGCACGCCCGCCACATGAAACCCTTCCAAAGGCGCAATATGGTTCGCATAAATATCACCGCCTTGCACGTGACGTCGAATCGGCGTGCCACCCCATGCGGTTTGAATAATGCCGATCGGCACGTTCGGATGCGCGGCACGAAGCTGCATGACAAACTGCTGCGCCAGATAACTGAAATGCTGCGAATTATCGGCGGTCGCCTCAAGCCAGGTGCCAGCCTGCTCATTCACGTCGCGTAACGGAAAATCCGTACCTTTCGAGGAATTGGCGCTCGCAACGAAGTGTACGTTGTTGTCGGAAAGCTGTTTCGGCAGATCGTCGGTCGTTATCAGACCTCCGCCGAAATTGTAGGAGTTGCCTGAACCCTCATAATATTGCGAATAATTCAATTCCATATTCGACTGTCCGGCAGCAATAAATACGTCGCCAACATACACGTTTTTCAGAGTCAACAAAGTGGTTTCGTTGTATAAAATCGTTAATGAATATGGTTTAAGACTTGCTTTTTGTTTAGGTAAGGTGCAGGTGAAATCGCCATTTTTGGAAATTTTAGCTTGTGCTGATGCTGATTTCTTTCCTTGGGAAATCGTTGTAATCAGTTGCGTTGGGTCAACAACTTTTCCGCGTTGTGAAGTGGTGGCCGTTCCTTTGACTATCAGCGTTTTCCCACGTTGGAAAACCATGTTCTCCAAATAGTAGGAGGGGAGTTTCACGGTGATGCGGGTCGCATAATTGTTGTTGGATTGCGTGGCGTTGTCGTTGCTGGAGACATTATCTGATGCGCTGTTGCTGCTATTGGAATTACTGCCGTTGACGTTTGCTGAACCGTCGCCCCATTTCGGTCCACAACCAACAATGATCGCCACCAGAATTGCCGTGGTCACTACCGCGGCAATAATCACGCGTGCCAGTCGTTTCTTCTTCAAGATGGCTCCCCTTCTGCGTCCGCAATGCAACGCTTGCAGCGTTTGTTTAACGGAGCAAGCACATTAAAGCCTAGTCATTCTTGCTGCGATGCGCACAAATATGGTCATCCGTCAGGCTCTGCCCATTTCTGTCATCTCTTCATGATGGCGTCCCATGGGCCGGACTTTTATCGGTCGAGAGCGGTGGACGTCCCATAATCACGCCACCCACTGTTCGTTCGTCTTCAGGAAATTCGCCTTGTTCGTAGGATTTGCGCCAGCGATCGATCATCTCATCGGTGATCTCTCGACCATTTGCCGCTGTCCAGCTCATGAGAGCCTCCTTTCCGTTCGTTTGGTCTTTCCCTAGTCTTGCACTTTTCTTTTGACTTGTTACTGCATTTTATAGCCGTGAAGTCTTGAAAATGGCGGAATTTCAACGTTTCTTCTTTTGCCTGCCATGTGACTCTCTTTTGCTTTTCTTTTGATTCTAAAATCAAAAGAAACGTTGGGTATGCGGAAAAGGGGTATGGAAGAGTTGGGAGAAACGTAAAGATGGTGAGGCTAATGACCGGCTTGGTTGACAGGCCTGGTTGGCTTGATTGGCCGGCTTGATCGGCTGGTTGGTTGGCAGCGTTGCGATTGGTTGATTTACTGGAGGAATTGATCGTCCAGCGTTGCGTCGGTCGCGTCGGCTGCGCCGGATTAGTCGACGGTGCCGTCCGTGGCGCCCGCGTCGCCGGCAACTCCAGCATCGCCCTCCGTGTCTGTGGCTTCGTCCGTTCCGTCGTCGCCGGCCGTTCCGTCAGCGCTATTGTCGGTTCCGTCACCGCCATCGGTGGCCGCGGATTCGTCGCTCTTCTGCAAAGCCTGCTTGAACTGCTTGGCCTGCTTGTCGTACTCGGCTTTTGCGGCGTTGGCTTTGCTGATGGTAGCGGAAGTGTCGGCGGCGCAGCTCAGCGTTTTCGGCGCGGTAACTTCCGTCTGGTGCAGTTCGGCAAGCTTGTCGAGATCGTAGGACCCGTCGAAGCTGGTGAACGCTTCGGAGATCTTCGCCTTCAGCTGGAACGCCTTGGAATAGGAGGTGTTCATGGCCGTGACGGCTTCCTTGCAGTCGTTGAGTGCGGCCAGGTCGCGCATTTGCTGCGATGCGCGCACGCCTGTGAATCCGAAGACCGCGCCCAGAACAACGACTACGACGACTACGGCGATGATGATCTGGCGGTAGATGTGCTTTACGCGCTGGTCCGTCCAAGCGTCGCCGTCGCTGATGCCTTGCGCTATGGCCGCGTCGAATAGGTCGTGCGGCTGGCGGGATTCGCTGGATTCGTGTGATTGCCGGTTGCTGGTTTCAGCCGTGTTGCTGCTGCTGATTGTGCGCTCTCCGGTTGCGTTGGTACTGGTTGCGTTGGTTTCGACTTCGGTTGCTTCGACTTCGTTGGAAGCGTTGCCGACAAGCGTATTCCCGGTATTGCCATCGGCATCGCTGGCAAATGCGCTGCTGACGGTCGAGCTGTTGACTGCGATACCGCTGGCAGCGGCGTCAGTGCTGTCGGCAGAAGTGTTGGTCGTTGCGCTTCCGGCAAGTGTTCTCGGTGTGTGTGACGAGGTACTTTCCTCGCTTGGCTTCTTGCCGTGCCGTGCCATAACCCCTCCAGAATCTGCCTACTATTCTGCACTCCCCGGTGACAGCTCCCGATTCAGGTCAATTGAATCACGTTCCGAGAGTCCACCTGAAATGCCAATATACAGCGTACGATACCCGTCCTTCCCCGATTTCCCACACTCGTGTTGTAGTCGTTAATGCATTCAGGTATTCTCTGGAGTTTTATTCGTCTGTGGTAACTTCTTAAAAATTTTTAGAAGTGTTGGTGGAAACTTCTTAAAATTTTTGAGAAGTGTTATGCTGGGATTGTTGGGTGTTTCGCAACGGACGGCGAAAGGAAGAACTTATGGTGCCGGATAATCCATGTGAATCGTATGCCATGCTGGTTCGTGAGTCCATGCAGTTTGACATTCCTACGCCGTCACGCCGCATCGAAATCATACGCGAGCTGCCGCAGCCGGCAGTGTTCAATGCTGTGCACATCATCACTGGCATCCGACGTTGCGGCAAAACGTTCTATCTTTTCCAGAAAATTCATGATTTGTTACAAAACGGCGTCTCGCGTAATGATATTTTCTATTTCAACTTCGCTGACGATCGTCTGCAACCAATGCAAGACACCGTGCTCAACGATATTGTTACGGAATACTGGCGGCAATATCCCGACTCTCGTGACCATGGCTGCTACCTCTTCCTTGACGAAGTGCAAGAATGCGCCAATTGGCAGGGATTCTGCCAGCGCATAGCCGAACATGAAGCTGTGACGCTAGTCATTACTGGATCGTCTTCGAAACTGTCCAGCGAAGAAATCGCAACGAATTTCCGAGGAAGATCGCATCCGCATGCCATGGCGCCACTGTCTTTCCGTGAATTCTGCGACTTTCGGGGAATCGAAACGCCTACAGCGGGCAGCACTCTTGCCGATGCCGTGTTTTCGCCGCGAGAGGTCACCCGGTTTGAAGCTGCCTACAACGATTACCTAACTATTGGCGGCTTCCCTGCAGTGCAACGTATGGTTGAAGCTGATCGTATTGAAACGCTCCAAGGTTACGTGCGGGACGTGGTTGCGCGTGACGTTGCCGAGCGTCTTGGTCGTGAAAACATTACTCTCGCCACGCAGATAGCGCTGTTTTTGCTGCGCAATACGGCCTGCGAGCTGTCTACCAATGGTCTTGTGGAAACGTTGCGAGCGGTCGGCTGGAAAATCTATTGGGATAAGGCGAATACGTTACTCGAGCTGTTCAAGCAGGCATTTTTGGTGTATCAGCTTGAGGAGTATTCCACCATGCTCAAGCCGGGTAGTACTGCGGTGCCGAAAATGTATGCCGTCGATCAGGGTATGGTTTACGCGGTATCACGCGCCAACCAGCAAGATATTGGAAAACGACTGGAAACTGCGATTTTCTGCGAACTGCAGAGGCGAACTTCCGGTAGGCGTACGGAAACAATCACTTCGTACACTATGCCGACGTCCAAACAGGAGAAAGTTGACTTTCTTATCGGCGATGCTCTTGCTACGGAACCGTATGGGCTTATTCAAGTGTGTGCCAATATGGGAAATGAGAAAACCAGGGCGCGAGAAATCGGCTCTCTGCAAGCGGCTATGCAACGTACCAACGTTGATTCCGGCCTGATTCTCACGCTTAACGAGGGAGAAACCATCGAACTTCCCGATTCCACTGGCACGATCCACGTACTCCCCTCCTGGAAATGGTCCCTCTACGAAGCGTGATGGGAAGGTCAGCGAGAATGCTGGAAAGGAGATATGGAAATGGATGATGCCATATCGGTGCCCTTAACGAGCTGGTCGATTCTTATCAGTGTGTAATGCGTGAGATGTGGGGATTGGGATGATTTTGGAGTTGGGGATGGACGGGGTTGCGGGGTGCGGTTAGAGTTGACGATTAGGGCGTTTGCGCCGAATATTTGGGGTTGATGACTGTATTCAAGAGAGGCTGACGAATGGTTTCGCCACATCATGTTGTGAAGATTGCGACTGCGCTGTCTGCGGTTGCGTTGACTGCTTCCGTTGCGGTTGCGCCGGCTTACGCATTGCAGGATATTGCGATTGAGGATGCTGTTGCGCAAAGCGGTTCCGTTACTGCAGATAATGGTGTTGTTATGCAGTCTGACGATCAGCCGGATGATCAGACGGGCGGCCAGCAATCGCAAGACAGCATGCCCGACAATCCGAATGCGAAACTTCCGGATGCCGTCAGTGACGAGATTTCCGACGATGCCACCGTGGTTTCGGAAGACCTGGCCGTCACCCCCGAAGGTGAGGTCAAGAACATCGAAACTGGCGAAATCGTGACCGATCCAACATTGGTCGGCACGAAAGATCAGCAGCCGGATCCGCTCGCCAAAACCAACGGCGAATCCTTCATTCCGGTAAGTGCGGAAGATGTCAAAAATGCTGTAGCCGACGCGAACGTACAGCTCTCCAAATTCGAAAGCAATGAATACGGCGCGCACTGGGGCACCTACAACAATTCGAAAGCTTTCTTTGACTACCAGAACAACCTGTTCGTGCAGCAAGCCAAAGGCGTGATCGACGTTTCCGGATGGCAAGGCGACATCGATTGGGCCAAAGCGAAAGCCGACGGCGTGGAAGGCGCGATCATCCGCCTCGGCTACGGCGAAGGCAACAATGCCGACAAGAAAGCGCAACGTAACATTTCCGAATGCAAGAGACTTGGCATCCCGTTCGGCATCTACTGGTATTCCTACGCGGACACTCCGGCGCTCGCCAAAGAAGAAGGTGCCGACGTGGTCGCCAAACTCAAGCAATTCGGTGTGAATCCGAGCGACTTGGCGTACCCCGTGTACTACGACCTGGAAAAGTGGACCTGGGAGGGGCATCAGCCGCCCACCGACCCGAACGTGTACAACAATATCGTCAACAATTGGTACAGCGCGCTGCAGTCCGCCGGATACAAGAATCTGGGCGTCTACTCGTACACCAGCTACCTGCAAGGGCCGCTGAAACATGTCGACATTTACGCCAAAACCACGTGGGTGGCGCAGTACGGCGCTCGCATGGGATTCGACTCGTTCCCGACCAACAGTCGCGGATGGCAATACACCAGCTCCGGCAAAGTGGACGGCATCAGCGGAAATGTGGACATGAATGCGTTTGGGAACAAGGAGTTTGTGAATGGCGGGAGTAGCAATGATTTACAAGCGGTTATTGATGTACGCAAAATGACTGCAGTTACCATTCCGAATGGCAATTATTACATCAATGTTCGTTCCAAAGTTGCGTCTAGTGTTGATATTCCTGGTGGAAGTGCTGCAGATTCCACCGCCATTCAGTTGTATTCCGGTAACAGTTCCAAGGCTCAACAGTTCACTTTTACTGGGCAGTCTGATGGGAGCTACGAGATCGTCAATGTGAATTCCGGCAAGGCTTTGGACGTGCGTAATGGTGTTGCTGAGAATAACGCTATAGTGCAACAGTATTCTCGAAATAATTCTCAAGCTCAACGATGGTTTATTCGTGATTCCGGAGCGGGATATTATTTGCAGTCCGCTCTCGGTAATTGGGTTCTGGATTTGAGCGGTGGAAATACTGCGAATGGTGCTGCGATTCGGCTGTATACGCCCAACGGCACTGCTTCACAGCTGTTTGTTGTTTCGTCAAGCGATGTCAATATAGCTACTGGAGTATCGATGATTATCACTTCGGTTGCGAATAAAAAACTTGTCACGGATGTGACGAGTGCGTCAACGGCGAACGGGGCACGAGTTCAGCTTTATTCAAGTAATAATACGAACGCCCAGAAATATCGATTTGAATCAATTGGCAATGGAACTTATAAGATTATTAATGCTAATTCGGGCAAGGTGCTGGATGTGGCTGGCGGATGCACTGCTAATGGAGCGGCGTTGCAGCAATATACGAGTAATAACACTGTTGCTCAGCAGTGGACGGTGTGGAATTACGGCAGTGGCAAGATTGCGTTGGTGTCGGTGAACGCCAACAAAGCTGTCGATATTCCAGGTGGTAATGCTGTGCAGCAGGCTCAGTTGCAGCTTTATTCGCCGAATGGCACTGTTGCTCAGCAATGGTTGGTCGCAAAGGCGCCGTTAACGTTGCGCGAGCGTTTGAACGAAACCGCAGCCAAGCATAGGCAAGATCTGCCGGATGGAACCTACACGTTCGGATCGAAGCTTAATACGTCTATGAAGATGGATGTAAGCGGCGCTTCCCGTTCAAATTATGGAAACGTGCAGATTTGGACAGGTAATGGTACCAATGCTCAGAAATGGAAAGTGACGCATGATTCCAACGGGTATGTGACGTTAACTAGTGTGAACTCCGGAAAAGTTTTGGATGTGAATGGCGGCGTATCTGCCAACGGAACCAACGTGCAACAGTACGATTCCAATGGAACATACGCTCAGAAGTGGATAGCTGTCAAAAACTCCGATGGCTCATACACTTTCCAGTCGGCGCTCGCGGAAAACGCGGTGTTGGATGTGAATGGTGGTTCCAGCGCAAACGGCACTAACGTGCAGTTGTATACTTCCAACGGAACAAATGCCCAAAAGTGGGTGAAGTAGCGATACCTAATGAATAAATGAGGGCTTGATTCCGAATGTCTGTTGGAACCAAGCCCTTTTAATGATGTTGAGAGGTCACTTTCCTTGGCGCTTCATCAACGCAAAGCGGTTGGCATCAACGATGAATGCCTTGCGATCATTCTTTGCCATGACGTCAAGGATGATTCCTGTAACAATCAAAAGAAGACCTGCTATAACAAGCATTACCGCGCCGATGAGCGTGGGGAAGCGTGCGACCATGCCGGTGTGCATGAAGTCGATGCCTACGCTGCCGCAAAGAATTAGACCGACGATGCCGACGATTAGGCCGAGACCGCCAAAGAACGGCAGTGGCTTGTATTCGCGGATCATGCGGAAGATGGTGCTCATGACCTTGATGCCGTCGCCAACGGTATCAAGTTTGCTGACGGAACCTTCAGGACGATCGCGGTACTGAATCGGCATCTCGAAAAGACGGAGATTGTTGTTCAACGAGTGGATGGTCATTTCAGTTTCGACCTCAAAGCCGCGCGACAGCACTGGATAGGTCTTTACAAAAGTGAAGGAAAAAGCTCGGTATCCAGTCATAATGTCGGTTACATGCGCGCCGAACAATCCATTGATGAATCCGCGCACGAGCCTATTGCCGAAGTTGTGGAATGGGCGTTTGTTTTCTTGGAAGTACGTGGAGCTCAGACGGTCTCCAATCACCATGTCGTAGCCTTCAAGAATCTTGTCGACCATAGCAGGTGCTGCGTCAGCCGGATACGTATCGTCGCCGTCAGACATGATGTACACGTCAGCATCAATATCTTCGAACATGGCTCGAATGACATTGCCCTTGCCTTGGCGCGGTTCCTTACGCACGATAGCGCCTTCTGCGGCAGCGATCTCTGCAGTGCGATCAGTGGAATTATTGTCGTAAACGTAGATGTCTGCCTGTGGCAAAGACGTTTTGAAATCGCGAACAACCTTGCCGATAGTCACTTCCTCGTTATAGCAAGGAAGCAGTATGGCGATTGAAGCGCTTTGGTTCTTTTCAAGCATAGTAAAATACTATAGTCTTCGCTGTGGCCGGAAGTGAGGAGCATGATTTAGAATTTCTTTTTGTCGAACAGTTACCTCCTCTATAAGGATGTTGGGGTAACACGGCTAGTGTGCAAGATAGACAGTCTAGTTCGCGTTGAACTATTCTTTGTCCTGTTTTCTTGTCACAGTGGGATTGATAGCAGAGATGGTTCGATTCGAATTGGTGGAGTCATGTGTGTGGTGAACTCCTCACCACTAGTAGAGGAATGGTCAATACGCGTATACGTTATTTTGATGTAGCAAAAGGGTTGACAATTCTTTGCGTCATTTTGAGTCATAGCGCTATAGAGGCGCAGTCCGTGGCTCCCTCGCATATTGCGAATACTATTATCTCGGTATGTTTTTCTTTCCATATGCCGTTGTTTTTCATCCTGTCTGGCTATTTTATGCATCTAGAGCGTGATTTTCGCTGGGCAAAAGAAGCCAAACAGTTGCTGTGCACATATTTATTGACAAGTGCAGCTGTTTTACTGGGCGTTACTTGTGTGGCCACTATTGATCATGGCACTCGAAAAGATGTATTGCGCCAGTGGGGTGATGCAGTGTTATATGGCAGTGGCGATATATCTGACCTTACATTGTGGCCAGTGCAGTTGCGTATTGGAGCAATTTGGTTTTTACTGTCACTATTTTGGGCGCATTTGTTGCTTCATATTTTCGCCAGGTTGCCATATACGCCGGGCTGCGTGTCCGGGTGGCCGGGGCGTTCGCCGCTTCCAAGGGCGGGTACGGGTACCGCAGGATCAGGCCCGCGTTCCGGACCCGCGTCTCGGAGAAGGTGCTCCGCGGGATCATGGCCGAGGATGGTCTGACGGCGCATGTTCCCGAACGACGCGGGTACGGCTCATACGAGGGCGGGAAGACGCTGTCGGCTCCCGGCAACCTCGCCGACCGCGATTTCACGGCTGGGATGCCGAACGGGAAACGGCCCGCGGACATCACCCCGGGATCAAGGCCGGGGACGGGAAGGGCGTGCCTCTCGCCGCCGGTCGACTGACACGATGGCGGGATCGTCGCGTACACGGCCGGTTCCGGTCCCAACGCCGGGCTCGCCGACAGGATGCTCGTCAAGGCCGTGGAAACGCTGCCGGAGGGAGCGCATCCCTTGGTGCGTTCCGACCGCGGATGCCACTGCCGGTGGCCCGGATGGCTGGATCTCATGGACCGTTATGGCCTGGCACGGTCGACGGGTGGATTGGCTACAATGTATTGGACGGTTTATTGAGGGACCTGGCGACGAAGGAGTGACTGTCATGGGCCGATGCGAGTCGTCCCACGTCATTATGAGGAGGAATTCAGACACCGGATCGTGCGATTGCACGAGAACGGCAAGCCCGCGCGCAAAATCAGAACGGAGTGCGACATCTTGCATTCCACCCTGCACCGGTGGATGCGGGGAATCCGCGACAGCGGCTCGACCAGGGCCGTCGACAACCACACGCCCGAGCGGAACGAGCTGATCGCGTTGAGGAGGCGCAACCGCCGGTTGGAGATGGAGGTGGATGTTTCAGAACAAGCGGCGCCGGTATTCGCACGAAAGCAGGCGTGATACGGTCCGACGCCGGCCGCTGCCCGGTATCGGCGCAGTGCGGGATCCTGGGCGTTGCCAAGTCGACCTGTCACTGGATGCTCGAACACCCCGAGGCCGAGCGCGCCGACCCTTACGAGAAGGATGTGGAGCGCGTGTGGAGGGACAGCGGCAAGGTGTACGGGGCCAGGAAGATCAAGCACGCCCTGGAACATGAGGGCGTGGCGCTCTCCAGGCGCCGCATCAACCGGATCATGAAGGGGAACGGCATGGCCGGCTCCTGTTCCAAGGCCGCCTATAGGCCACGCCCGGCCAGGCCGAACGACGACCCGGCTCCCGACATCCTCGCCCGCGAGTTCAATGGCTATGCGCCGCGCACCCATCTGGCCTCCGACCCGGCCTACGTGAGGGTCGGCAGTTCGTGGGCGTACGTCTGCCTGCCCGGCGACCTGGCCAACCGGCAGATCGCCGGCCATTCGGTCGGCGTCAGGCACGACGCCGATCTCGTGCTGGCCGCGTTCGCCGCGCTGCGCTTCCCGCTGGATGAGATCGAGGTGTTCCACACGGACCGCGGCGGCGGGTTCACCGGGGAACGCGTCGAACGCATGCTCGACGGGTTCGGCATCACACGTTCCCTTTCCAGACCCGGCAACCCATACGACAACGCGGTGGTCGAATCCACCAACCGGCTCGTCAGGAAGGAGCTCATCCACAGGAACGTCTACACGAACGTGGAGCAACTGCGCTCGGACGTCAACCGGTACGTGTGGTGGTACAACCACCAACGGCTCCACTCGACCCTCGGGTACCTGAGCCCCGTGGAGTTCACACAACAAGGAAAAACCCTCTAGAAACAGTCCAAC
>ENA-OQHZ01000990-OQHZ01000990.1-human-gut-metagenome-genome-assembly--contig:-NODE-990-length-10766-cov-3.421274_pt1 | contig 10766 bp, 9 predicted proteins | sample MGYA00242642_ERZ504734 | MGnify/ENA primary metagenome ERZ504734 (study PRJEB26092, sample SAMD00036210) | human gut metagenome | host: Homo sapiens | study: EMG produced TPA metagenomics assembly of...
AAGGAGTTTTTTTATGAAACATGGAAAGAAACCAACAAGAGAACAGAAAATGATGCTAAAAGAAGCAGGACTGGTTCCTGAGAACTGGCTGGTTGTAAAGAATATGGAAGACCATATTGAGGTAGTCAGCAAAAAGTCTTTATCAAATGCGACAAAGAAGCCTAAGACAAGAAAGATCATGAAGTAACAAAAGGAGTGTGGGATTGTGATAGAAAAAATCATATATGCAATGAATCTTGTCATCATGGGGACCATATTCTACACATCCTTAACGGAATCATATTTACAACGATTATTAATTGATGATCCGGATACAAAAGAAGATGTGATACGTTTTTTTGAAAAGAGATCTTTTAAGGTTGCAGGGATTACAATGATCTTAAGTATCCTTCCAATCATTGGACAGTTATATGCATTGTTTCTTTCATTCATCACTATTTTCTTAGATGATCGGGAGCATATCAAAGGTTCTTATAGTGACAATGAAGAAGATGATATGTCCATTCGGGAACTGATCGTGCAAATGATGAAAGATGATTTTGAAGAGGAATAAGAGATATGGATATTGTGAGTTTTGTTTTATCAGTGCAGGTATTTACTGTGATTTTTAATACTTTGGCAGGATATTACATGAACAAAATAATGCTGGACTATGATTACGATGATCCAAATATGAAAGAAATTATATATCAAGAAGTACACAAAGGAATTGTATCAGGAATTAAGAACTTCTTTATTTGTTGGATTCCTATTTATTCTCAATTAATTATGGCTGCTGGAATTTACGGAATTTTAAATTTGGATAAAAAGACAAAGATATGTGATGGTCTAACACTTCGTGAAGGAATATGCAAAAAGATATTAGAAGATCATGAAGAAGGAAAAAAATAATGCTTGAAGTTAAAGAGTAGTGTAATTTGGTATGGAAAATAGACTTGGAGTTAATTCTGAGTCTTTTTTTTTGTGTTGTAAACTGCTGAAAATGTAACATCATCATTTTAATTTCCTCAAATCGCATATTTGTAATGAGAAAATAAAAGTCTGGATGCTCCACGAAAGGAGAATCCTTATGGATATATTCGATAAATTCGCTGAAATGGTAGTAAATTTCGTTAGAAGATATGTAGTAAAGTTCGTAGTTAACAAGCTCTTAGACTGGATTTGGAAGAAGATCAAGCCGAAATTGTTGAAAATCGGTAGAAGACTATGGCAGATGTTAAAAGACAAGCTGCAGAAAACACGAAAGAAATGGTTAAACATAAAGGAGAAGTGCAGAAAAAGAGCCTGTGTACCACCACAGACTCTGTTCTTTGTGAATGAGTGTCAAAACGACAATCAATCACACGTAGTCTTAATTATGATTATTGTAATCGATAGACAAATAATCATAATTGTTGTAATTATCCTCTAGCAAGGATAATCCATAAAAAGAAAATCAATAAGTAAACATTAGCATCCGGACGTTCTCATATAGAGAATATTCGGATTTTTATTGTTTCACTATAAATATGAGATTTTTGAAAATAAATATTTTTCATATATAAGATTTTATTTTCATAAAAAGAACCGGCACATGATAAAAAGTGTATCGATTCTTGGTTCTTAGTTGAAAAAAATATGATACGGTTCTGGTTGATTTTTTCGTGATACAGTAGTATAATAAATAATGTAAAAGGAGAATTATATCAGTTCTCCTTTTTTTTGTACCTAAAGATATAATCTATGTAGAAGCTTCTGGAGAAATCCAGGGGCTTTTTTTGTTGTTGAGAGGAGGAATAAAAAAGTAAATTATGGTGGATCAAAAATATCATATTCTCAATGCAGAATAATGACGATGAGAGAAAGTAGGATTATTTTCTTGTGGAGAAAAATTTTAATTTAAAGAAGGAGATGTTTATCATGGATAAAAAAATTAAGAAATTTTTAAAAAAAATCTGGTGGTTTATGTTTAGTCTGTTGACATTAGTTGGAGGAATATTAACTGGATTTCCAGTATGTAACAACAACTATGTTTATGTAACAGCAAATGATACACCTACTGAGCATATTTGTAGAAGAAGGGTATCTCAAAATCCTAAAGAATGTAATACATGTTCTACTGCATCAGAAAAGGAACCAATAACAATGTCTTTCAATATAAAAATTGTACGAGAATATTTAATTGACGCATCGCAGTATGCGAAGAATGATAATGAAAAGAATGAAAGCAGAAAGACGATTATTGATTATATCTGTGATTATATTTCTGAGGGATTATTGCTTATTTTATCAGATATAATTGGACTTATGATTTTAATTGTTTGTAAACTTATTTTACTAAAAAGAAAAATCTGTAATAAAATTTTTGACGATGTTGTAACACCAGTTGTTGAAGAAATCATTGAAGAAGAAAAAGATGGGATGAAAGAAGAATTGAAAAAATGGATTAAAAATCAAAGCAAAAAATGATCATAGATGGCAGTCTGAAATATGGCTGCTGTTTTTTTTATATGTGAAAATTAAAAAAAATTAAAAAACTCATATTTAAACCGAGAGAAATTTGAAGAAATTGTGTTTTTATACAATTATTTTTTTTCAAATCTCTCATATTTATATTGGACGATAAAGATTACGTTGTTGCGGAGCCGCTGAGTCCGATCTGCAGCGTGATCCAGTCCGCGAACCTTGAAAATTAAATAAAGAAAGGAGAAGTGATCGCGATGTTTGATAAGATACAATCAACGTATTTTAAACGCGTTACGACTGGTGTTCTGGCACTCTTTATGACTGCTTCTTCCGGATTTTCGTATGCAGTGCCAGTTTATGCACAAGAAGTAACAACAGCAGCTGCGAAGCGGAAAAAGGAAGAAGAGTTTAGTAGCACAGAATCTTCGACTCTGACGTTGCGAGAAAATGACAAAAAAAACGAGGCGGAAGGCAGTAAAACAACAGAGACTGACGGTATTAAGGTTACGACAAATGGCAGCTCTGATGTGCAACCGGAAGTTAAGATTGAAAAGCCTGATAACAAAAAGGAACCAGGAAGAAAACTTTCCAGTAAAAAAGCACAGGAAGATCTAAAGGAAATGATTCAAAATAAAAAATATTCTTATCAGGATATTCTACAGAGAATTTTTGAGATCGATGATTTTACATTTTATTCGAAATTAACACTCGATGAGATCAAATTTCTGATGAGTGGCACAACCGAAGAAAAATATGAGATCGCAGAGCTTTTAATGTACAAATCTGTATATCTTTATGCAGATTATGATATCACAACGGAAGATTTCTATTCTTATCTGTTTCAATATTTTCAGTTCTTAGATGAATGTAATGTTGATCTAAAAGATGAAGAGATTGAAAAGATCGAAAAACAATTGCTTCTTGATATTAATATTTATTATGTTGGTGACAAGGATATGTATCAGAAAGATCTGAATGAATATCTGGAAAATACGACATCACCTTATAATAAGAAGATACAAAAGACTTGTTCTGATTATGTAAAAGCGATGAAAGCTTATCTTTTTGCATTAAAAGAAGATCGTGATAAAAATAAAATCCGTCTTTCTTTAGGATTGAAAGAAGAAACAAAAACAGACCAAGAAGAAGCAACGGAACAAATGAAAAAGACTAGTAATGATTTTAATATTACAGAAGGCTCTTCATTAAAAACATATGATCACAGAGATAAAGATGGAGATAATCTGGGATATAATTCAGGCTCTTATTTCTATGTTCAATTAGTCGATGAAGGTGGGGCAACAACCACAGGTAAAATTAGCGTTTCTGGACGTAGCAGTAGTTATGGAAACAAAGACTCTAAATTATATGGAGTTCTAAGAGATAAAGAAACAACGTGGAATTGTAGTTTATCTTGTAGTCCCAATAATCACAATTTGTCATTAAATCAAACAACGGTAACAACACGAAAAGATGATGTTAAGGTTAGAGCAAAACGTACTGCGGGAAGTGATAAAGGTAAAACAACAACTACTACAAGTTATTTTATCATGAACTTCTCAATGGGATTTACTGTTCATGCACATTATAACTATAGTGGTAGAGATTATGACATCCCAAGTTTAGGAACTCCAATCCGATTTAATACAGATACCTATGCGGCAGCAAATAACGGTACTCAAACACTGGACACTACAGGTACTGTTCACTCAGATACTCCAGAAGCAGGTGGTATTAATGTTCAGATCAATACTGGTATGTTTGGTGTTAGAACATATAATAGTTATCGTTATCGTGGAACAAAGTTGACTTTGACTTATAAAAAACCACAAAGAACATTAGATGTCAATGGACGTCTTGATGGAAGTGATTCAGGTGGTACTACAGGATATGGAACATTTGATGTTTATTTAAATGGAAGTTGTGTCGCAAATGATGTGACGGATTTCTATAAAACTGATATCGCTGATGGAACATCCTATGAAATCAATGATATTAAAGCAACAAATGGAAAAGTCTATAATGGAGTGTATTCAGGATCAGCATCTGGCAGCATGTGCGGTAATCGATCAGTTTATTTAAAATTTGATGCCCCGACATACTATCTCGATATTAATGGAGAATTAGATGGAACGTGGCAGGGAAACTTAGATGGGCTTGGATCTTGTGATGTCTACGTGAATGGTACCTGTGTAGGAGATGATATCACCGATTTCTGGACGCAATATCCAGCAGGCACAAAATGGGAGATCAGAGATATTAAAACCGCAAGTGGAAAGAAATACCGAGGAATCACACCAGGACTTTCTGGGACGATCGGTTCAAGTACAGCAAGTGTTGTATTACAATATACTTCTGGATCGACCTTATCCATTGACCCAAATGGTGGAACATATAAAGGAAGCAGTGGCGTTACAACAGTAAATAATTTATCCCCTGGAGCAACGATTACTGTAGATTCCCCAACTAGACCAGGATATAAATTTGGTGGATATGAGAAATCAAATGAAAGTTATCAGTCTTATGCATCCAATACAGGATGGACAACAAGTCATGGAGAAAATGTTGGAACATATTCCAGAAGCTATGATGGATCTATAACTTATAACGAAGCCCCTGATGGTGGATATTATCGAACGAATCATGTATGGCGTGGAATTGACTCTGCTACCGATAATTATAACTGCATTTCTTTCCCAACATATACTGCACAAGCAGGACATACGTATAAGATCAGTGGAGAGGTCTGGATCAGTGAAAGACCAAGCGGTGGAAATTTTCAATTAAATTTCTATCATGGAGATTCTTCCAATGACTGGAAGCATTGCATGTGGGGAATATCAGAAGGATGGACTGGTAAATGGGTAAAATTTAGCATAGAACGTACTTTTGATACAACAACAAATGATGCCAGATTTGAGATCTGGACAAGTGATCTAAAAGGATTGACAGGGAATATAAGCTTTTGGCTACAAGGACTGAAAATCACAGATGAAACCACAGGAAATGATGTTTCAATGACTAAGATCGCTATGGGAGACAGTGATATTAAATTAACAGCACGTTGGATTCCATTACACTCTACATTGTCTTATGATGCACAGGGTGGATCTTTAGGTAGCGTAAAATCAACTGATAATCCGAATAACTATAAAATTGTTGATAATGGAGCATATTTCATCCAATCAGGGTTAAATACTTCAAGATATCTTCATCAAAGAACAAATGGACAGTTGAATTTAGATAATGCAACTGATGTGCTTACTTGGAATGGATATTCTTCTGATGCGAAACAGACTCTTTGGACATTTGAACGGTATAAAAATACACCTTATTATTACATTATTAATAATTTTAATGGAAAGGCGTTGAATTTATCGGGAGATGGACCTGATGATCTGAGCGGAAAGCCAGTTGAATTATGGAAACAATATGATGCTAATAACGAAGATAATTCTGATTTTCTTTGGTATTTCAAAGACACAGGAGATGGATATGTAACAATCTATAATAAACTGACTGACAAAGCATTGGATATTACAAATGGAGAAGATGCAGATGGTGTTGTACTTCAACAGTATACTCCAAATGGAACAGCTTCTCAGAGGTTTAAATTAGTTAACTATTCACAAGTTTATTTCCCAACCAGAGAAAAATACGCAAACAACAATATCTATATCAACTCTGCAACTCCAGTCAAAAAAGGATGTGAATTCTTAGGATGGAATACAAAAGAGGATGGAAGTGGAAAGACATATCAGCCTGGTGATCTTTATGATGTGAATCAGGATGGTGGAAATGCTACTTTATACGCTCAATGGGAAAAAGCAAAATATAATATCAATGTAAAACTTAATGGTGGTACATTAAATGATGGAACATATAATTCTTTAAAAGATTTCAGCATCGTAAAATATGCAGGAGATAAATTTAATATCGGAATTCCTACTAAAGAAAAAAATAATTTCTTAGGATGGACACCAAATACTTTAAATGGCGATGCTCCAACAGATTTTACAGCAAATAAATCAGGAACAATGGTAACTTCAAAACATAAAGAACAAACCGGAACCTATGAAAGTGGATATGATCAAAATAGTTCTCAAGCATTATATGTTGATGGAACTATTTGGAACAATGTTCAAAATACAAGTTCTACATCAAAATACAATACGGTGCAATCTGGAAAAATGAAATTAAAAGCTGGACATACGTATAAAGTAATGGGAGGACTTATAGTTAAAGGATTAACAGATTCTTCTGGAAATAGTATCGCAGCAAATGTTAATTTAAGATTACGTTCGAACAGTAATCAAAAAGTAAGTGAAAGCGATTGTACGAAAATTTCATCAAATGGTACTTCGTGTAGACCATCATTTGAGATTACTCCAAAATCTGATATCGATGATGCAACTTTTGAAATCAGTGTAGAAATTCCATCAGGAACAAAAGCAACAAGACTTCTTCTGACGTATGAATTTGGTATTGTTGATACTACAACAGGAGTTGAAGGTGTTGGTACAGAAGCAGAAGGAACAATGGGCGAAGGTAACTTTACTTTAACAGCTCAATGGGCTCCATGGAAACACACAGTAAGATATGATGCAAATGCAAAAAATGATACTTCTGTAAAAGGAATTCCTGCATCTCAAAGTAAAACAGCTAATGTTGATATCAAATTAAGCTCTGGTGTTCCTACTAGAAATGGTTATACATTCTTAGGATGGAATACAAAAGCAGATGGAAAAGGAACTGCTTATGCATCTGGTGCTATTTATAAGAATGATCAGAATGGTGGAACGGTAACATTATATGCTCAATGGACACCATGGAAACATGTTCTTCATTATAATAAAAATGTTCCAACAAGTTCTACTAGTCAGACAGTATCCAATATGCCAGTCGATCAGACAAAAACATTTGGACAGTTTATGGCGATCAGTAATCTTGTTCCAACCAGAAAAGGTTACACTTTTGCAGGATGGTATACTCAGTCAAATGGTACTGGAACAAAGTATGATCCTGGAAGTAATTATGCAGCAGATCAGAATGGTGGAACCGTAAATCTATATGCAAAATGGACTCCTTGGACATACAATATCAAGTATGACCAGAATGTAAAATCTACGTCTTCTAGTAAGACGGTAACAGATATGCCAGCAGCTCAAACAAAGACGCAGGAGATCGATGTTACTTTAAGTAGTATGACTCCTAAGAGAAATGGTTATATATTCGCTGGATGGAGTACATCAGTAAATGGTTCTGTGGAATATAAACCAGGATCTAGGTTCACAAAAGATCTTGATTCCAATGGAGCAAGTATCACATTATATGCAGTGTGGACACCTTGGAAATACAAAGTCCAGTATGATAAGAATGTATCTGCTGATTCTTCTAGTCAGGCTGTCAGCAATATGCCAACAGATCAGACAAAGACAGAAGAAGTTGTTCTTACTTTAAGTAGTAATAAGCCAAGCAGAAATGGTTACATCTTCAATGGATGGCAGGCTCAGATCAATGGAAAAGCAGTTGACTATCAGCCAGGAGCTAAATTATCTTATGATGTGGATGATAAAGATGGTTCAACGATCATCTTAAAGGCTCAATGGACGCCATGGAAACATACAGTTCATTATGATAAGAATGTACCTGCTAATTCATCTAGTCAAACGGTAACAAATATGCCGGAAGATCAAACAAAGACATTTGATGAAAAATTAAATCTGAGTACTAAAATTCCAAAAAGAGAAGGTTATAACTTTGTTGGATGGCTTCTTGAATATGGAACAGCGATTGCTGTAGTAAGTCCTGGAACTGCTTATGAAAGAGATCAAAATGGTGGAACATATGTCTTAAAAGCTCAATGGGAACCATGGAAGCATACTGTACATTATGATGCAAATGGTGGAGACCAGAGCAGTGTTCCAAATGATCAGAAGAAGACTTATGAACAGAATATGAATGTAGCTACGAAAGTTCCTACAAGAAATGAATACAAGTTCTTAGGTTGGAAAGCATATCATGAATATAATGATAAAAGTGGAAACAAACACAGTGAACTTATCGGTAATTATCAGCCGGGTGCATCTTATAATTATGATATTGATGAAACTGGTCAATATGCTGCAGATAATGGAGAATATAATAAATGTGGAACTGTAACAATGAAAGCTCAATGGGTTCAGCTTTACACAGTGAAGTATGATGGAAACCAACCAGCGATCAAAGGTGTTACTGTCACAGGTTCTGTAGCAAATCAGACACAGGGACAGGATGAGAGCGTTAACCTACAGAATAACAATTTTAAGAATAACAGCGGTATTTTTAAAGATTGGAGTGTAGGACAGGATGCTTATAAATATGCTGTAAAGAGTGGCACATTTAGAAAATACATTCATCCAGAAGGATATGGTACAAAACATAGTACTATGACTCAGGAATTAAAAGATTATACCAAAGACGCAAATGAAGTAGACAGAACTTTGGTACGTAACTAAGACCCGAAACACAAAAGAGAAGTAGTCTTTTATGATTGCTTCTCTTTTTTTTGTACGGAAATTTTATATGTGAGAAAGATTTTTTCTTAAAAATCTCATATTTATGGTAGAAAACTTATCAAAATAGGTGCTAAAACTACCATTTTACTAGCAAAGTAGTGTCAGTTGTGATAGTATGAAAATATAAATAAAGAAAATGAGGGAGAGTATAGGTAAAACAAATGAAAAAATACCCAAAATGTTTTCCGGAAAATTTTGAAACAGAAATTTTACCTGAAGGTGCAAAGGAAGAAAATAAATCTGTGTATAGAATTATTAAAAAAGGACAAATTGATCGTGATAGTTTTATTAGTACTTATGAAGAAATGCAAAGAGGATTAATTCCCATCAGAAAAAAAAGAATTAATTTAAAAAATCCGGGATTATATTCAACATCATGCAATATAGAATATTCAGAAGCTAAGTATGCATTAAATATGTTTATGAGACATCATCCAAAAGCATTTATAGCAAAAGGAGAAACAGAAAAAACTTGTGGTCCATGTCAACTAACATCAGAAAGAGAAAATGTAGAAGGAACACATGTAGATTGGTGGATATATGAAGAATCAGATCCACAAAAGTATTTTGGGAGGTAAAAAATAATGAATAATGTATATTTTGAAAATATCGATCAAGTTGGAAAATTATATTTAGAATATGTTTTTTATGAATTTGAATACGAGCCTATTTTATTCTTATGCACAGATAAAAATAAAAATTTATATCTCTGTTTGTGCTCAGAAATTCGCTACGAACAAAAGTGGATTATTACAAAATGTAATATGGATATATTAAAATTATTATTAAATAAAGAAATAGATATTGCTTCTGCTTTTCTAATTTCAAAGGAGGCAATTATCGTTACAATGGATTTAAAAGGAAATGAAAAAAATTTTAAAATACCAATGTCGAAAATAGATCCTCTAGATTTACCGAAAGAGGGAACTTTTATAAAAGGAAATGAAAAAGCTTTAAATTATTTACTAAAAAAAGAAATAAAAAAAATACAAACACAATTAAAAATAACAATTGACATAAGTTATAACAATGTAATAATTGAAAGGGAAAATAATAGCTTTTATAAAATAAATATGTCAAATAAATATATTGAAATGTATCAAAAAATGTCAGCCTTAAAAAAAGATGAATGGTTAAGTAAAAAACAAAAAAACGAAAAAATGAAATTTAAAGATGCGTATACTATTACTAAAAACGAAAAATATAAAGAAGATATTAATAAAATAGATATCCAAGAACTAAATAAAAAAAATTATTTAGATGCAGCATAAAAGATAACAAAGAAAGGTGTACAAATTATGAAACATAGTGATTTTCAATTTTTAAATCCGTATTTAAAAGAAATTAATTTTGTAATTAATCCAAAATTTGATGTAAATAATAATGATATAGAAATGCAAAACACTTTTAATGTAGAAATAACAAAAAGTGAAAATGAAAATAAAGCAAATGTAGCACTAGAATTAGAAACAAATATTAATAGTGAAAATGCTCCGTTTAAATTGCGAACTGTTGTTGCTTCTGACTTCAAATGGGAAAATCTAGATGATGAAATGGTGAATTCCATGTTAAATCTTAACGCTCCTGCATTATTATTGGGATATATGAGCCCAATTGTAGCTAATGTCACTAATTCTTCAAATTTTCCTGCATATAATTTGCCATTTATAAATTTTAAAGAATAATAAAGCATTCCTGTAATTCATAAATAATGTCAATAGACGAAAGAAGAACCTCACAGTATAATTAAGATATCATCTTGGC
>ENA-OQHZ01001014-OQHZ01001014.1-human-gut-metagenome-genome-assembly--contig:-NODE-1014-length-10487-cov-4.979251_pt1 | contig 10487 bp, 9 predicted proteins | sample MGYA00242642_ERZ504734 | MGnify/ENA primary metagenome ERZ504734 (study PRJEB26092, sample SAMD00036210) | human gut metagenome | host: Homo sapiens | study: EMG produced TPA metagenomics assembly of...
ATAAAAACCCCCTTTTTCTTTAGAATAACACAAGGGGTAGAAAATAAAAATAACTTTTCCGGTTTATCCGGGTTAGGTTAAAATTTGCATAAAAGTACTCTTCTAAAAACACATGACTTCCATTTGACATATGAAGTCCATCTTCAATAAATACATGCTCTCCACATGATCCTAATAATTCTTTTAAAATTCTCTATCTTGTTTTTTGATCATCTGGTCTACAATGATTGTAGTCAAACATCTTCTCTTTACAATGTCGTCTTTCTTTATCCAGTCTTTCTTCTATTTCCTTGTTTTCTATACTTTTATGTTCTGTTTCATAAAATATCATTCCTTTTTTTATACGCTCTTCCAGATTCATTTTTTCTCCTTTTTCTATCGCTTTATAGTAGATTTTTAAAGTGACAGCATCTCTCTTTTTCTTTATTTACATTTTCAGTTACGATAACATATCCTTAACGAATGTATTCCGATAGTCACTCGGTGATATTTTATATCTTTCCTTGAAAACTCGGTTAAAGGTTCTTTGGCTTTCAAAACCACAATCAAAACATATATTAGTTATAGTATCCTGTGTATTTTCCAATGCAGCAACTGCATAATTTAATCGTACTCCATTCACATATTTATTAAAATTACAATGAAAGGTTTTGGCAAACATTCTTGACAATACATATTTACCAACTCCCAAATCGAGTGCCATTTTTTCAAGACTTATTTCATTTCTAAAATTCTTTGCTATATACTCCACGGAATTATAAATAAGATCATCACTTCCTAATGACTTTTTATCAATCATCGGCATGTCAGTAAATACATATGCAATAATTATTTGCGCATAAGCCTGCGCCAATATTGAATTACACTCTGGATTTTTTGTCAAAAAATTGATTGCGTGAACCACATCCGGATGCATATTTTTTTTCTTTAACACTGGATTCTCAGGACTATATGTTTGCAATTCTTTCAGATATCCAGATAGTACTGCCGGATCAATATGTAAAAAAACGACTTTGTTTTCTCTTTCTCCGAAGACTTGATAATGATGTATTACATTTGGAAACACGATTGCGAAGTCGCCTTCATTCATATCATATAGCTCTAACCCCACTCCAAGTGCAATATTACCATTTGTCACATATACAATCTCTATGGCTTCATGTAAATGTGGTGGCATGTGTACTACTCTTTTCCACTCGACCGATATTCCTTTGTCTCTATTTTCATATACTAACAACATTTAGAACCAACTCCTTTTTCTTAGCTTTTATTTTGTCATATTGTCCCATTTTTATCTGCCCATTTAGAAAAAGGACACTGCATCGTATGATACAGCATCCTTATCCTTTCTATGTGAAAATAGTTGTTGTAAGAACAAATTATGCAAACACAAACATCATATTAAAAACTATTCACTAATCTTGAGCTGCTCTATATTTTTTACTCCCCTAGTTCAATATTTATCGATACATCCCGTGTATCTTCATTGCAACTAACAAATGGTAAATGAATATCTGATGTCTTCTTCCGCACTGATATGATATTCGTCTTCCACATCACTTTGCCAGCTGTCGATACCTCCGACTCCTCTGACTGCTCCGTATACGCATAAAACTGTTCTTCTTGCTGGAGGTAATTCCTCATGATGCAGAGCATTTTCAATTTCAGATGCTGTATAAGGAAGGCATGAAAAAGCAAATTCCTTGTCTTCCTTCTCAATACGAAGTGTCTGTGGTGACTGATCTGTTCTACTATTGTCAAGACTTGTATGTCTGCTAATTTCAAGCCACTCTGTATCCATTCTCATTCCACATTCCTGTGGGACAAGGTAAGGTGTCAGGCTCAAATCCGTCACTTCATAAATACCTTTTTGGGCACCTGCTTTTCTATCCGGATATGTCTCCCCTGATAATCCTTTATAGATATATTTATCTGCAAGTGTTGGCATGATAAAACGCATTCCAAATACTGGAATCTCAGGCAGTCCTTTTACTCCATTATAATGTACATCCACCTGGATTTTTCCGGATACATCAACCGTATATGTCACAAGTACCGTTGTTGACGGATTGGATATTGTCTCATAAGTATATTTTACAATAATCTCATCAGCAAAAACATCCCCACCGAAGCTGTTATTGTCCGGTGCATATGGTTTCTGCACTTCTCCATCCATGATAACCTGTGTTTCCTTACAGTCAATAAACATATCTGCTGAAAGCCAGCTTCCGCTTTTGATATGGAACTTGCTTCCTCTGTCGTTATCTGTCAGCGCTCTCCAGAAAGTAGGTTTTGGGCAACGGTACAGCCACTCATATCCGTTTTTAACGATAGATTCCAGTCCGCCTTGTGCATAAGAAAAAATATAATCAAATCCTTCACCATGTACACCAAGTGTATAGTCACCATAGACCACTCTTAATTTATCTGTATAAGCCATAGTAATACCTCACTTCCTGCATTGCCGGTTTCTCTTTTCTGTCAGCAAATACGATTCCATTTGCTGAGAATTCATAGTCTGAAGGTTTATCGTCAAAGTCTCCGCCATAGCGTAAAACTTCTTTTCCTGTCACCGGATCTTTTACAAGAATTGCCTGATCGATAAAATCCCATATAAATCCACCCTGATACATATCATATTTATCAATCAGCTTCATATAAGATCCCAGACCTCCCATGGAATTACCCATGTCATGCATAAATTCACATAAAATATATGGTTTCTTCGGATTGTTATTCAAATACACCTCTACATCCTCCGGCTTTGCATACATTCTTGTTTCCAAATCAGAAATCGTATCCTCATATGCCCTATTGTAATAAGAACTTTCATAATGAACTAATCTTCCATCTTCCTTTTCAGCAAAATAAACGTTCATTGCTTCAATGTCATCACCCGCATAAGATTCATTTCCTAAAGACCAGAATAAAACGGATGTATGGTTTTTAAATGTTTCAAAATTGTTTCTTGCACGATCAAGTACAGCCTCTTTCCACTGTGGGAAAGATCCCGGCACATTGCAGGATGGTTCGATCGCCCCTAACTTCTGGAATGATCCATGACTTTCCAGATTTGTTTCTGCCATCACATAAATTCCTGCATTGTCGCACATATAATACCACGGTATCTGATCCGGATAATGACAGGTGCGTACCGAATTAATATTATTTCTGAGCATACATGCGATATCTGCTCGCATATCTTCTAATCCAATGCATCTTCCTGTTTCTGGATTCCACTCATGACGGTTTACTCCTGTGATAACCAAGCGTTTTCCATTTAAATAAATAATCTTATCAATAATCTCAATTCTTCTGAAACCAATATCGTAAGGGATTACTTCTACTAGACTTCCATCTTCCGCCTTAAGCTCTACATACGCATGATATAAATAAGGATCATGATTGTCCCACAGTCTAACAGTTTCTAAATCAATACAGATTGTACCCTCTAAGTGGTCATTTTCTTTCTTTAACTGTACAGATTTTTCTGCCACCAGATTTTCTTCCCTGTCTTTTAAAATAATATCAGCGGTTATATTCTGAGCATCCGGTGCAGATACTTTCATGTTGACAGATACGCTTCCACTTACATTATCCTGATTCAACACAGGTTGAAACCATACATCATCCATATGTACATCCGGTATCGCTTTCAAAGTAACATTTCTAAAGATTCCAAAAAAGCGGAAAAAGTCCTGGTCCTCTAAAAATGCTGCTGTGCTCATCTTGTGAACCTGAACTGCCAGCACATTTCCCTTTTCTTTTATATAAGGTGTCAGGTCAAACTCAGAAGGCGTAAAACTATCTTCTGCATAGCCTACAAACTGACCATTAAGCCACAGATACATCGCTTCTTCTACACCTTCAAAACAAATATGGATTCTTTTCCCACACATGCTCTTATCCAGGTCAAAGTATTTGATGTAGGAACCTACCGGATTGTACTCTGCTTCTGAAAACATTCCTTTTTCTGCTCCGGTCGCCTCCATGCTGTAAGCTCCTCTGTGGTACTCTTTTCCTTCCCACGGATACATGGTGTTAATGTAGCGGATCTTATCATATCCAGCCAGTTCAATATGTCCCGGAACCATAATTTTATCGAATCCTGACGCATCAAATGTTTTCTCATAAAAATTAACTGGTCTGCTTTTTACATTTTTACTATAAGAAAACTCCCACTGCCCATTTAATGACTGAAATAATGGGTTTTTCTCTTTTTTCATGTCCGAATAATCCGAATAGTAGGAATGATCACTATGCGGAGCTAATTGATTCACCTTAAATACTTCCGGATTATCCAACCATTTCATATCAGCATTCATATTTTTCCTTCCTTTCCAAACAAATCCCCAAAAAAGATTTTTGGGATTTGTTCGTTAAAAATTTCTTGTTCTATTTTAGTATACACCTACAAACGAGATTACAGGAGCAACTCTTGAATCTTCAATACGAATTTCAATTGCATCTGTTTCTACGCCCTGCAAATCGATGATCTTCTTATAACCAATTGTGGTAGCATCCACCATTTTTTCTTTTCTTCCATCTTCTGCCGCATACCATACAGAAAACTTCTCCACTCGCTGACTGAAAGGAATTGCCTCTTTTAATACCAGATAAGATAATTTCTTTTTCTCTGTCCACTGCAGATGAATTGTCAATTCTCTATCCCCAGCTTTATTTCTGAACACATTCTCATAATCATCTACTCTTAAAAGATCTGCGTTTTTACCTTCCGCATCCTTCTCCGGAACTGTTGTAATTTCAGCGATGTCTGCCAAATTGTCTTTAAAAGTGCTTCTTATAAAATCTCCAAGCATTTTTACATTATTAACATCTGTCTGATGAAGTTTTCCATTTTTCATTGGAGGAAGATTCAACAGAAGTGTTGTATTTCCACCAACTGAAGATAAATAAATTTCTTTCAGGTTTTCGAATGAACGAACCTGATCATCTTCTTCCTCATGATAGAACCAGCCTGGACGGATAGAAACATCTGTTTCTGCCGGATAATATGCTAATTTTTCTTCATTACGCAAGCATTCACGGCTTCCAAGATCTTCCTGTGTTTCATCTAACGGACGATTTCTGAACTCTTCATTATCTTCCTGCTGGCTGAGCTGTGCTGTAATCGCCGGATCTGTCATATCTGCGGCAACGACACTCCACTCACTTGGACGAACTTGTCCGGCTTCGTTTCCACACCAGCGGATATCCGGACCTGAAATTGAGATCACAGCGTTTGGCTGGAGTTTACGCATCACTTCATAATATCTCTGCCAGTCATAAACCTGTTTCTTTCCATTGCTGCCTTCGCCACAGGCTCCGTCAAGCCAGATTACAAATATGTCCCCGTAATTTGTCAGAAGTTCTGTAAGCTGATTTACATAGTAGTCATCGTATTCTTTGCCTTTTCCATAAGATTCATTGTTTCTGTCCCATGGTGAGAGATAGACTCCAAACTTCAGACCATATTCCTTACATGCCTCTGCTGTTTCACGAACGATATCACCTTTTCCGTTCTTATAAGGTGAATTTTTAATACTATGTTCTGTATACTTGCTTGGCCATAAGCAAAAGCCATCATGATGTTTACAAGTCAATATTAATCCCTTCATTCCACCTTCAGCAGCTGTCTTTGCCCACTGGCGAGCATCTAACTCTTCAGGATTGAAGATAGCTTCCGGTTCATCGCCTAATCCCCACTCACTTCCTGTAAAAGTATTTACTGTAAAATGGATGAAACAGAAATACTCCATATTCTGATAAGCGATCTGTCTTTTGCTTGGTATAACTGAAATTAAACGTTCATCCTCTTTCATACCCTTGTATTCCATTTTAACACTCCTCCAACTGTTTTCTAAGCTTTTCATTAGCATCTTCTACATTCATTCTTGACATGATAAATGTAATGATCAATGACAATACCATTGGAATCCACAAATACATAACATGCAGCATGTTCAGGCAGGATTCCGGCTGGATTGTTGCTTCTTTCACAAATCCACTTGCATCAAGTAACCATCCGCAAAGAGCAACTCCGATTCCTCCTCCGATCTTTGTTCCAAAAGAAGTACAGGAATACATTGTTCCATCAATGTGTTTATGTTTTGTAAGGTATGTATATTCTGAACAGCTTGCAACTACGGCTCCCATATCACCCTGCCATGGTGCCATTCCAAGTGCTGCTATCGCTGTGAACGCAAGCATAAGTGGAACACTGCCCATATAACCTGCAAAAACAACTCCAAGACGACCTGCTGTTCCAAGAATATAACCAGCAAGATTCATTCTATATAAACCTTTCATCTTTTCTACCAGCATAGGTGTAATGCACATTGCGATGATGACAGGAATATTGATTGCCCATGAAAATACAGAATATAAATCTTCATTTTTCAGTATGTAAATCATGTAATAAATTCCCATATTTAACATAGCTGAATAAATCTGCTGACAAATATAAGTAGCACAGATCATAAGATAATATTTATTGGAAAATAAAAGTTTTGCTGCCTCTACCAGACCATACTTTTCTTCTGTGTGATCCTTACCTGCTTTCAATTCTTCTTCCGGAAGCTCCTTGATTGAAAATACGGAAATCGTATTTACGATCAATCCAATGATAGCATATACTACAGCAACTGTTCTCCAAGCAGCTGCTCCACCGCCTGCTGCTCTTACAAACTGAACTGTAACAGACTGAATAAGTAAGCTTGTTGAAAATGCAAAGATAAAACGCCATGATCCCATCTCTACACGTTCTCTGCTGTTTTTTGTACAAAATGTAACCAATGATGCATATGCAATATTATTTGCAGTAAAGAATACCGCATTTAACAGTGTATATGCGATAAAGAACCATGCGTACTGAGCTGTTGTTCCAAGACTGTCCGGTATTGCAAAGTTTGCTACAAGTGTTACCGCACAACCAATATACGCATAAAGCATCCAAGGTCTTGCTTTTCCAAGTTTGCTTTTTGTTTTGTCAATCATAGTTCCAAAGAACATATCGCTGATTCCGTCAAATAACTTTGATACCATGATCAACGTTCCGATAATACCCGGATTTAAGCCTACTGTATTTGTCAAATACAGCATTACGAATGATGATAGAAATGCATACACAACATTTCCTGCCAGATCTCCTGAACCATAACCTACCTTATTATACCATTTAAGGTATCTTTTCTCTTCCATGTGAAACTTCTCCTTTCAACAACTTTATTTAGTTTCCACAACTTTTATATAATTTTACAAAAATTATATAAAAATTTTACGTCAGAATAAATATCATAAATGGAACAAAACATACACAAAATAACCTTTTTACTTTTTATTTTTCGTTGTTATCCATCATTAGAAATGGACTTATTATGAAATTTGTGTTAAAATCAAACTAAATCTATCATTTTTGTTTAATTTTCAGACAGTTTCTAATTATTTTCATATACGGAGGTAGCAATGTACACAAACAATGCATATCTAAATGATTCGCATATAGACAGAAAGGATAAATCAAATCCACTTGTTGTAACAATGTGCGGAACTTATAAGTTATATACCAAACAAAAACTTCCTACATGGAGACCCCGTGGCAGAGTTGACTTTCAATTATTATACGTTGCTTCCGGGAAAGCTCATTTTTATTTTGATAAGGATGGTACTGATACCATTGTACATGCTGGTCATATGGTTTTATATCGCCCCAAAGAACCTCAAAAATATGTCTATTATGCCAAGGATCACACAGAAGTATATTGGGTTCACTTTACTGGAAGCAGTGTCACAAATCTACTTCGTTCCTATGGCATAACCAAAGATAAGCGTGTCTTTTATTGTGGTTCTGATCCTGAATATAAAAATCTTTTTTCGGTTATGATAAAAGAGTTACAGATGTGTAAATCTGGTTATTCCGAAATGCTCGAAATGTATTTAAGACAGATTTTTATTAGATTACAGCGTCATTTTGAGCAAACGATTATAACAGACACATCCCAGATAGCAGAAGAAATAGACAAAGCCATTGTTTATTTTAGCGAACACTATAATGAAGCAATTAATGTTGATGCCTATGCTAAACAGAACCACGTCAGCACAAACTGGTTCATACGCAATTTCAAAATGTATACCGGAACTACGCCAAAACAGTTTATTTTGCAAAAAAGAATTAATAATGCTGAAACACTACTACAAAATAAACAATATAACATTAAAGAGATTGCACAGATAATAGGATATGATAATCCTTTATATTTCAGCCGAATCTTTCAAAGAACGAAAGGTATATCTCCATCCGAGTATCGTAAAAACATATAAAGTATAAAAAGGGAAGAGTTGATCAGTCATATTTATCAGCTCTTCCTTCTTGTTTGCAAAATTTGTCCACCTTTTATATTTATTTGGCAAGTAATATTTCATTTCACATTTTATAATGACCTTGTCAACAGAAAGGAGATGAACTTCTATGAGAAACAAATTCCACAACTTTGTTCAACAACTACTTAACTTTTATGCAGACTTTTTTACTAGCAGATATTATCCTTTATAATATGCAGTTGTTTCCACAACTTTATTAACACAACTGATATTTAAATTTCAAGGATTGACTTTTTGCAAACTTTTATTTTGTTTCACACTTTATAACAGCCTTATCAACAGAAAGGAGATGTATTTCCATGAGAAACAAGTTTTACAACTTTATTCAGCAACTGCTTAATTTCTATGCAGACTTTTTTACTCATAGATTTTATCCTTTATAGTATGCAGTTGTTTCTACAACTTTATTTACCCACAACTGATAGTTAATCCATCTAATTTTTTGCCTTGTTATCCGATGGCACTCTCACTTCCCCAGTTCTTTTTTTCATGATTGAATTCTGTGTTTCCATCTGTGTTGGAATATAATCGCTTTCCTGCTGAAATGCACCTGACGCCTCAGCATATGATTCATATCCAGCTGCTTTCATTCTCTTTAACATTTTTTCCAAAGCACTGTTTTTGTCTCTGCTCACCTGTCGTGTGCTGATGCCCAGTTCCTCTGCTGTTTCCTTAACATGTTTTCCCATGATAAAATAATCGCTCACGATTTTCTTTTCCTTCTCTGTCAGATCTCTGTTGTGATATCCGATGCAATGTCACGTCCGCTATCTGCGATAAAGTCTGTCGCACAACCCTTCTCTGATTCTAATCCACAAAATAATACCGTATTATTTCTCTGATGCTGCTGATCAAACATATAATGTTCCTTATTATAAGAAATATTAAGAACTTCCAGCTCCTCTGCAGTAATATTAGCGTATTTCACCTTCTGATATCTGTCGTAAAATGTGTATTTTCTTTCTTCCATGATTGTTCCTCCGATTTGTCGTTTTTTTGATTTGATTTGTGACAAATCGAAAAATCATGGATATCTGGCATAATGCCTGCCTCTTCCCTGCATCTTGATATGCTTCCTTTCCGGCATCTACCTGTTAAAAAGGAAGCTTTTTCGAATCTGCAACCTGTTTTGGGATATAAAAAAAGGCCATGCCCTTCCGGGCACAGCCTGACGCCTTAAAATTTGAGAAAAGAAAAACCTCCGCAAACATTACGTCTGCGAAGGTCGTTTTCTTGTGATCCATAAAAATGTACAGGTAAAAATAATTCCCTTTACAATTGAAGTTGAAGAAATAGCCCACCATATTCCATCCAGATCCATAATACCTCCAAGAATGATCGACAGCGGAATTCTTGCACTGGTAAAAGCTATACTGATGATACTGCAAAGTCGGGTTCTGCCGAGCCCTGATAATGCACCGACTGTCGTCAGTTCCACACACATAAAAGCTTCACTGAAACCTATGATAATCAGATATTCAACTGATGTTGCGATTGCTTTGGGTTCATGAAAAAAGATTCTGGCAATCGGTTCCGGAATACATATAAATACAGCTGAGATCAACAGTCCCCAGATACCAACCGTCCACAAAGAAGCCTTATATCCTTTTTTGACACGATCATTTTTACCCGCACCATAGTTCTGTGCGATAAAGGCATTTAATGCCGCTGCAAAACCGTCTGCAGTATTCCATGATATCGATTCAATCTGACCTCCGACTCTCTGAGTTGCAACAGCTTCTGCACCATACCCGGAGATCATACGTGTCAGCACCATGGAGATTGCACAATATGCCATTCCCTGTATTGCTGTCGGAATTCCGATCTTGCAGATTCCCTGCAGATATTCCCGCGGGATTTTTGCTAAAAGCCTGGTTCCTTTTAGTACATTTTCTTTCTTTTGTATGACAATTCCGACTATCATGATACTCATAACAATCGCCTGTGCTGTCACTGTCGCAATTGCAGCCCCGACAACACCAAGCTTCGGAATCATTCCCACTCCAAGAATCAACACAGGATCCAGAACCATATTTGTGGCCAGGCCGACAAGATTCGCTATAAAAGGTGTCTTTGAATCTCCCTGTGCCGTATAAAGTCCAGTCAGT
>ENA-OQHZ01001026-OQHZ01001026.1-human-gut-metagenome-genome-assembly--contig:-NODE-1026-length-10357-cov-4.460603_pt1 | contig 10357 bp, 7 predicted proteins | sample MGYA00242642_ERZ504734 | MGnify/ENA primary metagenome ERZ504734 (study PRJEB26092, sample SAMD00036210) | human gut metagenome | host: Homo sapiens | study: EMG produced TPA metagenomics assembly of...
TTGATGGTTGACTATGGTATTGAGGCAACCAAAAAAGAAGAGGTCGATAATGCTGATATCGAACGTTTCTTTGTTGATGAAGATTACCTCAATAAAGATGCTATGGTAGAGCGCGCACCAGTTGTTACTATCATGGGACACGTTGACCACGGTAAAACAACCCTTCTTGATACTCTTCGTAATTCTCGTGTTGCTACAGGTGAAGCAGGTGGTATCACACAGCACATTGGTGCCTACCAAATTGAAGAGGGTGGTAAGAAGATTACCTTCCTTGATACCCCTGGACACGCGGCCTTTACATCTATGCGTGCTCGCGGTGCCTCTGTTACAGATATTACTGTCTTGATTGTAGCTGCGGATGATGGTGTTATGCCACAAACGATTGAAGCCATCAACCACTCTAAAGCTGCGGGTGTTCCAATCATTGTTGCGATTAACAAGATTGATAAACCAGATGCGAACCCAGAACGTGTTATCGGTGAATTAGCAGAGCATGGCGTTATCTCAACAGCTTGGGGTGGTGATAGCGAATTCGTTGAGATTTCAGCGAAATTTGGTCAAAACATTGAAGAATTACTTGAAACTATTCTTCTTGTCGCAGAAGTTGAAGAACTTAAGGCTGATCCAACAGTTCGAGCCATCGGCACTGTTATCGAAGCTCGCTTGGATAAAGGTAAAGGTGCGGTTGCTACCCTTCTTGTACAACAAGGTACTTTGAATGTTCAAGATCCAATCGTTGTTGGTAACACTTTCGGACGTGTTCGTGCTATGACCAATGACCTTGGTCGTCGCATTAAGACTGCAGGACCATCAGCACCAGTTTCAATTACTGGTTTGAATGAAGCACCAATGGCTGGTGACCATTTTGCGGTTTATGAAGATGAAAAGGCAGCTCGTGCTGCTGGCGAAGAGCGTGCAAAACGTGCTCTTATGAAACAACGTCAACAAACACACCGTGTTAGTCTTGATAACCTCTTTGATACCCTTAAAGCTGGTGAAATGAAAACTGTTAATGTTATTATCAAGGCTGACGTACAAGGTTCAGTTGAAGCCTTGGCAGCATCTCTTCTTAAGATTGATGTTGAGGGGGTTCGTGTAAATGTTGTTCACTCAGCAGTAGGTGCTATTAACGAATCTGATATTACGCTTGCCGAAGCCTCAGATGCTGTTGTTATCGGATTTAACGTTCGTCCTACACCACAGGCGCGTCAACAAGCGGAAACTGATGAAGTTGAAATTCGCCTTCATAGCATCATCTATAAGGTTATCGAAGAAATCGAAGATGCCATGAAAGGGATGCTTGATCCTGAATTTGAAGAAAAAATCATTGGTGAAGCAGTTATCCGTGAAACCTTCAAAGTTTCTAAAGTCGGAACAATCGGTGGATTCATGGTTACTAATGGTAAAATCACTCGTGATTCAAGTGCCCGTGTCATTCGTGATGGTGTCGTTATTTTTGATGGTAAATTGGCAAGCTTGAAACACTATAAAGATGACGTTAAAGAAGTCGGAAACGCTCAAGAGGGTGGTTTGACGATTGAAAACTATAACGATATTAAAGTTGATGACGTTATCGAAGCTTACATCATGGAAGAAATCAAACGGTAATCACGTCATATTTCTAAGGAAGCTTATTTAGGGGACAAAGCTGGGTCATCTGGCCTGGCTTTTGTTCCATTATAAAAAAGAAAGGATAAGATTATGGGAAATTCATTTCGTGTAGATCGTGTTGGAATGGAAATCAAACGTGAAGTCAACGAAATTCTTCAAAAGAAGGTTCGTGATCCACGTGTTCAAAATGTAACCATCACGGATGTTCAAATGCTTGGTGATTTGTCGGCGGCTAAGGTTTTCTATACCATTCACTCTACTTTAGCGTCAGACAACCAAAAAGCGCAAACTGGTCTTGAAAAAGCGACAGGTACCATTAAGCGAGAACTTGGTAAAAATCTGACTATGTATAAGATTCCAGATTTGATCTTTATAAAGGATGAGTCTATCGAATACGGTAATAAAATTGATGAGATGCTTCGTAATTTGGAGCGTAAAGACTAAGCGAAAACTCCTGTCAGTTATGGCAGGAATTTTTGCGTTATAATAGAATAAGAAGAGGACTTCGATGAAAGTAACAGTCTATTTGGGAGCTAATATGGGTGACAATCCTAGCTTTAAAGAAGCAACGATTGCCTTGGGGAGATGGATTGCTAAAAATGGTCTTATCCTAGTTTATGGTGGCAGTAAGATGGGACTTATGGGAGTTCTGGGTGATACGGTTTTGGAATATGGAGATTAGGCTCATGGTATCATGCCACAGTTTCTCAAAGATAGGGAAATTGCTTATGAGAGATTGACCTCAATGACTATAGTAGAAACGATGGCAGAGCGCAAGACTGCCATGTTAGAGCAAGATGAGCTATTTATCGCCCTTCCAGGAGGTCTTGGAATCCTTGAAGAAATCTCAGAAGCTATTGCTGCTGCTCGTGTGGGTAAGTTGAACAAACCCTGTGTTTTCTTTAATCTCAACGGCTATTACGATGCCATGAAGGCCATGTTAGATACCATTGGTTGCTCATGATTTTTTAGAGGCTGAAACGGCTGCAAAATTTCTCTTTACGGATGATTTTTCTGAAATTGAGGTCTTTGTTCAGTCTTATACCCCACCTCAATTGAGACGTTATAGGTAAGTATCAATGAAGAAAGGTTCTTCCACATTCAAGTGGAAGGATTTTTTATAATCAAATGAAAAGTCGTGTAGGTTTCAAAAAATATCGCAAAATTCTTAACAAAAGTGGTAATTTTGTATATAATGATGTTTATATTTTTAATAATTCAACTAGTTTTTCTCATTATATGTGAGTAATGTTCATGATCACCCAATACCCCTCTTGGTTTGGAAAAATTTTCCATCATTAAAAGTATTTAATGATTTAGGGAAATGTGGGATATAGGATGAAACAGAAAGAGATGATAGTAATGTCTATTTTGGTTAAAAGTGTTAGTTTTGATGATTATCGAAACACACAGCTAAATGAAAAGTGTGCTAATTTTCTGTAGTCTGCTGAGATGGCTAAGCTTCAGGAAAGTCAAGACCATATAGAAAAGGTAGAAGCTCTGGTTTTTGAAAGAGATGGCTTAAGGGTAGCACAATCAATAGTCGTTTATAAGAAAAGCTTTCGTGTATTTAAAAAGGCCCTCTTGTTACATGGACCCCTGCTAGATTACCACTCCTCTTGCTGGTTTGACAGAGAGATACTCGAAGCTTTAATACTTTATTTAAGAAAGAAAAATATTGCCACACTTTCTATACACCCTTATCTGACAAATCTTATTAGAAATGAAAAACTTGAAAATATCGAAGTGGATAAGGCCAGTGATGTGCTAGAGGTATTTGAAACATTAGGTTTTGAACACTCTCTAGATTCGGAACAATCTCTTGTGGTTAACCAGATGTTCGTAAAATCAATAGAAAGTTTTGCTAGTTCTGATGAAATCCTTGCTGCCTTTTCTCCATCATTGAAGCGAGACCTCAAAAAATTCACTGCTCTGAATGTCAAGACTGAAGAACTTGATGAGCATCAACTTGACCAGTTCTACGATATTTTAAGTCGAACAGCAGAGAGAAAGGGATTTTCTGTTCATCCGCTAGTTTATTTTCAAAATCTAAAAAAATATTTTGGCAAATCTGCCAAGTTTATGTTAGCTTATTTGGATTGTCCAGCCTATCTAGCTTATCTTGATGAGAATATTCAGTCTTTTGAAGCCAAGATTCAGGATTTAAAAGAAGGTCCTCAGAAAAAACGTACCAAGGGTCAAATAGCAGATGCAGAGGATCAATTGAGAAGCTACTATAAGCGATTAGAACAATTCAAGTCTTACCAAATTAAGACTGACAAATTACCGCTTTCAGCTTATCTTTTCATGGATTATGGTCCAGAAATTGTCAGCTTTTACGGAGGTAATGATGAAGCCTACCTTAATTTCGGTGGAGCGGTTTTGCTTCATTGGGAGATGCTAAAATATGCTAAAAGTAAGTCTAAAAAGCATTTTAACTTTTACGGTACTATTGAAACTGAGGCAGCTAGTTCTGGAAAAGGAAACTTTAATTTTAAGCGTCAGTTTGGCGGACAATTAGAGACGCTTGTTGGTTCATTTGATAAGACCCTCAATCCCTTCTATGATATTCTTAAGAAGATACTAGGTAAAGACTAGTGTTTCGATAGTAAAAAAGCCAATTGAGATGAAAATCATCATCTCAATTGGCTTTTTGAGTTATTTGTTTACAAATATTTCTTAGCGACTTCAATATCACCAGCATAATCAGTGCGTTTACCATTCACAATTTGAAAGGCATCAGCTCCCTTACCGGCGATAACAAGGGCATCGCTTGATCCTGTGGTTTCAGACATGGCTGTTTTGATGGCTTCCTCTCGATCAATAATGATACGAACCTTACGATTGATATGACTAGCAATTTCTTGACAGATAGTAAGGGGGTCTTCCTTGTTAGGGTCATCAGTAGACAAGATGACATTTATTTCGGGGTAAGTGTTGAGGACGTGACCAAAGTCTTGACGACGGCTCTCGCCCTTATTCCCAGGAGCTCCTAGAATCAAACTAATCTTACCTTTTTGGTGGTCAGTTACGACTTGCAAGAGCTTGTCTAGGCTGTCACCATTGTGAGCATAGTCGACGAATACCTTAGCACCATTTGCCTGAGTGAGAATTTCCATACGGCCTGGAACAGAGGTTTGAGCAATCCCTTTTTTAATATCTTCAAGACTGGCTCCAAGACGTAGGCAGGCTAAACCAGCAGCCATGGCGTTATCCTGATTAAAGTCACCAATGAGTTGGATATCGTAATCACCAGCTAGTTTACCTTTGGCTTTAAAGCTAAAACCTGAGCTATGTTTAACGGTATTTTCAGAGTCCTTACCATAGAAGTCGTGGTCTTTATCAGCGACTTCTTCAGCAACAAAATCGAAGTGATTCATACCACTATTGACAATAACTGCTTGACTATTTTTCAAGAGGAGACGCTTGTGGTAGAAGTAGTCTTCAAAGGTTGGGTGTTCAATAGGTCCGATGTGGTCTGGACTGATGTTAAGAAAGACACCTACATCAAAGGTCAAACCATAGACACGCTTGGTTAGATAGGCCTGACTTGAAACTTCCATAATCAGGTGGGTCATGCCGTTAGATACAGCTTCAGCCATCATACGGAAAAGGTCCAAACTTTCAGGTGTAGTTAAGTTAGATTTGAAGAAGGTTTTTCCGTCCAGTGTCGTGTTCATGGTTGAGAGCATGGCAGGCTTATGACTTTGCTTAAGTATGTTAAAGGCAAAGTAAGACGCTGTTGTCTTCCCTTTTGTACCAGTAAAGGCTAGTAGTTTTAGTTTGTCTTGAGGGTGTTGGTAGAAGGCCTGAGCAACGAGACTCATAGCTTGCTTGATATCTGAAACGAGAATTGCAGGGATACCTACTTGGTAATCTTTTTCAGCCACGTAGAAGCCTAATCCAGCCTGGACAGCACTCTCCAAAAACTCAAGTTTGAAGCCAGCTCCCTTGGCAAAAAATAGGGTAGATGGTGTGATATCACGACTGTCGTAAGAAAGATGATCAAAAGTCACCCCAGTCCATGAATAGTAGTAGTGCTCTTGGTTGATAATATCTCTAAAATTATGGTCCTTTTTGAGAACCTCTAGAACTTGTTCAATAGTAATCATAGTTCCTATTTTAGCCTTAATGTTCTTGTTTTACAAGTCAGAGCCAAAAGTTTATAATTAACTAGATTGTATTTTATTATCTAGAAAGAGAATTATGACTGAAACTAAAACTGACACGCAGCAGCAGCAAATGCTAAGAGGGACGGCATGGATGACAGCATCCAATATTATCAGTCGTCTCTTAGGGGCACTCTATATTATTCCTTGGTATGCTTGGATGGGCAAACAGGGTGACCAAGCCAATGCTCTCTTTGGTCAGGGATATAATATTTATGCCCTTTTCCTTTTGATTTCGACAGCAGGGATTCCAGTTGCCATTGCCAAGCAGGTATCAAAATATAACACACTTGGAAAGATGGAAACGAGTTTCTTCTTACTCAAACGTATCTTGTATTATATGATTGGGCTTGGACTAATTTTTGGTGTTTTCATGTATTTTGCTTCTCCGTGGATGTCATATCTTTCTGGGGGAGACGAAGACCTGGTTCGAGTAATGCGCAGCCTTTCTTGGGCGGTTGTTATTTTCCCATCTATGTCTGTCTTACGAGGCTTTTTCCAAGGCTTTAACAACATGAAACCTTATGCCTTGAGTCAGATTGCGGAACAGATTATCCGTGTTATTTGGATGCTGTTGGCGACCTTCTTCATCATGAAAATTGGGACAGGCGATTATGTGACAGCAGTTGTCCAATCGACTTTTGCCGCTTTTATCGGTATGTTGGCTAGTTATGGGGTGCTTTTCTTCTACCTTTGGAAGGAGGGTAAACTCAAGAGTCTTTTTGGCAAGCAGGCTGTTCATCCGGATATCAATCCAACTGCAATTGTTATTGAAACCTTTAAGGAAGCTGTCCCTTTTATTATCACTGGATCTGCTATTCAGCTTTTCCAACTGATTGATCAATGGACCTTTATCCGTACTATGGAGAAGTTTACAAGCTATAGTAACAGTCAACTTCAGGTTCTCTATGCTTACTTGTCTTCAAACCCAAGTAAGATTACCATGATTTTGATTGCCGTTGCTCTTTCTATTGCCGGGGTTGGGATTCCACTCTTGACGGAAAATATGGTTAAGAAAGATCTTAAGGGAGCGGCTAAACTGATTATCAATAACTTACAGTTGCTTTTGCTCTTTATTGTTCCTGCCATTGTAGGATCAGTGATTTTAGCTAAACCACTTTATACAGTCTTTTATGGTGCGCCAGATAGTCAGGCCCACTTGCTCTTTGTAGCCAGTCTGATTCAAGTTATTTTCTTGGCCTTGTATAGCGTTTTAGCACCAATGCTTCAGGCTATCTTTGAGACCCGTAAAGCTATCAATTATTTTGCGATTGGGGTTTTAGTTAAGGCAATCCTACAGTTACCATTGATTATTTTCCTAGGAGCCCTTGGCCCGGTTATTTCAACAGCCATCGGTTTAGGTGTTCCGATTGCTCTCATGTATAATCACCTCCACACTGTTACGCACTTTAGTCGTAAGACAGTGTTTAGAAAAGCCTTGCTCATCTGCATCCTTACAGTGCTCATGGCTATTCCAGTTGCGGTCTTCTATTGGTTGTTCCAGTTTGTACTGTCACCAACAAGCCGTATGGGTAGTGTGATTTACTTGGTCATTGGAGGAGGCCTTGGAATCGGTGTCTATGGCGTTCTTGCTCTTGTAACTCGTATGGCTGACCAATTGCTTGGTGCCCGAGCAGCTAGCCTACGTGCTAAATTACATATTAAATAAAATCTAAACCAAGTCATGTGGCTTGGTTTTTTTCTTTTCAACCTTTTCTGAAAAAGGAGTATAATAGGGGTGAAAAAATGAAATCGTTTTAATGATTTAGAATCGAGGAAAGGATTATGGTTGATTCTAGAAAAGAAAATATAAAATTAGGGACCTATCCTCCTGAACAAGTTTACCAAGTTTTGCAGACAAGCCCTCAAGGTTTGAGCTCACAAGAGGTTAAGGAGAGGCAGGCGACGTATGGCCCTAACCAATTGAAGGAAAGTAAGAAGGAGCCTATTTGGCTGGCCTTTTTCAGGCATTTTACTAGTCTTATGGCGCTCTTATTGTGGGTTGGTGGCTTTATCGCTATGCTTTCTCATAGTTTAGAGTTGGGGATTGCAATTTGGTTGGTCAACATTATTAATGGTCTTTTTAGCTTTATTCAAGAATATAGGGCAAGTCAGGCTACGGCAGCTCTTAATAAGCTTCTTCCATCCTATGCGCGAGTTCTTCGTGATGGTAAGGAGGATAAGATTCTAGCTCAGGACTTGGTGCCAGGTGACTTGGTTTTCATTGAAGAAGGGGACCGTATTTCTGCAGATGGACGCTTGGTCGCTGTGACAGATTTGCAGGTTAACCAGTCTGCCCTCACTGGTGAGTCTAATCCTATTTATAAGTCAGATCAAGCAGATTTGACTCCCGACAAGACTGAGTTAGAGTATGACAATATGGTGTTTGCGGGGACTACAGTCTCTTCTGGTTCTGGACATTTTATAGTATCTGCTATCGGGATGAAAACTGAGTTTGGACAGATTGCGGATTTGACACAGAATCTTGCTCAGGAAAAGAGTCCCCTTCAGAAAGAATTAGACCATTTGACTAAACAGATTTCAGTTATTGCGGTGTCTGTAGGTCTCTTCTTTATGGTGGCAGCGACTCTATTTGTCCATCAGCCTTTGTCTCAAGCCTTTATTTTTGCATTGGGGATGATTGTGGCCTTTATTCCTGAAGGACTTCTTCCCACAGTTACTCTATCTTTAGCCATGGCCGTTCAGCGCATGGCTAAGGACCATGCTTTGGTTAAGAAGCTGTCTTCGGTTGAGACGTTGGGAGCAACTTCAGTTATTTGTTCAGATAAAACAGGAACTTTGACGCAAAATGCCATGACGGTTAACCATCTGTGGACCTTGTCAGACAGTTATGAGGTGACTGGGCTGGGTTATGCATCAGAAGGACAGATTGAGCAGGAAGGACGACCTATTTCTCTTGAAGAAAATGAGCTTCTTAATCGTTTGGTCCGCTTCTCTCATTTGGCTAGTAATGCTCAAGTTGTGGCTCCTAGTGCTGATAATCCCAATTTTACAATTTTAGGTGATCCAACTGAGGCTTGTCTTAATGTTCTCGCCGAAAAAGCAGGAATTAATTTAAATGACAATCATACTTGGGCCCCTCGCCTCAAGGAAATCCCCTTTGATTCTGATCGTAAACGGATGACAACAGTGCATAAGCTTGAGTCAGGATCGGATGGCAGTCAGCATATTTCTATCACCAAAGGTGCTCCCAAAGAAGTGATGGAGCTTTGCTCAGACTATTATGATAATCAAGGAATGATTAAATCATTGACAGCTACTGAGCGTCAGGCTATCCTTGCGGCCAACGACCAGTTTGCCCGAGACGGTTTACGTGTTTTAGCTGTGGCCTATAGACCTTTAGACAGTGAGCATATTGGAGAAGACAAATGGGGCATGCAGACCTTGGAGGACAATATGGTCTTTCTAGGCTTGGTTGCCATGAGTGATCCGCCACGTCAGGGTGTGCGTGAAGCCATTGAAAAATGCCATAGAGCTAGTATTCGTATTATTATGGTGACAGGTGATTATGGCTTGACAGCTCTTAGCATTGCTAAGAAAATCGGAATTGTACAAGGAGACGATGCGCGTGTTGTTTCAGGCCTTGAACTAGCTGATATGGATGATAATCAGCTCAAGGAAGCTCTTAAAGGCGAAATCGTTTTTGCTCGTGTAGCACCTGAACAAAAATACCGTGTGGTCAATGCCCTTCAAGAACTTGGTGAAGTTGTCGCTGTAACTGGTGATGGAGTTAATGATGCTCCAGCTCTAGCCACAGCAGATGTTGGAATTTCGATTGGTGTGGGCTCAGGTACAGTTGCAAGTGAAGCGGCTGACATTGTTCTATTGCAAAATGACCTTAGGAAAGTGACGACATCTATTGAAATCAGTCGTGATACGTTAAAAATTGCTAAACAAGCGGTCATGATTGGGATTATCATTTGTATTATTTTGATGTTTGTTGCAGCTCTGGGAGTGATTCCAGCTGTGATTGGAGCTTTGTTCCAAGAGATCATTGATGTTGTTTCAATTCTCTATGCGCTTCGAGCTTTAAGAGGATAAAGAAAAAATTTACTGACGGAATGCTTAAAAGTACTCTGTCAGTAAATTTTTTTTATTTTTTTAGTAATTTTATTAGATGTTCTAGTTCATCAAGATTATCAAAGTGAATGGATAAATTCCCTTGATATTTTTTATTTGCTTGAATCTTAACCCTATTTCCCAATTTTTTCATCAGTTCTTTTTCAGTTTCGTCAGTAAAAAGATTGATATTTAATTTACTGATAGATTTGTCAGTAAATTTTTCTTCACCATAAATAATAGCTTCAAGTGCTCTGACATTGAGCTGCTCTTTAATTATTTTATCAACGAGCTCTAATTGCTTTTTAGGATTTTTTTCAGCTAAAAGTGTTCTAGCGTGAGCAGGTGAAATATCTCGATTTTCAACATGCTTCAAAATTGTGTCAGGCAAACCAAGTAAACGAATAAGATTAGAGACATAAGACCTTGATTTTCCAAGGGCCTTAGCGATTTGATCGTGGGTCATTCCCAATTTGTCAGCCAGTTGTGCCAAGCTT
>ENA-OQHZ01001029-OQHZ01001029.1-human-gut-metagenome-genome-assembly--contig:-NODE-1029-length-10326-cov-3.708850_pt1 | contig 10326 bp, 9 predicted proteins | sample MGYA00242642_ERZ504734 | MGnify/ENA primary metagenome ERZ504734 (study PRJEB26092, sample SAMD00036210) | human gut metagenome | host: Homo sapiens | study: EMG produced TPA metagenomics assembly of...
AATACAATCACATGGGGGAACGAGCTTATATCGTAACCCAGTCCATTAAAAAATTGAAAAAGGACGAAAAAGAGTGGGCACTAAATCCTCAGGGCTTTAAAAGAGTATCAGATGATGCTCCTGTCGACATCACAAAACTATCGGAAGATGACAAAGGTCTTTACTACAAAGATGAGCCTTATACTACAAAGAAACTTCACCAGCGTTTGATTATCACTTACTCCCCTAAATATGCCCTCTATCAAAAATCCATTCGTGACAAACAGATTGAACGGGCACAAAAGATGCTGGATTCGGGAAACACAAAAAAGAACCGTAAGAACCCTAACGATCCGGCACGTTTCATCGGAACTCTGGCTGTTACAAAGGAAGGCGAAGCTGCTGATGTAAAACATTATCTGGATGAAAATAAGATCTCGGAAGAAGGTCAGTATGATGGGTTCTATGCAGTATGTACAGACCTCTTGGATGATGAAGTTGACGATATTTTAAAAGTAAGTGAAGGAAGGTGGCAGATAGAAGAATGTTTCCGAATTATGAAAACAGACTTTTCTGCAAGACCCATTTATTTACAGGATGAAAACCGGATTAAAGCACATTTTCTGATCTGTTTTCTCGCACTGACCATTTATCGATTTCTCGAGAAAAAACTGGGTTCTAAATATACCTGTGAGAAATTACTGGATACTTTAAAAGGAATGAATTTCGCCGAAATACAGGAGCAGGGATTTACTCCTTTATACAAGCGGGAAGCGATCACGGATGATCTTCATGACGTCTGCGGTTTCCGAACAGATTATCAATTCATAACAAAAAGTAAAATGAGAAATATTCAGAAGAAAAGCAAAGGAAAAGAATAAATTACTATAGTCCTCGACAGCGACAAAAATCGCTGTAGCCCAGTAAACACAAGGGATACAGCGATTTTTTCTTCTCTTAACTGTCAAGGATGGGATTATACCACATGCTCAAAAATGGAGAGAATTATAATTCAGATTTATACCAAAAATCTGATACTCTTCCGACAACTCGTGAAATCACGGTTGAGCAGGCTATTTTAATGGCTCAGTTTCAAGGTTACCGCATCAAGTCAGCAACGGAATAACCTGTAACTTTGTCTACATATTCAATTTTTAAAGCAGCCACCGTAAGATGGCTTTGTTGTGATGCAATTAAGGTAATGTATAATGGGTACCCTCTACTTTTCATTTTCAATCTTTCTCCTCTAAAAATGATTTTCATTCTCGTCTTTCACTCCAAAACATTTACGTATAAACTTGTTAGTATACTTACAATATAAAAGAAAGTCTTGGAAAGTATTTGCTTTATTCTCCTTAAGTAAATAATAATATTTTTTTATCAATTCACTATTTTTACTATCAACCGCATTGCCAAAACGTAATTTTGAAAAACGTTTTTTTATCACATTAAAATATTTTATCACTTCATGATCATCAATTTTTTCAATAGTAGCAATCAATATTTTTTCATAATTCCAAAGCTGTTCTATCACCTTTTCAATTGTATTTATACTATGAGAATGGCTATCATTATGAACATAATATTTATATATGGCTTTTTCTACATATCCCGGCTCACCATAATACCATCCTAACGGCAACAAAATTTGTGCATTTTGTCCACCCTTTCCGCAATATATTTCACGATTTGAAATCGCAGTGTCAAAAGCGTCTTTTTTTATCATATAGCCCGAGTAAAACACATCTCTAATATATATTAAATCTTCAAAGAAGCTATATCGATTCGTAGTATGTCTTTCCCCATATATATGCACTATTTTATCAGGTTTGTCCTCATTAATTTCAACACCCTGCCCACGACAAAAAACATATGCTGTATGTTTTTCTAAAAATTTTACATTTTCTTCAATAAATTCTGGCATGATTTCATCATCAGAATCCATACAAACCAAATACTCACCTGAAAAATACTTAAGCCCATTATTTAATGCTGCTGCCTGTCCTGCATTTTTTTGATATAGATAAGTAAACTTATTACCTCTTTCTTCAAAGATTTTTTGATATCTTTTTATTATTTTTTCTGTATTATCAGTTGATCCATCATTGATTATAATCAATTCTAGATTTAAATATGTTTGATTTAATACAGATTCTAAAAATCTCCCGATATATTTTTCACCATTATAACAAGGTGATACAACACTCACTAATGGATTATCCATCTCTTCTACTCCCAAGGTTCTATTTGCTATACTTAGTATCATTTCCTAGTGATTTTCAAACGTTATCACATTCTGGTTTCTAATTTTACATTAACTTATTTTTCATTTTCCCTAATAAGTCCATCAATGTTGGCGATAAATAAAATCCAAACATATAACTTTTTGTTTCATGTTTGACTTCTTTATTGGCTGTACCTAAAGTATAATATTTTCTATATTCCTTCTTAATATGCCTTGTCATTTTTTTATCACACAATATATCTTTTGCTCTGGAATACTCCCATGTTAAAGCATGTAAATATTGAATTCTAGCCTGTTCTGATAATTGTAATAACTTCAATTCATTAAAAAAATGAATTCTCTCTTCAAATGCACCTAAATAATCCAACTTTTCAACGTATAATTTTTTCCCTAATATACTCTCTGGCCATTGATAATAATAATACAATACATGATCGCTATATACTATTTTTTTACAACGACTGATCATTTTATGGCTCATATAAATATCTTCAAATATTTTCCCCTCAGGATACATAAGCCCATCATATAGTGATTTCTTGATTAATTTTGCCCATGATGCAGCCATAACAAATGAAAAGTGATGATTTTGATATATTAATTCAAGCCCTTGTTTATACCCCCAAATTTGTTTATATCCTCTTTGGATTTTATCAAAAGGATATCCTCTTTCACTCCCTTGTGTATATTCACAAATTGACATATCTGCATCTGTTTCAACTAAATTTTCCCAAAGTTCTTCTATTATCGTTTCACTTACATAATCATCACTATCTATCCAGAAAATATATTTTCCTTTAGCTTGTCTAACGCCTCGATTCCTCACATTCGAAATTCCTTGGTTGTTTTGATGAATAACAATAATTCTTTCATCCTCTTTCGCATAGTTGTCACATATAGTGGGGCTATTATCTGTAGAACCGTCATCAATTAAAATCACTTCTAAATTCTTATACGTTTGATTTAATATAGACTCAACACATTGTCCTAGATATTTTTCTACATTATAAATTGGAATAATAACGCTAATCAATTCTTTGTCTTTCATTAACAAATACCTTCTAAATATCTCATTTTATAATTTTTATAGTCTTTATTCTTACTTTTTAAACATTCGATAATTGTTTCCTCGTTTTTGACAATCCACATAAAGGCTTCTTTTAACTCGTCCTGATGTTCCATTTTTTGAGCTGAAATCAAATAATTATGTTCATCACCAAATAAATCTCTAGCGATGCCCCGAGCTTTAACAGAATATCCCACTACCAATGTTGGAACGCATGTAGAATAAGCTGCAATTGTCGAATGTGTTCGCGCCCCGACAAAATATTTACACTGACTTATAATATATTTTTGTTGCATACAATTGTGATCCTCAATCATAATAAGTCTGCCTGTGTCTTTATACTTCTCGTATAATTTTTTTAAAGGCTCTCTATCATCATTCGATTTCCATATCACGTGAGGAATTAATGCAACTTGATATCCTGTATAGTCAATAATATATTCTATTAATTTCTCATAATTTCTTAATATACAACCTTCCTCTTTTTCTTTTTCTAAAATCAACGGACTAAGGTTGATCCCAACTGTATTTTTACTTTTGAAGTTTGAGGGCAATTCTATTTTCTCTATTGGAAGATAAAAAGCCGGATCTGGACGCAAAAAAGTGTTCGCGTTTACTGCTTTTAATGCTTCATAAGAAATACTTTCTCGAGCCACAATATAATCAAAATTTATTATATCCTTTCGTATTTCGGAATCTTTTAATAAATCCGGTTCTACCGATGTCCCCCATAGAACTAATTTCTTGGCCTTTTTCTTCATAAGCTGATTAATAAACTTATAATTTTTTGCATCAGAATAGCAATAATTATCCCCCCCTATAAAGAGAGCCATATCCTTTTCTGGTAATTGAGCAATCGCCTTTTTATGCATTAATACGTCCATCATATGATAATTTCCTGATATTTTTTGCATTAAATATGCTTTTACAAAAGAAATAGTTTTTTTATTAATAGGCTGTATTTCTTGTATAATTTCTACAAGGTCTTCTAAACCATATTGTTTATCTTCTTGTCTGTTATATGATAATAATGTAGGATATATATCTTTCTTTTTAAAAATTTCAGCTGTAGTCCTTACAATTGCTTCACATCCGTGATTTTTACTTCCTCCATGTACATACATTACCGTTTTCATCTTATCGTCCCCCAGAATTTTCGTATTTTTAACAAAATAAATAGTATTTGTTTATAGTCTTTTTTATAAATTCTCATAAAACACTTAATAGTTCCTTCTATGTCCAAGGATACCTCAGGTGCAATTTTTTTAAGTTGAGTGATACGTTCACAAAAATGAATGTAGTCTAAATCCATGTTCAGAAGCAAAATAGTATACACGTAATTTGTGATTCTTTTTAAATAAATCTTCTCATCTTCTTGTCCAAATGCATTCTTTTTTAAAAGCATTCTTTTAGCATTGTTTTGGATTTTAATTTGTGTAAAAAAATCGATTTTATTTTCATTTAAACAATTATCTACATTTTCCATCTCTTGAAGATAAAAATATCCCGCAGACTGAACAAAATATAATCTCTTTATTTTGTCATATACTTTAAGGAAAAATTCGTAGTCTTCCGCAAGTGTGATATTAGTATTAAAGCGAATTTTATATGTTTCTAGTAAAGTTTTTCTTATCATTTTCCCTGCAACAAATCCATATATACCAGAATTCATTTGTTCTTTATAAAAACGTTTAAAAAAAACATCAAGATTCTGTTCGCCACTATTTATAGGTAAAATCTCTCCTATAATTTCCCCACTTGCTTTTACTTTTGTTAATCCACATATCGACATCTCATATTGAGGATTATATAAATTCTTCAAATAGTCTAAGTCTAAATAATCGTCTCCATCTACGAATGTGATATATTCTCCATAAGCTTTACTCAATCCTATATTTCTTGCTTTCGAAACCCCACCATTTTCTACAGAGAAAATTCTAACTCTTACATCGGTAAATTGATGACAAACCTCCAACGTAGAGTCTGTAGAACCATCATTTATTATAATAAGTTCCCATTCTGTAAATGATTGGTTTATAATAGAATTTATACTTTTCTCAATATACCTCTCTTTATTATATACCGGCATTATAATTGATACTTTACACATACTAATCACCTATCCAATAAGCAGTGAATATAAATATTTCATTTTATGTTTAATTAAAAATATCTGCATTTTAAGTTTCCAATTCCATTTGGGGAATTTAAATTCCCTAAATACCATTTTTAAATTATCAGAATTCATAATTTCCATTCTCATTTTTATCTTCTCTTGTAAACTTTTATTGCTCTTATTAATTTGTCCTAGACAGTTACAAGCATAGAAGAGCAAATGATACTTTAATTGTGTACTAAAGTCGTAATCTGTTACTTTGTCAAAAAATTCATGTAAATGTGCATTCATGATACTATATACATCCCATGCTCCGTCTCTATATCCCGTCGTAATCGTTCCAGGATTATTGTAATAATGATATAATCCTTCACTTTTTAAATAAAAGAAACTACTTGCACAGTACCCTGCGAAAGAGCTAAAAATATTATCTTCTGACCAACGAACTTTTTCATCAAATAAAAGATTATTTTTCTTCAAAAAATCCATTCTATATAAACAATGCCATACTGATAACAACGGACCATATTCCAACTGTTCGTTCATAATTAATTGTGGATATATGTTCTTTTTAATATCTTCTTTTGAATAATATCCGCCTTGAATTTCCGTAGTTTTTAAAAATTTATTTTTTTCATCTATTATCCGAATATAATCTGACATAACAAAATCAACCCGGTATTCCTCTGCCACCTCACACATTTTTTCATACATACAAGGATCAACATCATCATCGGAATCAACAAATCCTACATATTCGCCTGTAGCAAGTTCTATTCCAGCATTTCTCGCACTACTTAAGCCACCATTTTTCTTATGTATGACTTTTACTCTCTCATATTTTTGAGCAAATTCATCACATATACTTTTACTTTTATCTAGAGAGCCATCGTCTACCAAAATTATTTCCAAATTAACATATGTTTGATTTAATACACTTTCGACACATCGCCTTAAATATTTTTCAACATTATATACAGGAATAATAACACTAATAAGTTTTTTATCCATAATCTAACCCTTTGTTTTAATACAAATTTTATCCTTTATACACTCTTATACCATCAATTTTGGATTTTTCTGCTATCATTTTCACATTTTAAAATATTGCGAAAATTTTTTCAATTTCTTGTTTTTTTTGATAGTCCTTTTTTTGAAGGGTGGTTTTTATACTATCTCTCAATTTATCATTATTAATGAAATCCACAATTCCTTCGGCACATTTTTCATTATCCAACGGTATAATTACCCCATCCACATTATTTTCCAGTTGACTCATCGCCGTTGAATAAGCCGTAATAATAACCGGTTTTCCTATTGCCTGCGCTTCTCTAACTGACACACAGTTTCCTTCGTACCTGCTTGGCTGCACATAGATATCACAAGCTTTTATATACGGATATGGGTTTTCTTTTTTTCCTAAAAGAATGACATGACTTTCCATCTGTTCTTCCTTAATGCGCTGTTTTATAAGTTCTTCATCTCCGCCAAAGCCTATAATATACCAGGTTATCTTAATGCCATGTTTCAAAATTCGAGAACAGATATTAGGGATATTATCAAAATTTTTTGCAGTACAATATCTGCCGATAGATAACAATTTTATTCCTTCTCCAGACATTTCTTTTGAAACTTCAAACTCATTCATTTGCCGTTCAATTAATTGTAGCGGTAATATGTTTTCTATAACTACAATCTTATTTTTCAAACTTGGAAACACCGTTATGAAGCTTTGTGTAACTGCTTCTGAAATTGACACTATATTATTATACGCTGACCACATCTTTAATTCCGATTCTACATTAATCTGAACTTTTGAGTAATCTGTATGAATCCATGCTATTTTCTTTTTTGCTCTAACCTTTTTTGCCACAAAATAATGCGGTGTTAAAAAGCTGATTGCCATATCATATTCTTTTTCTTTTTGAATTTTAGGCATAAAAGGAGATGTGTACTTATGGCTATATTCTAAACCTACGCCGCTATCCACAAAGTGTCTTCGTTTCTCATAACCCTTTGCCTTTAACTTACCTAGGATTCGTGCCAAAGCCAGCACAAAATGTTTTTCCTTAATTACATCTTTCAATGGTCTTGCCAATACAGTGTAAGCAGGTATCTCCGGCAATAAATTTACATATTTCGGAATATCCTTCAGCAAACTTCCTTCGTGTCTCATTAGAAACAAATCTACATGACATTCTTTCGGATCAATGGCACTCAATAATCCGAGAAGACTTTTCTCTGCTCCTCCTAATTCCATCGCATGTGATACTATTAATATAGACTTCATTTTCTAAATCTCCTAAAACAATCTGTGCCAAAATATCTATGCAAAACCCTTGTGATTTTATTTCTAAGTTTCTGCTTGCTCCCCATCCAACTTTTTGCAAACCAATGAACTGAATGCGTATTTTTTGTTTTTTGAATACGGCCTGTTGTATCGTCATAAGGATTAAAATAGTCTATCGGATAAACTGCACCATGCTCCAATTGCTGTTTTGTCCCATCACATCTCAATCCATACTTGACCAATGCTTTTGTATTTAATTCTGGACAACTAATCACTCCATGCTTTCCATCCAATAATTTCGCATACTCTTCCAACATCTGTATAACTAAAATGTTGCTTTTTTCGGCTCCAAATCCCACTCCTGTATTAATATATTCTGAATTTTCGAATCCAAAAAAAGCTTCATTATCCAACATATCATCAAATGAACATAATACTTCTACATCTGTATCAAAATAAATCCCACCGTATTTTTCAACAACAAAAAGTCTCACATAATCTGTTAAAAAAGCAAACTTTTTATTCTCGTAACACATTTTTGTATATGCATTCATATTAACATCGAAGTTCTGTTCGTTCCATTCTACTATTTCATAATCTGGACAAAACTTCTTCCAACTTTCAATACATTTTTTAGCTAATTTAGGTTTCTCATTTCCACCAAACCAACAATAATGAATAATCTTAGGTATCATTTACTCTTCCTCATTTCATTACTTTCTGTGCAAATACATATAAATTTTTCCTGGCATGATCCCCAACAACACATTTTTCAAAAAATTTCGTACAACATAAATATATGTATACCATGGCATATGCAACATTTTAAATCCGACATACGTCACATAACTTGAGTTCATTCTGGATGCAAATGTTCGACGTTTGAAAGCATTTTGATCATCACGCATCTTGTATAGTGGTTCAGTTAAATTGAACCCCTTATATCCGTGTGCATATATCTTGTACCACAGATGACAATCTTCAGCTCTTAATGTTCTTCTATCTTCTGAATATCCCTCTACTTCTAGAAAAACTTCTTTTCTTATCATACACGGTGCATGACAAAAGAAAGGGGAATGGTTAATGAAATCTTTTTTTTCAGGATATTCAATCGCCGTTCCAGTCTTCCAATCCCCATTTTTATCAAAGAAAATCATCGGTGTACTGACTACTGCAAATTCCGGATGTGTTTCGAGCGCGTCGATTTCTTTTTGAAAACGTTCCGGCAATGAGATATCATCCCCATCCATTCTCGCAATATATTTTCCTCTTGCTTGATGCAAACATTTATTTAAAGTTTTATTTAGCCCCAAATTTTGCTCATTTCTTAACAAAATGAACTTATCCGGATATTTATTAACGTATCGCTCTGCAACTTCAACTGTATTATCCGTCGAACCATCATCACACAGAATAACTTCAAAATCCTGATACGTTTGCCAGAGCAACGAATCTAATGCTTCTCCTAGTGTATCTGCACAGTTATATATTCCCATAATCACTGAAACGTTTATTTCCATAAGTTTATCTCCCTCTTACCGAGCAATTTTTGTTTTTAGCTTACGAATTATCTTTAATAGAATCAGTAACAACTCTGTTTGTTTATACTTACACAAGCTGTAGAAAACCTTCCACTTCATTGGAAAGTATTTGAAATCCAGTTGTTTGAATGCATTTTCCCATTTTGGATGTTTTAGTACTTTACGGAGATATTTTGCTTGTTTCCAGAAACTCTTATCACTTTCGAGCTCATTCAATCCTATACCAAGCATTCCTAACGCAATCCTATTATTAAGCGCTATTTTATACTCTTGTCCCAATCCGTTTTCTTGTATATATCTTTCAAAATGTTGATATAGGCACTGCCACTGCCTAACCAATTTTGCTCTATACTTTTTTGTAATTGAATTTTCATTTGATTTACGATAATTATATAGGAACTCATCCAAGTATACACATTTTTTCGCAACTGCAAATACACCTAAATTAAAAATAGCATCTTCTGAAGATCCCACTTCACGCTCACTTACGAATATAGCTTTATCCATTATTTCTCGTCTATAAAGTTTTCCCCACGTTGTCACTATTCGTTCTGCCTTTTCTACATGAGCCAATTCACTATCCACAGGTCCTATCAACATTCGATGCAAATTTTGAACCTCCGTTCCTACAAATTGTTGATTCCCTTCAAAAATAGAAGACTCAAATGTAACACCCTCATACACTCTTTTATAACCAAAAAGTGTAATGTCTACATCATATTTTATACTTGTCTCAACGGCTCTTTGTACAGTTTGTGGTTCTAACCAATCATCTCCATCAACATACATAACAAAGTCACCTGTTATAGTTTCCAATCCCTTTTTCCTTGCAGATGTTAGCCCCCCATTTTCTTTTCGAACATACACCACTCTATCGTCTTTTTGTGCATATCCTCTGCACATATCGGGACACTTATCATCGCCGCCATCATCAACCAATATGATTTCAATATTTGTATATGTCTGATTTAAAACTGACTGTATTGTTTCTTCTATATATGGGGCAGTGTTGTAGGAAGGCATGATAACCGATACCAATCCTTCTATCCGCTCTATTGCATCTTCTCCACTTAAGATTTTTTTAGCAAT
>ENA-OQHZ01001038-OQHZ01001038.1-human-gut-metagenome-genome-assembly--contig:-NODE-1038-length-10243-cov-7.034527_pt1 | contig 10243 bp, 10 predicted proteins | sample MGYA00242642_ERZ504734 | MGnify/ENA primary metagenome ERZ504734 (study PRJEB26092, sample SAMD00036210) | human gut metagenome | host: Homo sapiens | study: EMG produced TPA metagenomics assembly of...
CAAGATTGCCGGAATATCTGCGTAATGCACTTCATCCAGAGGTTGCAATAGCATAAAGCACTATTTTGTTAGCTGAACTATTGAATTTTCAAGGTGCGAAGCCCTGTTTAGGTGTGGGAAGTTTTAGTAAATTATTTGATATAAAAAAGACACAATATGAGTTGGATTTTGTAGATATAGATCCGGAAGCAGATATGCCTTTGTTTTTGGATCCATATTATATTTCAAAATGTGAATTCCCTTTTGCCGAGAATGCATATGAGTCAATTTGCTCTTATTTTGAGTATTTGTTAGCATTACTGAAGGGAAAAAGAATTGAGCAAGCTAGAGAATTATTCTCGCATTTAGGAGAAAGCAATGACATATGCATGGGAATGTCTCATGGTAAACCACGAGGACATGGAATGGGACCAGAAGATACAAATGCTATATTTAAGGAATTATTAAGAAGCCGTGCAATAAGTTCAGGAATTATGGAGGATATTGAAGATTTTAGAATTTTTGTTCCGAATGTGGATAGAGATAAAGTATCAGATATGACGGCTAATATTATTAAATTACAGTTGATTAAATACACACAGCAACAATGTGAATTGCATAATATACCTTTAACACATGATGTTCCATCTGGGATGTATTGGGATTCAAAAAGAAAAAACTGGGAAAATAGGTATGTTGATAGGCTTATAATAAATGAAAAACTTATTTTGTTTGTTCCCAAAAGGATTGTCTCTTTTACGGATAAATACACGACACAAGAATATAAACAACATTTTGTGTTGAATTATCTCCAAAATGAACATTTGAGTATGGGAAGTTCGTTGGTTAGAAAATATAAGAACGGGACAAAGTATGTCACAAAGAAAAGCATAGTTGAATTTGAACCTCAGATAGATAAAGAATATTTGGCTAAATTTACAGAGTCACACCCCGAGGTGTTTCAAGATTTTAAAGTAAAAACAGTGAATAAAATATCAAAAGTACAAGGGGCTGTTCTGGAAGAAGTGAATGCAAGCGAAATTTGTAATCATTTGATTGCAAAATTGGAGTCTATACCATCAGGAACTAAGAATGCGTCAAAGTATCACAATCTTATAATAGGTATTTTAGAATTACTATTTTATCCTAATTTGTCATCGACTAGAAAAGAAAAGGATATACATGAAGGACGAAAATGTATTGATATTGTGTTTGACAATTCATCAGAAACAGGATTTTTCTTTAATTTACCAAATAAAAACATACTGTTGCCATGCCCATATGTATATGTTGAATGTAAGAATTATACAGGTGAAGTGGCTAATCCGGAAATAGATCAGTTAAGCGGACGATTTAGTAATAGAAGAGGAAGAGTTGGTATTTTGACTTGCAGAGAATTGGAAGACAATTTTATTAAACGCTGTGCTGATACTTATGAAGATGAACGCGGATTGGTCATTCCCTTAGAGGATAAGGACTTGAAGGAAGCTTTGATGAATTATCCACAACATGGAGTAGAAGCAATAGAAGAAATTATTTAAAAGAAATTTGAACAAATCGTTTTTACCAAATAAAATCCTTAGTAGTAACCTTTTCCCTTTTACTACTAACAGGTAGTAGTAACTTGCTCAATCTTGCTCTAATTTGCCACAATCTGTAATTTCAGAGCATTTAACATAATCACCGGAAACTCTTGCAAAACAGGGCATTCCGGGGCAAAACAAGGAGAAACAAAACTATGATAAAAGTACTTTTTGTCTGCCACGGCAGGTCAGTTGTATGACTACGCAACCTTTCGCAAACTTGGGCAAGACAGGGCATAATAAGGCAGATGAATTGAACGATACTACCGACCTTACTACTAAGGGAGCAAGGTTGGATGCTTAAGTAAATAGAGATGGTAAAAGCCACAATCGTTGGTAGTAAGACTACCGAGATTGTGGCTTTGTTACGTATAATCCGTTGAAATATAATCATAGGGTGTTATTATTTTCTTACTCGACTGGGAAAGGATGTTAATTGATATCAAAGAACTCAAGTATCTATAAATTATTCAATGAGGATTGTAATGAACTAATGAAACGGCTCCCTACTCAATCCGTTGATTTAATTCTCACAGACCCTCCGTACAACATTTCACAGTATTCTACAGGAAATATACCCCGAGAAGGAAAAATTACATTAAATAACGATATTGCTGACTGGGATAAAAAAATAATTAATCCAGTTGAGTATGTAGATGTATTTAAACGCATCATAAAGCCAAGAGGTAATATTATTATTTTTGCAGGTTACAATCAAATTGGTGATTGGCATAAAGCCTTTGATTCAGAATTTGATACTTTTCAAATGTTTGTATGGCATAAAACAAATCCGGCACCTAAGGTCTATAGAAACGGATTTTGTAATAGTTGTGAATTTGTCATATTCTTATGGAACAAAGGACATGTGTGGAATTTTTCTACTCAAGAAGAAATGCACAATTTCTTTGAGTGCCCTATTTGTTCATATCCAGAGCGATTAAAAGACCCATTTCATCCCGCTCAAAAACCCCTAAATTTAATAGATCATTTTATAGAAATTGCATCTAATCCTGGAGATATTGTTTTTGACCCGTTTATGGGAGTTGGAACTACAGGTGTGTCTTCAGTTAAAAAAGGAAGAAGATTTATAGGAAGTGAATTAAATTGTGATTATGTAACAGCTGCTAACAAAAGAATAGCCTCTTATATGTAAATGTTGCTTAAAACCCGTTGCCTTAAAAACATAGAATAATATAGAATTATTTTGTCGAAAAAAAGGAGGGAATGTCGCATATGATAGCCAAGCAACTCGGAGATAGGATTAAAGAATTACGCAAGGAAACAGGACTAAGCCAAGAGAAATTTGCGCTTAAAATTGATATGGACAGAACTTATTTTGCGACAGTGGAATCTGGAAAGCGAAATATTTCATTGCAAAATATTGAAAAAATTGCGAATGGATTGAATATCACAATTTCAGAATTATTTGAAGGGATAGGAGGAAACTGCAATGACTAGTACAGAACTGCAGATTAAGAACATTGTTTACGAGGAGTTTTCAAAATTAATATCAAACATAGAAGGGGATTTCAAAACAAATTTTGTAAAGAAAAGATATAATTTCTTGCTTAGCCAGCTTGATGAAACTATTACTGCAAACATGGTATTTGTAAGCAGTTTTGAGTCTAAGAGCGGTTTTGCTATTGAAACATGTGCCAAGAGAATTGCAAGACTAAAATTTGGAGATGAGAACGTTCCTGCAATTGTAAATCCAAGAAATGTTAAGCATAATATTAACCCTAATACAATAAGTGGACAAATTATTGTAACTGATATAGACACAGATAATGGTGAGTTAAGAGGAAACATATCTACATTTAGAGCTACAAATGTTGCAGCTGGTAAAGGTAGTTCGAGGTCTGAAAGTGGTGTGACACAAACTAGTATAAAATCATTGCTCCCAATGGCTCAGAAATACAAAGCGTCTGGATATCATACAAAACCTGTCGATTTGGCTTTTTTTGATGGAAAAGATTGGGTTGTTCTTGAATTGAAAGCAGGTGGAGATTTAGACAGTTCAAACGCACCTGCAAATGTGGAGAAACTTCTTACAATATATGCAGGATTAAATGTTCCAAATTCTAAGGCTTATTTTGCTACTTTGTACAATAAAAACGGAGAAGGAAATACTTGGACTGGCGCAGTTAAGAAGCATATGGCTTTTCCAGAGATGTTCCTTATTGGTAAAAAGTTTTGGAATACTATTCTTCCAGATGGAATTACGTATGAGCGATTTACAGAGCTTTATAAAATGGCGTTAGAGGAGCTTGACCTTAATTTAAGAATTAATGAGATGATAAGAAGGACTGTGAGATAATGGAAGAATGTATAAAAAAAGAATATATTAGCTTTATACAAAAGCAGTTAGCTGAAATGGCTAAAACAGTTAAAAAAAATTCATCAAAGAACCAAGCTAAAAGGGAAAATAATATTTTTTTTATTTTTTCAGACAAGAATGCAAAAAAATATATGGGGACAGGAAGAAGTTTTGACTCGCAGCTTGGTACCAGATTGCAAAAAATCGCAATGTTCATTTCTAGAAGGAAATATGGTTCAGAATGTGTGCCTAATCTTATTGTTTTATATAATGTTGGTGCTTCCATAAAGGTATCTACAATCTCATACCCATTAAGGAATGGGATGAGTCAAAAAGTATATTGGACTAATAAGCCAGTAGAAGATTTCCTTAATAAAGAATTGAGAAAATTATTTGATAATAAATCTGAAAAGATTTGTATAAAAACATTCAAAATTGAGTGTGAAAGTCAAGTAATAGAAAAAATCAAAAAGGAGTTTGATAAAAGAGATGCTAAGGGAAATGGCATACCTATAGATTTGTTTGTGTTAAATCAGGTAGATGATAGGAGAATAGCATATTCATATGAATTAAAGGCTGGAGGAAATCTTGATACAAAGAATGCACCATCAAATGCAGCAGAAGTTACATCATTAGAAACAATGTTCTCTTTTTGTGATAAAAGTATTTCGAGATTTGCAACATGCTATGATGGTAAAGGTGATGGAACTCCGGATGGTGCAATAGGTAAACATCTGGATAGAAACCAAATTTTAATTGGCAAAGAATTCTGGGAAGAAATTTTGGAGGATGGAGTTTCATATAACGATTTTATATTAGCATATCAAGAGGCCTACAAGAAGGCAAAGGTGGAGGAGACGGTAATTGGATAATATTGTTTTATCCAATGTTGATTGCCTTGAGTATATAAAAACAATCCCAGATAAGTCTGTAGATTTAATTCTGACAGACCCGCCGTATAACATAGCTCAGTATTCAACAGGAAATATTCCACTACCGGGAAGAAGTGCTGTCAACAATGACCTTGGAGAATGGGATTTGAAAGAGATAAATCCATTTGATTTTGTGGATGATTTTAAAAGAATATTAAAACCAGATGGAAATATTTTTATTTTCACAAGTTATAATCTTATAGGGAAATGGCATGAGGTCTTTGACCCAGAATTTGATACGTTCCAATATTTTATATGGCATAAAACCAATCCTATGCCTAAAATATTCAGAAATGGCTTCTTAAACAGTTGTGAGATGATAGTGTGTCTATGGAATAAGAAACACAAATGGAATTTCTTAACACAAAATGAAATGCACAACTATTTTGAGTGTCCAATATGTATGGGGAAGGAGCGCTTAAAAGAACCTAAACATCCTTCTCAAAAACCTTTGAAACTATTAAGGCACCTTGTAAATATTGCTAGTAACGAAGGTGATGTTATTTTTGACCCGTTTATGGGAGTTGGTTCAACCGGTGTAGCAGCCAAAGAATTAAACAGAAATTTTATAGGGTGCGAGATAGATCCCGTGTTTTTTGAAGCTGCGAGAAAGAGGATAGAGGAGATAGAGTAAATGCGAATAGAAGAAAAAATGCTTATTTTACCTGCTTTATATATTATAAAGAGAAAAGAAAAAGCAACCACTTCTGATTTGATTTCTGAGCTTGTATATGTATTTAATCCATCCGGTGAAGATGCAGAGATATTAGCAGGAAGAAATGATACAAAGTTTTCTCAAAAGGTAAGAAATCTTGTGTCACATCGTGAGAATAATGGAATGGATAAGTATACCGAATTTGTAGACGGGATATACACATTGACTACAGTGGGCGAGAATTACTTAAATACACGAATTGATGAGTTGAATTATTTTTTCTCTCAGAAATTTATCTATGATGATACATTGACTGTTGCAACTAATATTGCAGATAGTGGCAAAGAAATTTTCGTTTACGATGAAAATATTATTGTTGATGAGGGTAAGGTAGAGAAAAAAATGTCAAAATCAAGAGTTCGTTCGAGAGCACTGAGAGATGCGGCTATTGATTATTATTCTTCTGAAGGGATTATAAGATGTGTTGTTTGTGGTTTCTCATATGAAGAAAAATATGGTGAAATTGGAAAAGGCTATATTGAAATTCATCATGAAAAACCAATCTGTGAATATGGTGTAGAGGGGAAAGCACAGTTTATATCTGATGCGATTTGATTATTCCGGGGCTCTCTGAGCCACCTGTCCGGACTTTGAGATTCTTCCGCAATTATCCGTTTTTGCTTTTTTATATTATCGGACATATAGTATAATTAACATATCAAAAAATATGGGGGAGGCAGTCAGATGCCAGGTTCACACGGTACATTATGTATAAATAGTTTTTATCCTGAAACTGAATTAAATATAACTAAGATTCAGGAATATGAAAAACAGATTTTAATGCGAATGAAATCAATCTCCAAGGATTGCAGGTGCCCAAAATGTGGTTATATAACAGATAAATATCATGGAACCTATATTCGTAAAGTCCAGGATCTCCCTATTTTAGGGAAGATGGTTCAACTTGAGATTTGTTCTCATGAATATGAATGTATAAATAATGACTGTGAAGTAACAACGTTTGCTGAAACATTTGATGGTTTTCTTAATACTTATAGTCGTATGACAGAACGATGTGCTGATTTTATCTGTACACTAGCAATGGAATCTAGCTGCGAAGGTTGTGCCCGTATTTGTAAGGCACTTGGTATTAAAATTAGTGGGGATACTGTTATAAGACTGCTTTTAAGAAAGTATGAATCTCTTCCCGGACCAGAGGTAGGTGATGTAATTGGCGTGGATGATTTTGCATATAAAAAACGACATACATATGGAACTATTATTGTAAATGAAAAAAATCATGAACCAATTGCGCTGTTGGATGGAAGAAATGGAGATGCACTAAGAAATTGGCTTAAGAATAATAAACATATAAAAGTAGTCACTCGTGATCGGGCGAGTGCATATGCAAAAGTAATATCAGAAGAGTTACCCGATGCTATGCAGGTGGCAGACCGGTTTCATTTACATCAGAATTTATTGGAGGCAATCAAAAAGGCACTAAATCATACATTTCCAGCAACAGTAAGTATTACTCATGTTGAGCAGTCTACAGTCATAGAAGAACCGTGTAAAAAAAATCAAATCTGATGTGGATAACTCTTCTATTTTTTCAGAAAAACGGTATAAAATGGTCTGTCAAATACAGAAATTTTTAAGTGAAGGATGTAGCTATCGTGAAATAGCAAAACGAATGGGGGTAGGACGAAATACGATTGCAAAATATCGTGAAGGAGATCCGGAAGAATTAAGTATGTACGGAATCCGGCAGAGTAAATTGGATATATTTTATGATTTCATTATTCAATGTTTGGATTCTGGGTGGAGTAAAAGCAAAACAATAAAAGAAATTTATACAAAAGGATATACAGGTTCAAAGAGTAATGTCTTTGACTATTTATGTAAGATAGAACAAAAAGAAAACAGATATTTTGAAGTGCAACCATATATCCAAACAATGACAGAAGCATTAAAATACAGAACAGGTAGTATCGGTAAAGAAAAGGACTATATCACACGTGAAGGGATATTTCGATATATGTGGATGAATACAGAATTAACAGTAGCACACAAAAACTTTATTTATGATCAGTATCCTGCGGTCCAGGAACTTCATCGTTGCATAAAAGAGTTTCGAAATATTTTTAAAAAGCGAAATATTCCGCTATTATACTTGTTTATAGAAAAATATTGCAAAAGCGAACTTAAAGCACTAAAGAGTTTTGCTGAAGGATTAAAAAGAGACATAGACGCGATTGAAAATGCCGTAGCCTATGACTATAGTAATGGCTTTGTTGAGGGCACAAACAGCCGATTAAAAATGATAAAGCGGACAATGTATGGACGCTGTAGAAAACGCTTATTAGAGGCAAAACTTAGATATGTAGGAAAGCATAGAAACGGATAATTGCGGAAGAACCTGCCGCACCGTAATATTCACGATTAAAAATGTTAAGCCTTTATGCGCTAATTGTCATAGGATGATACATAGAAATCCAATAAAACCAATTACAATTGAAGAGTTAAAAGAAATAGTAGAGCCTTCTCTCATATAGGGAGAAGGCTCTGTTTTTAATAGTTTGTTATAACTAGATGTTTAACATCCCTGTCATTTCGGTTCATAAAGCTGACCATATATTTTTTGTCAAAACTTGTTATTTTGAAATCATCTTTATATAAGTTATAAATAAAATTGGTATTTTTAATAATCAATAAAATTTTTGCTTTGGTACGTTTTAAACATTTGCAAAGACGAATTTGTTCTTCTCGTCCGAACTCATTTTGAGCATATGTTGAGAAGTCTGTATCGTAAGGTGGGTCTAAAAATATGTAATCATTTTCTGTTAAATTTAATCCATTAAGAAAGTCTTCAAAATCTTCACAATATATTTCAGCACTTTGTAATTTAGCGGTCATTTCATCGGAGAGTAAATAGTCAACTTTCTTTTGAAAATCTTTTCTATTATATGAAATGCCCCCGTATGGAACATTGAATTCTCCTTTTCCGTTATATCTAAACATAGAAGAATAGCAATATTCTCGAATAAAAAAGAAAACAGCGGCCTGTCGCCCTTTACTTAATTCTGATAAATGATTTTGTAAATAACGTATGTACATATAATAGGCAGATTTCATAGCGGCTTCAATATTATCAAGTCGGTCACTATCTGGAATAGCGCTATTTTCCTTTTCAAGCTTGGCTGAACGAGATATTTTACTTGTAAGGTTCTTTTTGAGTTCTTTGAAGAAAACCTTGCTATAACCTTTGGCTAATTTAGAAAAGAAACTGCTGTGTTTTTCAATAAAATCATCAACTGATGTTTTTGAAAGATATAAGCCTAAAATATCAGAAGTGTGTTCATCTACGAATGTTCCTAATGAACTGAATTCATTAATTTCTAGTTGTAGATATTTAATTAGGTCTTCATTTTTTTCTCTTGCACAATTATATAGATTGATAAGCTCAGTTGATTTGTCGTTGATACAACATCTCTTGGCGTCTGTATCAAAAAACACAGCGCCACCTCCAACAAATGGTTCTATAAAACGTCCTGTATATGAAGGACTATATTTTCTAATAACAGGAAGTTCTTTTTCTTTGCCTCCTGGCCACTTTAATATTGTTTTCATTACATCATCCCTTCATAAATGAATCTGAAGATATCATAGCATAATTGTTGCTTAAAAACAACAATTATTTTCGTTTGTTTATATTTATTTATGAATTGAGATTAGGGGGATAATAACCTCTACAGATTTTAGACCAGAAGACCGATGCCCCCTCTCATGCGTATTTTCGCGAAATTGCAAAGGAGGTATTGTTTTTTGTCTGGTATTTGCCGGAGTGACTTGATTTTAAAGGATATGGGGAGATATTTGTGCGCGAATAATATGGTGTTTTGTGTAAAAGTATTTCAGAATTGACTTGCTTTATTATTTATTTAGAGTGATATATGTACATACCAAAAAGAAAGGTGGTATGTGCAATGATTACAGAGATTGATTTTAAGGTTAAAGGTGAGGAACGAAAGAAGCTGGCTTATGCCATAGGTGAATTGCTTGGGATGTCGGTAAAATACACCAGAACACCCAAGTTTGATTATCTGATTGGAAGCTGCATTATGGATAAAAACGGAGTGTTTCATGCATCCGGGGATTTGTCAGAAAGTAAATTGGACTTGATTTTAGAACGGTTTTACAAAGGTGAGCCCATACAACAATCAGAGCTGCCAGAGGATGAAACTGTGGAAGCAGATGTATTAAGCATATCAGTTCCAAGAAACATGTTTACAGATGATAAGCTGGAAAATTTGCAGAAGTTGATAGAAGGAAAACAAATGCTTTTTAAACATGCATTCCGAGCAGAGCAGTTGGAGGTTGTTATTACCCAGAATCAGGTTTCATTTCCCTGGTTTCCACTTGCGTCTGAGCCGGATGCTGTGAGTGCATATACAGAATTTATTACCAAATTATGCGGATTAGCAATAAAACTAAAACGAGTATCGCTGAAGGATAAAGAAGTTGAGAATGAAAAATATGCATTTCGATGTTTCCTTTTACGCTTGGGATTCATCGGAGACGACAGCAAAGTTGCTCGCCGGATTCTGCTTCAAAATCTTTCTGGAAATTCAGCGTTTCGCAAAGTATAAAATAATGCGATTCTTTGGTGCAGGGTGTCGCAGAGATGCCCTGTATTATTTCTTTATAGGAAAGACCGCCGCCGGCGCTCTTTTGAATTAAAAATGCCCGCCGGTAGGCGGGCAACACAAATAGACGA
>ENA-OQHZ01001040-OQHZ01001040.1-human-gut-metagenome-genome-assembly--contig:-NODE-1040-length-10241-cov-3.035321_pt1 | contig 10241 bp, 6 predicted proteins | sample MGYA00242642_ERZ504734 | MGnify/ENA primary metagenome ERZ504734 (study PRJEB26092, sample SAMD00036210) | human gut metagenome | host: Homo sapiens | study: EMG produced TPA metagenomics assembly of...
CAGGTTTCCGAGGGAATTTCACAGGGATGCAAAAAGAATGACTATCGTCTGAAGATCAGCTATATTTATGAAGATGAGGATACGATCACGAAACAGATTGAAGAAATTCAGTATTCTGACTGTGCAGGAATTATTCTGCTTGGAACAGAAATGGAAGCCGGAGATCTGAAACCGTTTTTAAATCTTCCGATCCCGGTTGTCCTTCTGGATGCTTATTTTGAGACAGTTCCCTGTAACTGCGTTCTGATCAACAATGTGCAGGGTGCATATCTGGCAGCCAGACACCTGATCCGGACTTGTAAAACACAGCCCGGTTATCTTAGATCCGCCTACCAGATCAGCAACTTTGCAGAGCGTTCCTCAGGTTTTTACAAGGCAGTGCGCGCGGCTGGTATGTCCTCCTCCCGCTCGATCGTCCACAGCCTGACCCCTTCCATGGAAGGGGCATATACCGACATGCTGGAACTGATCAAAAATGGAGAAGAACTGGCCTCTTGCTACTTTGCAGACAACGATCTGATTGCAGTAGGCGCCATGAAAGCCTTAAAAGAAAGCGGATATCGGATCCCGCAGGATATCGGTATCGTCGGATTCGACAACCTCCCTCTTGGTAGCGTCGTTGAGCCCGCACTGACAACCATCCATGTCCCGAAACAGTATATGGGAGAAGCTGCTGCGCAAAAACTCATCGATCTTTTAAATACACCCGGACATCCTCCGACAAAGACAGAGGTGTCTACTATGCTTGTGAAGAGGGGGACGGTGTAAGCCGCCCTTCCCTCTGCGCGGGGTCACGTGGAAAGATGGAGTGAAAACATCAGTCATCCTGCAGGATGCTCAGATCCATCTGGTAAATATAATCTTCCGGTAATCTCTGCTTTTTCAGCATCCCACATCAGACAAAAATAATTTAAACATATTCGTCGCCTTTGACAGCAGCAATGGGATTCTTGGTTCCTGCGCACAGAATACAGGTAACGCAACTCCTGCTTCTTTTAACCAGATAAAGCTGTGTTCATATATTGAAAATTTAAAATGCTCATTTAAATTCTCATTTGGATCATATTTGGCAATATCTTTTTTATATAACTGGATGATCCCCATCTAAATTTGCAACACTTTGTTCAGATTATTGGTTTGCAAATATCGTTTGGGGATCTTTTAGAAACCGACCTTTTCCTAAATCAACATCGTCATATAAATCGGCAGATACAAAATCCCATCCTGGTATTTCAGATCTTTCGTATAAATGATATATCTGTCTTCCATTTTCAACTGATATTTTCGAATTAAATAATTAAATGATTTATGCGATGTATACCCCGATGACTTTACTTCGATCGGACATATCTTTTTCTTTTTCACGGTCATGAAATCTATCTCATATTTCTTTTCTCTCGATGAGCCTTCCGGTCTGTACAGATACTCATGAAAATACAAATCGTGCCCGGATGCACGCAGCATCTGAGCCACCATATTTTCCAGAATCATCCCCTGATTGATCCCTAAATTTCCAACGATCAGAGATTTATACAGATCTTCATCGGAATCATCTCGATTCTTCATAACCTGTGTTACCAAAAGTCCGGTATCCCCCATATACAACTTGAAATTACTCCTATCCGCAAACAATTCTAATGAAACCTCCGGCTTCGTTACATTGATACATTCATTTCCGATCATTGATTCTGCAATAAAACTAACTGCATCTACATAGTTTTGATATCTGGCATTCTTATCCAAAAGAGAAAATTTAAAATGAGAGTTTTTATTTTCCAACTGTTCCGGAAGCGTCTTATATATCACAGAAGCTTTTTCTCTGTTTTCATTATCATATTTTGACAGATCTTCTTCATAAAGGCTCAAAATATTGCGCTTTACAAAATCAATCTGTGCAAAAGTTTTTCCACTGACCAATGCCTCCACTGCCTGTGGCATTCCGCCGACCACCATATAAGTACGAAATGTTTTCATAATCTTTCTGTGGATCGCATCTCCAAGCGCTCTTCGCTTTTGAAATGCTTCTGTGATTGCCGGAATCGTCACAGTATCGTTCAATGCCCATAAATATTCCTCAAAATCCATGGGATACATCTTTATTCTATATTCTTCTGACGGAATCAAAATGTCTTTTACATTTTTTCTAATAGAAATCAAAGATCCTGTTTCTATATATTCATATCTTCCGTCCGCCACCAAATATTTAATTGCCTGTCTTGCATACGGGAACAACTGTACTTCATCAAAAATAATCACACAATTTTTTCCATTCAGGCTTTTTCCTTTTAACAAAAACAAATTCCGAAAAAAGCTGTCCAGATCATCCATATTTTCAATAAAATTATTTCGCACATCTTTATTCTCTCTTGCAAAATCAAGGATCATATAATCATCATATTCATTTTTTGCAAACTCTTCTACAATTGTACTTTTCCCAATACGCCTTGCTCCCTCCAGCAATACTGCCGAGGCCCCGGACGATAATTTTTTCCATTCCAAAAGTTTATCGTATACCTTCCTCTTAAAAACCATATACATTCCCCTTTTTTCCATGTTTTTCTTTATTATATCACGAAAAACAGAAATGTATACGGCACTTTTTCACGAAAACACAAAATGTTTTTCTCCACTTCTTCACGAAAAACAACTTTCTTCTTATTCTTCCTCCTGATGATACATATGATTCTGGTAGTTTTTCGGAGTCTCGCCTGTATACTTTTTAAAAATGTCAGTAAAATAACGATAATTATTGTATCCCACCATTTCACTTACTTCGTATACTTTATACCCTTTTTTGAGAAGACCTTTCGCCTTATCAATCCGTAACTTTGTCAAAAACTTTACATAAGACATCCCGACTTCACTTTTAAACAATACACTCAGATATGCCGTGCTCATCTTTACCATGTCTGCAAGCTCATTAAGCCCGATGTCTTCATTGTAATGTGCCTCTATATAAGCTAACAGTTCCAAAATGGTTCTGTGACCGCTTTTTGTTTTATCTGCTTCTATATATCTCTCCAGTTCTGAAATAATACTTTCTGCATATTGGAAAACTGTATCCTCAGATTTCCTGCTCTCCATCTCATGAAAAGAAATCAAATTTTCTCTCTTTATCCCTTTTTTGCTTTCAAGCAAAATATCACACAGCACACTTAAATATTTATAGACCTCTCTTTTTAAATCCTGAATCTGCGAATATAAAACCTCTAATTTTTCCAAAGCCTGATGCGTATATTCAGAAAATGCACCTGCATCTTTTTCCACCAGACTTTTGATGCTGTTTTCTGTAATTATATTCAATTCTTTTGTTAATTCTCTGCTCATAGTAAGCAACTGCTGTTCCTCTTTTGTCTGAAAGCAGTCTTTTTCTACAAAGTTCAATACATCATTCAGTTTGTCAATGCTGATCGGCTTATCGATATATCCCTTTACCCCCAGTCGTAATGCCTTTCTTGCATATTCAAACTCTGTATATCCGCTGATCACAACAAATACTGTATCCTCGCAAAACTCCTTCGCTGCTTCTATCATAGAAAGCCCGTCCATACCTGGAATACGGATATCTGTGATAACCAGATCCGGTGCTGTTTCCCGTATCACTTCCAGTCCATGGATCCCATCATACGCACATCCTACCACTTCATACTCCAGTTTTTTTCTGGCAATCATTGCCTTGATTCCCTCAACTACAATATACTCATCGTCAATCACCACTAATCGATACATGTTTTTCCATTCCTTTCACTTTTTCAGGTATTGTGATTCTGACTGTTGTTCCTTTTCCCGGTTCGCTTTCAAATGTCACACCATATTCTGAGCCATAGTTTAACTGAATCCGTTCTTTTACATTGCGGATCCCATATCCTGTTTCCAGTTTTGACAGATCCTGTATCCCCACTCCGTCATCCCGGATTTCAAATACCAGATTTTTTCCTGCTCGTTTTCCCGTCACCCAGATGCTCCCTTTTCCAAGTTTTGGTTCCAGCCCATGATACATCGCATTCTCCACAAACGGCTGCAAAATAAATGAAATTATTTTGTTAACCATGATTTCAGGCTGTACTTCTATGTGCAGTTCAAATCGATCCTGATAACGCATATTTTGCAGCTTCATATATTCTTCAATCCGTCGTATTGAATCCGCAACAGAAATATATTTTTCCCCATTATTCAGTGAAAGCTTAAAATTATTGGATAATGCAAGAATCATTTCTGCAATCTGATCATCCCCGTGTATGATTGCTACACAATAAATAGAATCTAGTGTATTGTATAAAAAATGAGGATTGATCTGTGCCTGCAGAAGCAGCAATTCTGCTTCTCTTTCGTTTAATCTTACCGCCATCAGACGCTCGGAAAGTTCCAGATTTGTATTCACCATTTCCTTGAATTTTCTGCCGATCATACCAACTTCGCTGTCATCAAACTCTTCAGAAATATTGCGTTCGCCTTCCCCCACATCATAAATCACTTTTTCCAGCTGTTTCAAAGGTTTTGTAATACTCTTTGAAATTTTTCTCGCCAAAAAGAACGAAAGTATTACGATAATACCTCCAAGCGAAAATACGACATTCCTTACATAACGACTTGTAATACTCAACTCATTTTTGGCAATCGCATTCACAAAACTCCATCCTGTCGTTTCATTTTTTGCAACACTAAATACATATTTTTTATCTGAGTTCTTTAAAAAATCCTGAACAAGCTGTTCTGTATCTGCATTCTCACTGTTTATATAAACCGTCATATCATGATCTTCGTCCATGATCATATATGCACTGGTATGATACTCTTCGTCACCTTCCACGATCGACTCTCCCAGCATCCTCCTGCTCAGATTGAGAACCATACATCCCATAGGGAGACCAGTTGAAGGATTGTTCAGAATTTTCGTAAAACAAAAAACTTTTTCTGTATCCTCCTCTCCTCCAAGCACTCCTTCTCCCCAAAAGACTTCTTTTCCTGCATTCTCTATTGTCTTGTGATACCAGCTTTCGTCCTGAAAGCAATGCTCTTTGTAATAGTTATAAAAAGAAAGTCCCCCTTTATTGATATTACTCAAGAAAAAATGGTGTCCGTAAAAATCCATCACTGCAACACTGCTGACTGCTTCTTCCTGTAATGTAATACTTGTCAGAATTCTTTCCAGAACCTTCTGATCTTCCAGAGAAAATTCATGTTCTCCGTCTTTCGAACCATTTTCCAGAACTTCACAAAGTTGTGAATTCGTTAAAATACTCCTGCCTTTATCAATAATTGGTTTCAGTTTCAAATCCAGAATTTTGCTTGAATTTTTTAACATGGTCTCATAAGACTGTCTGTAGTTTTCTTCTATCGTAGTTTTTTCCATATGATACGATACGGTTCCCAACACTCCGATCGCCAATATCGTTAAAAAAAGCATGGACATAAAAATCTGATCCCGAATATTGTGTCTTCTCCACCATTTCCACCCATTCAAGAATCTGCTTTTCATCTCCATGCCTCCTGCTCTCGTTCATTTTGCTGTCTGTTTATTGTCTATATCGAATTGTATATTCTCCGGATCCTGCCTCTGCTTCCATATATCCTTGTTTCTTCTCAAATGCAAGTCCATCTGTGTCCAGAACTTTCTTAGCTCCATCCAGCTGGATTTTCGCAGTCGTATTTACCGGCACTTGTACAAACATTGTAACACATCCTTCATCCACTTGCCATTTCAATCGATTTTCCCCATATACGGAATGATAGGTTGTATCCACAAACTTCAGATTGCCTCCGATTTTCGGTGTATAGATCACATGCTGAAATCCCGGAGCACTTTCGTCTGCTTCCATACCGCCCATTACACGATACATCCATTCTCCGATTGCACCATAAGCATAATGATTGAAAGAATTCATATCTGCGCTCCACATGCTTCCGTCCGGTTTCAAACCATCCCAATGTTCCCAGATAGTGGTAGCGCCCTGCTTTACCTGATACAGCCAGGATGGGAAGTCTTCTTTCAAAAGCAGATCGTATGCCTCCTTCACACATCCGTTCTGGCTCAAAGCATGGCAAAAATATGGGGTTCCCACAAATCCTGTCACAAGATGTCCGTTTTCCTTCTCCAGCAGTTCCGTCAGACGTTTCACCGTCTTTTCCCTGTAAGCATTTGGTGTCAGTCCAAAATACAGCGCAACGATGTGAGCTGTCTGTGTCTGTGCTGTCATATTTCCTTCTGCATCAAAGAATGTTTCCTGGAACTTCTTTACGATATGTGCGTATAAGTCCTCATAATCAGCCGCTTCTTCTTTCTTCAGTACTTTTGCGATCTTCGCAAATAATCCGGTAGAGTATGCAAAGTATGCGGTACAGGTCAGATCATTGGGAGTTGCTCCAAAGTAACTTCCTTCTTCTGCATCCAATGCCACCCAATCACCAAACTGCAGCTTATAATTCCAGATATAATCCTCGGAATGTTCCCTCATAAATTCAATCCAGCCTTTCATACTGTTGTACTGGATTTCCAGAATCTTTGTATCCCCATACATCAGATATAATGTCCACGGAGCGATCACTGCCACATCTGCCCATGCAGCCGCCGAATGCGGTCCCTGACTGAGCAGCCAGTTTCCATCTGTTTTCCCCTCTTCAATATTGGGAACTACATGGGGAACGCCTCCCTCCGAAGTCTGATCAACTTCCACATCATGCAGCCATTTCCGATAGAATGTATATGTATTCATCAGATAACAGGCTGTACGACAGAAGATCTGTGCATCCCCGGTCCATCCCAGTCGTTCATCCCTCTGCGGACAATCGGTCGGTACATCCAGGAAATTGCTCTTTAACCCCCACAGATAATTGTGATGCAGCTGATTTAACAGCGGATTGGAGCAGGTAATATTTCCCGTTTCTTCCATCTCCGAGTGCATGGTACAAGCTGTAAAGTTTTCTGCTTTGATTTCTCCCGGACAGGACAGGATCTGCGCATACTGAAATCCCATATAAGTAAATCTTGGATACCAGGTAATAGTTCCCTCTTTTGCAAAGGTATATTTCATCTCTGCCATTGCGGCTCTTAAATTATCCAGATACACATTTCCTTCGGAATCCAGTACTTCAAAGCATTTCAGCCAGATTACATCTCCTGGTTTTCCAGTTGCTGTCACTCGAATCCGTCCTGCCATATTCTGCCCGAAATCCAGAACCTGTTCCCCTTTTGGTGTTGTAAAAATTCTTTTCGCCGGGATTTCATCGATTACCTGCACCCTTGCCCCACTCTGTGCACGGATCACATTTGTATCAAACGGAACCACTGATATCTGATGCCAGTTTCCTTCCGGTATCTCCGCCTTCGATGCCCATCCCAAAACCTCAAAACCGGCATCATAAATCTCGCCATGATAAATTTCTGAAAAGACAATCGGTGAATCGCATCCTTTCCAGCTTTCATCTGTCAGGATCTGCTCCTCATTTCCATCTTCATAACGGATTCGAAGTTCCATGGCAAATCCAGTCTGATCTCCGTAATTGTTCCTTGCCTTTGTCAGTCCCATAACACCTTTGTACCAGCCGGGAGCAAGCATCGCACCTGCCACATTGTCTCCTTCTTTCAAGAAATCTGTTATTTCGTAAGTCTGGTACAGTAAATGACGGCGGTAAGACGTCCATCCGGGAGTCATCTCATCCTTTCCGACTTTTTCTCCATTCAGGAAGAAATTGTAAAGTCCTAATCCTGTTGTCATTGCATATGCTTCTTTTACCGGTTTTTTCACTGTAAATGTTCCACGGACATAAGTCCCTTTGGAAACTTCCCGGTCAGCTTCTTCCGTCTCTGCTGAAACAAATGGAGCGCTCCATACTTCCCCTTCTGTCAGTCCGGTTATAAAATACGCCGTTTCACTCCATGGTGTCTCATCACCCCCATCGTCTGTTTTCACCCGTACAAAATATTTTGTTGCAGATTCCAGCTTTCCACTCTCCGGTATCAGTTGGTGGCTGACTCCGGCGAGCTTGGCCACTTCGAACATGGACGGACGTTTGCTTGGCTTGCGGCTGGTCACCATATTGCCTAACCTCCCCGCTGGCGGCCGGCATCCATGCACGGCCAGTCTTGTACCTTAATCAATACTGACTTTAGCGCGTCCACAACAGTTTTGCGTTAGCGCTCACACTGTCGTGTCGCACGCGGCTCAGGTCAGGTGCCATGAGACACGATGGAGCGGAGTCGGCCCGTGTTCGGCGATGGCGGCACGGTGTGCGGCGGAACCATAGCCCTTGTTATGAGCCCATTCGTAGGCGGCGTAACGTGGGTTGCTTTGCGCGAGGTCGACCATCAGCCGGTCTCGGGTCACTTTGGCGATGACCGCCGCGGTGGCGACGATGGCGCAATGCTGGTCGCCTTTGACTTTGGGCGTTATGTCGGCTGGAATCGGCACGTCCGGCGCGTCGAACGTGTTGAGCGCCTTGGTGATGTAATCGCTCGGCCCGTCGAGAATTCCGGCGACTTTGGGCAGAGCGCGAACGCTTCCCTCGCAATTTCCAATGGATTCCCCTACGGAGTCTCCCGGACGACCTTCCACAATCTCCCCCGCAGCCTTTTTTGCCGTCAATCCCCCTCCAAGTCGTAAGCCAAGTTCGCGTTCGACTTGGCTGAGCGCGCGCAGGGCGGCCACGCCAAGCGCATAGGTGATGCCCCATTCGTCGATCTCGGTGTTGCTGGCCTGGCCTACGGCGTAGGCCGCGCACCAGTCGCGCAGTTCGTCGAAAATCGCCTCGCGCCTATGTTCGGTGAGCATTTTGGAGTCGGCCACGCCGTCCGGCACGCCGAGGTAGGTCCGCCCGGACAGTTCGACGGCATCATCGCCATCCAACGGCTCCAAATCACGGGCCCAAATGGCGGCGCACCCGACCATCACCGGACCGGCGAGCGCGCCGCGGCCGACTTCATCGAATCCAGTAATAAGGTCATAGCCCTGGGCCGCAAGGCTGCGTTCCAAGTCAAGTGTCGGGGTAATCATGCGCGGCTCCCATCGTCTCACAATGGTTAGGATTCAGACGGTCCAGGTTCAAATGGTTCAGGATTCAGACGGCCCGGAACTCAATCAGTTCAAAGACTCACACGGTTCAAAAAAGACTCAGGAATTCGAGCCGGAAGCGTCAGGCACGTCCTTGAAGACTTCGTGGTGGTCATCAATCGCACCAAGCCGGTCAAGCGGCCAGTATTTCGCGATTCCGACTCCGACCACATCGGAGATGGGAACCAAGCCGCGATCGCCGTCATCCTGATGATAGCGGGAGTCGGCGGAATTGGCGCGATTGTCGCCCATGACGAACACGCGGCCCTCGGTCACGGTCACCGAGAACGGGAAAGCGCTCGGGTCCACGCCGGGGCGAATGTAGGAGGTCTCATTGATGGCCACGCCGTTGATGGTCACCGGCTGGCCCGCGCCCTTGCATTCGACCACGTCACCGGGCAGGCCGATCAGTCGCTTGATGAGGTACCCGCCACCGGGAGCGCTGCTCTGCTCCTCGTTCAACCAGTTGTTGGGATCTTTGAATACCACGACGTCGCCGCGCTGCAAATCGAAGATCTTGGGGGTGAGCTTGCTGGTCACCACGCGATCGCCGGGCACCATGGTGTCCATCATCGAGCGCGAAGGAATCTCGTAAAAGCCGACGGCGAAAATGCGAATCAGCAGCACGATAAGCACGGGAACGCCGCACCACAGGAAAAAGTCGCGTAGGGTGAAGTGGTCATCATCTGACGATGATGCTGCCGCGGCATTCGCACCAGCGGAAGAAGCGGCGTGCGCCGGGCGCGCCGGTGCCGGGGGAACCGGGGACAGGGCGATGCCGTGGTCGGCGACTTGGAACGTACGGGAATCGCGGGCATCGGCCTCGTCATCATACGAGGTCTGATTGCTCTCCGGATTGTCGGAAACCGGGAATTCGCCGTTATCCTGATCGTCCTGCATACCATCTCCTCGCGATTCATGCTGCCGGATATGAGGGGTGCCGGCGCCCGTCCATCATACGTGGAAAATACGAAAACAGCCCGAAACCGAAACGGTTCCGGGCTGAATTTCACGGTTTATTCGCGCGCCTGCATCATCAGGCTCACGATTGCACCCGCGAATCGACTCACTTAGCAGAGTTGTCGCGGCGCTCGGCAATACGAGCGGCCTTACCGCGCAGAGCGCGCAGGTAGTACAGCTTGGCGCGGCGCACACGGCCCTTACGCACGAGCTTGATGGAGTCGATGGACGGGG
>ENA-OQHZ01001044-OQHZ01001044.1-human-gut-metagenome-genome-assembly--contig:-NODE-1044-length-10200-cov-2.906253_pt1 | contig 10200 bp, 8 predicted proteins | sample MGYA00242642_ERZ504734 | MGnify/ENA primary metagenome ERZ504734 (study PRJEB26092, sample SAMD00036210) | human gut metagenome | host: Homo sapiens | study: EMG produced TPA metagenomics assembly of...
GTGTTACGCTGGATTTACCGATCTGAAGGATCGGATCCATTGTCATCGCAAGGCTCTTTAAATAAGCTCTCTGTTTGGAAGTCATAAAACTTCTCCTTTCTGAAATTATGTTCTTTTCTAACGGTAATATTCAAACTGAAGACCGTACATACGGATAGTATCGCCTTCCTGAACACCTGCATTTTCAAGCTGCTCAAGGATACCGGTTTCTTTCAGGAATTTCTGGAAGAAAGCAAATCCCTTCTCGGAATCCAGATTGGTGTAGCCGAGCATTTTCTCGATCTTCGGTCCCTCGATGATGAAGCGGTGCTCGTCCTCCGGGTCCTGCTCGACGGTGTACGGCAGGTTCTCGGCAAGAAGCATATCCTCCGGGAAGAATTCCTGCTCGAAGACCATACGCTCTTTCGGAAGCTCATCGAGTTTTTTCTGTACGGCATATAAAAGCTCTTTTAAGCCTTTTCCGGTGACGGCAGAAATCGGATAAACCGGGATGCCTTTCGGCTCGAACTCTTTTTTCAGACGTTCCACCGGATCCTCTTCGCCCTCTTCTACATAGATCGCATCGGTCTTATTGGCCGCGATGATCTGCGGGCGTTTTGCGATCTCCGGGTTATAGGCTTCGAGCTCTTTGTTGATCTTGTTGATATCATCCACCGGATCTCTTCCCTCGGTCGATGCAACGTCTACTACATGGATCATCACGCGGGTTCTCTCGATGTGGCGCAGGAATTCATGGCCGAGGCCGACTCCTTCCGATGCACCCTCGATCAGTCCCGGGATATCTGCGATAACAAATCCGCTGCAGCCCTCAAGGTCTACGACACCGAGGTTCGGGGAAAGTGTGGTAAAGTGATAATTTGCGATTTTCGGTTCTGCATTTGTCACACGGGAAAGAAGGGTCGATTTTCCAACGTTCGGGAAGCCGACGAGTCCGACGTCCGCGATGACTTTCAGTTCCATTCTTACTTCCAGCTCCTGTGCCGGCTGGCCTGGCTGGGCGTATTTCGGAACCTGCATGGTAGCGGTTGCGTAATGCATATTTCCGTTTCCGCCTTTTCCGCCTTTTAATACAACCTGACGGCGGTTTTCACCGGACATATCTGCGATGACTTTTCCGCTCGCAGCGTCCATAATGACGGTTCCTTCCGGTACTTTCAGGACAATATCTGCGCCGTTTCCGCCATGGCATCTGCGTTTTCCGCCCGGCTCGCCGTCGGTAGCAGAAAACTTTCTTCTGTGGCGGTAATCAACCAGTGTATTCAGTCCTTCGTCAACTTCAAAAATAACGTCTCCGCCTTTGCCGCCATCGCCGCCGTCCGGCCCGCCGTTCGGTACAAAAAGCTCTCTGCGGAAACTGACATGTCCGTCTCCGCCCTTACCGGAGCGGATCAGAATTTTTGCTCTGTCTGCAAACATGGTATTCTCCTGTCTTGTTTTATCTAAATCCAAATCGGTCTGTTGGACCTTTAATTATTATTAACAAAAACGGCTTCAAACCTCTTAAGATTTGAAGCCGCACCTTTGTCTTACTCTTCTGTTGCTACCGGATATACGGAAACCTGTTTTTTGTCACGTCCTTTTCTTTCGAAAGCTACGCGTCCGTCAACCATAGCGAATAAGGTATCGTCTTTTCCGATTCCTACGTTCACGCCTGGATGAATCTTGGTTCCACGCTGTCTGTAAAGAATGTTTCCAGCCTTTACAACCTGTCCGTCAGCTCTTTTTGCTCCTAATCTCTTGGACTCGGAATCTCTACCGTTCTTGGTAGAACCAACTCCTTTTTTATGAGCGAAAATCTGAAGGTTCATATTTAACATGGTATTACACCTCCTTGAATGCGATCTCTAAGTATTGTGCTCCATAATCGCGGCGGATACTTTCGAGGCCCAGCAAAAGTGATTTTACAAGAAGTGCGGTACTTTCAGAATACCCATTCGGGAATGAAAAATACACGTATCCATCTCCAGCTTCACTTATAATCAGATCCTCTGTCAATGTTTCCACGGAATTTACGGTGTTTACAATCAATGCGGAGACAGCGGCACAGATGATATCCTGCCCTTCCTCTGCATAGCCTGCATGACCGTTTGACTCCACGGAGATGTACTCGCCGTCAGACTCTGTTACGGTTATACAAATCATAAGACTTAAGCGTTGATTTTTTCAATCTTCACTTCAGTGTACTGCTGTCTGTGACCGTTTTTCTTATGATAACCAGTTTTTCTCTTATACTTGTAAACGATAACTTTTTTGCCTTTACCGTTTCCAACTACAGATGCGGTTACGGATGCATTTTTAACGTCCTCGCCAACTTTCAGTCCGTCATTGCTTACTGCAAGTACCTGATCAAAAGTTACGGTTTCTCCAGCTTCAACGCCAAGTTTCTCTACTCGGATAACATCGCCTTCAGCTACCTTGTACTGTTTACCACCTGTTGCAATAATTGCGTACATATGGCACCTCCCTATCAATTACTCGCCAGATTCGGTGGTCTTTCGACTCTTTTACCTCTCTGTGCGGCATACTTCTACAATATATCATCACGTCTGCTGTTTGTCAATAGTATTTTTCAGGAAATTGCAGATTTTTTTTCACATGCAATTGCCAGTGCGCCAGGTCCGATGTGGCAGGCAACGCTTAAGGACAGTGGATGCGCATCGACTTCAAAATCCGGGAAGGCTTCTTTTACTTCGACAATCCATCCATCGATTACTTCTTTGTCGTTTGCGGTATAGGCAATGTGAAGTCCCATGATGCCGGCTGCACGTTCTTTTGCGAAGCGTTTGTCCATATCTTTTTTCATAGCCTTGATCATGGCTTTCTTTGCCTGTTTCACACCGCGCGCTTTTTCAAACGCGTCAAGCTTCTCTCCCTGGATCGTCAGCACCGGTTTGATATTTAAAACGGTTCCGATCATGGCTGCTGCCGGCGTAACGCGGCCGCCTTTTTTCAGGTATTTTAACGTATCTACCATAATATAGATACTTGCATCCAGCGCATCCTCTTCCAGAATTGCTTTGATGTCTTTTGCTGCCACGCCGCGGTTTGCCATTTTCTTTGCATCCAGAACAGACTGCTGCTGCGTAACGGAGATTCTCTGGTTGTTGACAACCTGCACTTTTCCTTCGTAGTCCTCGGACAGCACGGTCGCTGTATCACAGGAGGTGGAAAGGCCGCTTGACATCGGAATGTAAACAATGTCATCGTACTCTTCGAGAATTTTGTTCCAGAAATCCATCAGATCTCCCGGAGACGGCTGAGATGTGGAAACAGCCGCATCCTCTGCCAGAATCTCGTAAAACTGTTCCTGTGTCAGGTCGATATCCTCAAACTGGATTTTTCCGCGCATGAAGAAAGGCATCGGAAGGACAAAAACGCCCAGCTCTTTCGCCTGACTCTGTGTAATACCGCTGTTGCTGTCGGTAGCAATAGCTGTTCTTGCCATAGTTCTTATTCCTGCTGTCTCTTTTTAGAGAAACAGCTTTTCCTTTCTGTAATATCGTGTAACGCTTGATTTGCTGTTATTCTATCATAAATCGTACCTGTTTTCTACCCGGCTTGGACATTTCTGCAAAATTGCCCAAACTGCTTTTGATTCTTTTTACATCATACCAATACCAAGGAAAAACAGTCCGCCAAGGATCAGCAGAATGGTCGGAATTACGATTTTTGCAATGGTCTTTTTTCTTCTCTCCTTCGGGAAAAATCCTTCGCTTTTTGTCTGCTGGTACATCAGAAGACGGCTTCCCATATAAAGACCGATCGGCATCAGCGCCGCTTCGATCAGATACATGCCGATGTACGTTTCCGTTGCGTATCCGCTGCCTGCTGCTGCGTTCCCCTGCGAGAACATATAGAGGAAGCTTGCCGCAATGCTCGCCACAATCGTCGATGCGTTATGGACGAAATGAAACAGCGAGCTGTAAAACATGTTGTCGGTCTTCATCCGCACATACGAGAGAACGATTCCCATCATCATCATCGGAAGAAAACGGACGATGCTCATGTGGAAAGCGCCAAAATAAACGCCCATCAGAAGCAGCATCACCCATTTCTTTTTGATTCCGCGCAGGCTGTACTGCAGAAGACCGCGGTGCAGTGCTTCTTCACAGATGGCCGGTGTCAGCGCAACGACAAGCAGCTCGCCGAAACAGGAAAGGCCCGCCATACTGCTGTCCATGGATTCCGAGAGGCTTGCGTATTCCTGCGGGAAAATCCATTCCATCAGAAGGAAAAGGGCAAGCACACCGCGGTACGTCACATACCACATCAGAATGGTTCCGAGGATTCCGGCTCCATCCGGCTTTTTTAATGGGAACACTTCTTTTAACGGAATATGAAGTGCCCGTACGACGAGAATGGATCCGATCAGGAATACAATGATCTCGTCCAGCGCATTTCCATACATCCCTCCTGCAAGAACCAGCGGGATTCCAGCGAGATTAAAAAGAACCATCAGAAAGGCAAACACCAGCAGGCCCTGCCATGGTTTCAGTATCTTTTCTTTTTCCGCCGGATGCGGCCGTTTTGCCGGCATCTGGTTTCGAAAGGGTTCGTAAAGATATGGGGTATCATTTTCATTGAGGTGAATCGGTTTCTTTTGTGGTTCCATATTCATTCCTCCTTTGTAAGGTCACTGTCATTTCATCTGTTCTGCCAGCGGCCGGCGGATTTTCTTTCTCGTCAGTTCCACGAGATGAAGCGCCGTCATATCCACAACTTTGGTCGGAACGGGATCTTCCCGCACAAGACCCTGCAGGAAGCCGAGAAGGCGCTCCTCCTGCTCTTTTTCCGGCATGTTGATAAAGTCAACCAGGATCAGACCGGAAATCCCGCGCAGGCGGATCTGGCGGGCGATTTCGCGGGCTGCCTCCTGGTTTACGCTGTACAGAAACGTATTTTTCCGTCCGCCGAGCTGCTTTCCGCTGTTCACATCGATCGCGGTCAGCGCTTCGGTCGGTTCGATCACGAGGAATCCGCCGGAAGGCAGATCCACACGTTTGTCGAGTGCCTGTTTTACGTGATTTTCGAGATTTTCTTTCTTTGTCAGTGTGGTAAGCTGATCCTCATACCAGGTCAGGCGGCAGTCGTGAAAATCATGGCGCTCCAGATATTCTCTGCAGATCTCATACGTTTCTCTGTCATCTGTCACAAGTTCTGAAACTGACGGTGCATACCGTTTGACGAGCTCCGGCACGGCATCTGACGCCCGATACAGGCAGGAGTACAGGCTCCGCATCGTTCCATACTGGACAATCCGCGCGAGTTTTTCGGACAGCTCGAGATATTCCTGCCGGATCTCTTCTTCCGAAGCATCAGCGGATGCGGTGCGGAAGATCACGCCAAACGGAAGGCTTCCGCCGGAAAGCTCTGGAAACATCCGGCTTCCCAGTTCTTTTAACCGTTTTTTCTGCTCCGGCAGAAGGCGTCCCGAGCATGAGATTTCCGGCTTTCCATAATAGAGCGCCAGGGCACTTCCCGAAAGAGAAAGTTCTGCTGTCGCCGACGGAAGCTTCGTTTTCTGCGCTTCCCGCTGGATCTGCACGACAATTTCATCTCCGACATGCAGTTCCGTTCCCGGTGCTTTTTTCAGAAGATACCCTTCTTTTACACGGGACAGATCAAGAAAACAGCTCTGCTGCTCCGCAAACGAGACAAATGCCCCGCGGATCCCGGGCGCCAGTTTTTCCCCCCGGCCGACATAGATATTGCCAAGCAGCGTTTCCTTCTCCCTGCAGAGGGCCGTCAGTTCGACCGGTTTTTCTCCTTCCACCAGCGTGTGTACCAGGTAATCTTTTCCCTCCCACGGCAGATGGGCAATGACAACTCGTTTACTCAACTTCTTCTCCTAATGCTTCCAGCGGAACCAGCTTTCGCTCTTCTTCCGTTCCGATGTCTGCGTAAACTTCCTCGCGCAGAATCGTGTATGCAAACGGCGGCAGTTCAACCCCGCACCATTTGCAGAACGCTTCCATCACGGGCTCCGGTTTCAGGTTCGAAACACTTCCGGTGGAGAGCTGCATCCAGACACCGCTTTTCTTTGCTTTCATATCGTAAATCCATGGGCGGATATCGGTCAGCTTTTCGCTTCGTTTTGTCTTTCGCATGATCTCAATCTGCGGAAGTGCAAAAAACACCGGTACTTTCGTTTCCAGATCAATCTCCGGCATTTTTCCCTCGCGGAACTGCACGAGATAATCGGCTCCTGCTACGAGAGACATTGCCTTGCTTGCTTTTCCATCCGGCACATGGCGGGCGGAAAGCACTTCCATTCCCTCAACCATCGTCGCATTCAGACGTTTTACAATCTCGTCGGTTTTCATATCTTCCGCGAGCACCATATCGAAATATTCACCGGTGCTGCTGATGCCGACACCGAGCGGAGAAGCAAACGACAGCAGCATGTGCGGGCTGAAGCCCTCGGAATAAGCGATCGGAAGTTCTGCACGGCGGATTGCTTTCTGGAAGTAACGCATCACATCCAGATGACCCACAAATTTCATCACACCTGTTTTGGCAAACTTAATTCTGATTTTCATAGCAGACACCTCCTCCGAATGATTTTGCTCCGCAGCCGGAACACTGCATCTTACAGTTCGGGGTAACGGTTTCTTTCTGTGCCCGCTCCCATTCGCGGATCAGGAATTTTTTCGTCACGCCGATATCAAGGAAATCCCACGGAAGGATCTCATCGGTGCTGCGCTCACGGCAGGCATAGAACGAAACGTCAATGCCGGTCTCTGCAAACGCTTCTTCCCAGGCATCTTTCCGGAAATACTCGGACCAGGCATCGAAAATAGCACCTTTTCTGTACGCTTTTTCAATAACTTCGGCACATTTCCGGTCACCGCGTGCAAGGAATCCCTCCAGAAGGGAAATATCTGCCTCATGATAAATGTAACGGATGCTCTTCTGATTCAGCTGTGCGCGGACCTCTGCCTTTACAATCGCCGCTTTGTCAAGAAACTCCCTCTCCGTGTTCATCGGTGCCCACTGGAACGGGGTGAACGGCTTCGGGATAAAGAACGAGGAGCTTGCCGTAATCTGGCATTTTCCGTTTCTCTGGTCTTTCGGAATCTCATAGTAACGCTCTGCGATCTTTTCCGCCAGATGCGCAATTCCTTTGATATCATCCTCGGTCTCGGTCGGAAGGCCCAGCATGAAATACAGTTTTACTTTATTCCAGCCGCCCTCAAACGCTTTTCCGGCTCCGTCGAGAATGACTTCCTCGGTCAGACCTTTATTAATAACATTCCGCATCCGCTGGCTTCCCGCCTCCGGTGCGAAGGTCAGGCTGCTCTTTTTGATATCCTGTACCTTGCTCATGACATCGAGGGAAAATGCGTCGATTCGAAGAGACGGAAGGGAAATATTGACACCTTTTTCCGGGCAGCTGTCGATCAGATAGTTGACAAGCTCCGGAAGATGGCTGTAATCACTCGAGCTCAAAGAACTCAACGAAATCTCATCGTGGCCGGTATTGCGCAGCATATGGGTCGCAAGTTCTTTTAACTTCTCCACATCGCGCTCTCTTGTCGGACGGTACACCATACCCGCCTGGCAAAAACGGCAGCCGCGGATACAGCCGCGCTGGATCTCCAGAACGACACGGTCCTGTGTTGCCTTGATAAACGGCACGACCGGTTTCTCCGGATACGTTGCCTCGGTCATATCCATGACGAGCTGTTTTTTGATCTTTTCCGGTGCTTCCGGAATGGACGGCGTAAAGGCCGCGATCGTTCCGTCCTCGTGGTACGTTACTTCATAAAACTGCGGTACGTAAATACCAGGGATCCGGCATGCCTTTTTCAGGAAATCCTGACGGGTTCCGCCGTTCTTTTTATTTTCCAGATACGTGTCAAAAAGCTTGTCGTACACAACCTCGCCCTCTCCGATGTAAAACAGATCGAAGAACGGAGCGATCGGCTCCGGATTGTACGTACACGGGCCGCCGCCGATAACGATCGGGTCCTCGTCGGTACGCTCCACCGCATGCAGCGGGATTCCGGCAAGGTCGAGCGCCTGCAGAACGTTCGTATAACACATCTCATACTGCAGGGTGATAAACAGGAAATCCTCGTTTTTCACCGGCTCCTGGGATTCCAGGCCGAACAGCGGAATGCTCTGTTCCCGCATCACGCGGTCCAGATCCGGCCATGGGGAATAGACACGCTCACACCACATGTCCTCACGTTTGTTAAACATATCGTACAGGATCTGGATGCCAAGGTGGGACATACCGATCTCATACACATCCGGGAACAGGAATGCGCCGCGCAGGGCTACTTTCTCTTTGTCTTTTACGACACTGTTGAATTCATTTCCAATGTATCGCGCAGGCTGCTCAATCTGGAGCAGCACTTCTTCTGGCAATGCTAATTTTCTCATGCAATTCTCTCACTTGTTCTTATTTTTATTTGTCCAGATACGCCGCAAGCAGTTCCAGCGTATTCTTCACGCCGTCCACATGGCTTCTCTCATATCCATGGGATGCGTACACACCGGCGCCGATCAGGGCATGGCGTGCGTCTGCGCCGCCGCGGAGCGTTGCCTCCACGTCAGAGCCGTAGTGCGGGTAAACATCCGCCGCATAGTCGATTCCGTTTGCTTTTGCCGCCGCAATCAGCTCACCGGTAAAATCGTAGCTGTAAGGGCCGCCGCTGTCTTTGACGCAGATGGATACCTGATGCTCTTTACACTCCAGTCCGTCGCCGACACAGCCCATATCAACAGAAAGGATATCCGTCACACCCTCCGGCACGGAAGCAGATCCGCCGTGGCCGACTTCTTCGTACACGGTGATGTGCTGATAAACCGGACGGGACGGTGTGATATTTTCTTCTTTTAAATACTTCGCATAGCCGAGCAGGATTGCAACGCTCAGTTTATCATCGAGAAAACGGCTCTTGATGTATCCCTTCTCGGTGATGCGGGTTCTCGTCTCAAAGCAGACGATATCACCGGTCTCGATGCCGAGCGCTTTTGTCTCCTCTTTGGAGAAGACCATCTCATCCAGAACGACCTCCATATTGTCGTAGGTGCGGTCCTGCTGGTCGTAGGAACCGTTGACATGGATCGACGGGTTGTTCATCTGGAAGCAGCCCTCGTACCGTTTTCCGTCTCTTGTGATGACAACGCAGTTTTCCGTCTCCGCATTGTTCGGATTCATACCGCCGAGCGCGGTGAGACGAAGACGGCCGTTTCCTTTCACTTCCGCTACCATGCCGCCGAGCGTATCGGTATGTGTCTCCACAAGGACACCGCCGTTTCCTTCACAGCCTTTGGCAAGCTGCACCAGAAGGCCGCCCTTTGTGGTGATCACCGGCGCATAGCCCATCGCTTCGTACTCTGCTTTCAGCCATGCAATGGCATCTTTCGTGTAGCCGGTCGGGCTGTCGATGGAGAGCAGTTTTTTCAGTTTCTCTGTTATAAAATCAACATAAACCTTTGTATTTTTCATGTTTCTTCCTCCATTTTTGTTTCTGTTTTTTCTTCTTTTTTCGAAACATTTTGAAACAGAAACTGCAGATTTTTTTCTTTCCGAAAAAAGATCCTGCCCTTCATCATACCACAGAAATAAATTGGATACAACCATCGGAAAACGGAAAAATGGAAATAAGGAAAATGTAACTGGACAAACTACCCTATGCCATGCTATGTTTGAAGAGGGGGATACATTATTAGCTGTTATTCAAAAAAGTTTCTTCTATAATAAAATAAAGGTCGCCTCAAATTCAAATAAAGGAGCAAAAAAATGGACACAAAAGAACAGGCATCGCAGCCTGCATTACAAACGTTAAAAGAATATGCTGTCATTACCGCAGCTGTTCTGATCATGGACATTGGAATTTATGTTTTTAAATTCCCTAATAATTTTTCTTTCGGCGGTGTATCCGGTATGGCCGTTGTCATCTGCCGGTTTCTTCCGTTCACTGCCTCACAGATCAACCTTTTTATCAACCTGCTGCTTCTGCTGGTTGGTTTTGCTGTGCTGGGGCGGAACTTCGGCGTCAAGACAGCCTACGTGACCGTGCTTTCCTCGGTTCTTCTGAACATTTTTGAAAAGCTGTTTCCGATGGCACATCCGCTTACCGATGAGATCATGCTGGAGCTCTGCTTTGCCATTATTCTTCCGGCACTGGCGGCAGCACTGCTGTTTTTTGAGAATGCCTCCGGCGGCGGCACAGACATCATCGCCAT
>ENA-OQHZ01001048-OQHZ01001048.1-human-gut-metagenome-genome-assembly--contig:-NODE-1048-length-10151-cov-4.896268_pt1 | contig 10151 bp, 5 predicted proteins | sample MGYA00242642_ERZ504734 | MGnify/ENA primary metagenome ERZ504734 (study PRJEB26092, sample SAMD00036210) | human gut metagenome | host: Homo sapiens | study: EMG produced TPA metagenomics assembly of...
TGTTTCCAACATTATCGTAGGTATATGTGACCGTCTTTGTCTTGTCATCCTTCTTATGATCTGTTGTTACCGTCTTTATCAGTCATCCAAGTGTATCGTAAGTATAGACTTTCGTCTCATTAACTTTGTCTGCATCTTCCTTTGGATAGTTATTGACCTGCGTTTTCTTTGTGATATTAGAGTTCTTATCATAACTGTACTGATAAGATTCCATCACTTTTCCTGTCTCAAGATCTGTGTAGATCATCTCTTTGACACGGTCAAAATTGTCATAGATATAGACTTTTTGAACTGCCTGATCACTGTCTTTTAGCAGATTTCTGTAATCCTTGATCTCTTTGACTTTTCCATAGGCATCATAGGTATAACTTCTGAGGACTTTCTCTGTTGTCTGCCCCTTGGAATACAGTTCTCCTTTGATCTCCTGCAACCATCCGTTTTCATCATAAATATAAGATAATGACTGGATTCCGTCTTTGGTTGTCGGATAGGATACCTTACTGAGATTTCCATCCTCATTATAAGTATACCGGATCTGATGTGCTTTGATATCATCTGCCGTTGGCTGAGCATTCTGACTGATCTCTGCAAATGCTGTGATCCTTCCTCTTTGATCATAAGTATATTCTGTATAACGATACGCAGTCTCTGTTTCAGATGATACCCTGTAATCTGTCATCTCCAGCAACTGCCCATAATCATCATAACGATACCGACTGATCAGTGTTTTTGTTCCTTCTTTGTCATAAGATTGTGTTTTTACAACAAGATTCCGGCTGTTATATTCATAGGTCTTTTTCGCCCCGTTGGCATAGACTTCTGAAATCTTATTTCCACGGTCATCATAGGTATACTTTGTTGTAATGGATTCACTGCCGTCTCCAAGATCCGATGTTGTTGTCACTGATCCGGATGCACTGGCTGTTTCCTGCTTGACATGTCCATTCGCATCTGTAACACTTGTTGTCGTTGATCCGTCTGAATTCACCTGATAGGAAACTTTTGTCTTCTGTCCTCCCTGTGTGATCTCGGTTACACGATTCTGGTCATCATAAGCATAAGATATCTGATCTCCATTGCCATCGGTTTTTGTTGTCTCATTTCCCTTTGTGTCATACTCTGTTTTCTGTAAGATGGAACTGTTTCCAACCTTTACTGTGGCATCAGAAGTCCCTTTTGTAATCTCTGGATTCTGGATCGCAGCTGTCTGTTTTCCTTCTTTGTCATATAACTGCAAAGCAATCTTTCCATCTCCGGAAGTCTTTGTTCCAAGACTGATCGTTGCGATCTCTTTTCCGTCACTGGTGAACACATGATCCGTATATAATCCATGGCTGAAACTTCTGACGGTCTGTCCCGCTGCATCTGTCCATGACTTTTCACTGACACGTCCATTGGTCTTTGTTGTCTGAACGCTCAGATTCTGATAGTCTTTCGTTCCATTCAACGTATGGATCTGTGCATCTTCATATCCATAGGAAGTTTCCGTGACAGTATCTGTTCCGTCTGCTGATTCTGTTGCTTTGACTACACGATTGACAGAATCATATTGATAAGCTGTCTTTACTCCGGATGCACTGGTTTCTGTTGCTACGGTTCCATTATCATCGTATGTTTTAGATTCTGTCTGTGTCACTCCATCGGATGTTACTTTCGTCTGTATCGCTCTTCCCATGAAATCATACGATGTTTCCGTACTGCTTAAAATATTTCCTTTCCTGTCTTTACTGGTATTTTCTGTTTCACGTCCCATGGCATCTGTTTTTATCACAGATGTCTCTTTCTCTTCTCCCTGTGTCGTTGTTGTTGTCTGTGTCGTTCCCTGTACAGTATCCTGATATGTCGTTTGTTCTACAGAATCAGGAGCTCCTTCCTTTGTTGTCGTGACTGTTGTTGGCTGTCCGTGATCATCATAGGATGTGACTGTTTTGGTTTCTTCTTTTTCCTTGTCTGTTTTCAAAAATTTCACCAGTCCGGCAGCATCCAGCTCCTGATAATCCACTTCCGTTTTGATCTTTCTTACAAGATATTCATTTACCCAGCCATTTTGTTCTCCGCCTTTTCCTCCATCATCATAACTGTAACTGCTTTCAATTCCATTGGCATCCTTCTTTTTCAGGATCTTTCCTGTATTCTTGTCAAAACTCATGGAATCCTGTGCTGTTTTGGTTCCGTCTGCCTTGTGGAAAGATACCGTTGTTGTTCCATCGCCATAAGAAAGCTGCTGGTATTCTCCATTCGGACGGATAAATCTTTCTGCTTTTTCTCCTGTATAAGCGATCTGGTACCCGTTCTTCTTTGCATCGATGATCTTGCTCATCTTCCCATTACTTCCATAAGCATATGTCTGATCCACAGAAGCTGTTTCTCCGCTGTTTTTGTGAGAAACATTCGTAAGTTTCCCTTCAGCATATGAATAAACAACCTTTGTTCCATCTGCAAGATCGATCTTCTTTAACAGATCTTCCTGTTCTCCGTTTTCATAATATGTAAAAATCAGTTCTTTGTTCAGATTGGAAACAACCTTATATAATCTTCCTTTTTCATCGTACTGATAGATCAGATAGTTGCCATTACTGTCCTCTGCTTTTGTGATCTCACCATTCCCATCAAATGCATATGTCATACCATCCTTCATATGGATATTTCCGACATTGGACACCGTGATCACTTCCTTTTCTCCTTCGGATGCTCCACTGTCTTCACTATCATCGTCTTTTTTCCCCGGACGATAATTTCCTTTATTGGAAATGGCACTTCCAAAGATATTTTCAGAAGCAGCATTCTGAAGTCTTGCATATGCCGCTGCTCTCTGATCCCCATTTGATGATCTTTTTACATCATCTTCTGTATTAAATGAAAGTGCATAGTCCTTTGTCTCCTTATTCTGATAAGAAACATCAACACTTCTGCTTTTTTGTGGACTGTATGTCAGATAGGTTCCGTCACTGTCCTGAAATACAAGATCATCTCCCAACTGGTATAATTCCTTATGAAAACTGTCATACCATCCTTTTCCAAGCATTCCTTCTTTATCTGACTGGCTGTTATAGGTTCTTGTGAGTTCAAGATTCAAAAGCAGTGATGGAATTGAAAAATCTGTACTTTCATACATCAGATTCCCCTGGGATTTTTCAACGGATCCTGTCCCATTGGGCGTGCTGATCTCCATGCTGTCTCTGTAATCTTTACTTCCTAGTCTTTTTTCATATTCTTCCTGTGTATCCTGTGCCACTTTTTCTGATAATGCATCCGTACTTTTTCCATTGATCGTTCCATCCATTGCCAGTTTCTGTGCCTGTACTTTATAATAGTAACTCTTGCCATCTCCCACTCTGGTATCCATGCAGTAGGAATCTTTGATCGCACCACGTACCAGTGTCGAATCATCCGGTGTGAAATCCGCGGATTCCCCCCTGTAAACTGCATAATAGATACTGTCTGTCAGTTCTCTCTTATCCCAGTAGATGACATTCTTTCCATACGATTTTCTGACCTTTACATTGGTTGGTGCATAATCCTGTGCTTTTGAGGCATCCGTATAATAATAGGATACTTTTGTTTCCCCGCTTTCATTCCCTGCTTTATCAACAACGATCACATAAACTTGATACTCTGTTCTTCCTGTCATGCTGTCTGCTGGAATCGAAACATTTGCATAGGCGTATCCATCTTCATCCGCCCTTGCACTTTCATGGTAAGTTGAGGTTCCTTCCAGACGGTATTTAAAATAGGATGCATTCTCATCTACGATTCCGACCTCCAGTCTCGGATTCAGAGAACCAGATGGTTCGCTCTCATCATTTCCTTCCTCAAAGGATATATCCCCTGCTTCCGGAGCCGTGCGGTCTATCGTAAACCATGTCGCTGCTCCCCAACCTGCAATATAACCGTTGTCTACTCCTCTTACAACAAGTTTATAATGGCCTTCCGGCATCGTACTGCAGTCAATATCCGCACTTCCGTTTCCACTCGTTCCAATCTTTGTAGATGAAGAATATGAAACATAATCACCTGTTTCTTCTCCATTTCCCCAGTTTGCAATCCTGTATTCCACACGGTTTAATGAATGGGATGAGATGCCTGCCCAGTTTACATGTAATGTCTTCTGATGATCGTTGTTTGCATACTGCGGTGTAACACTGACAGATGATGCCGTTGTCGGTCCATCATAATAAGTTACTGACATCTTTGGACGGTTTGATGATGCTCTGGAACTGTAAAACTGTCCATAACTCTTTGTCTCGTCCGCATTTTTTAACATCACACCATACGATGTGATCTTACCGGATGCACACTGTCTCGCATATTCCGTCAGATTAATGCTTCTTGCTTTCTTTGCAGTCCCTGTTGTTTTTACATTTCCATAATTCGTACTATATCCCGGGCGGTTACTCCATTTCAATCCAGGTCTGGTCCAGTTTTCTGTAACTCTTCTTGCCTCGATTGTCTGTCCACTCTGGCTGCTTCCGGTTTCATACATCGTAAGCGTTGCACTGTCTACATATTTTCCTTTGATCTTTGCTGTAAAATCTTTAAAACGCAGATATGTCCTGCAGACACCCTGTTTTGACTTTCCAGCCATCATGACTGTAACTCCATTGTCATAAAAGTTCGTATTTTTATAAGATCCATTAATTACATAGACATCCCAGAAATCCGTGGATCCGGTCCATGTGACCGTCGGATCGATCGTGACTGGATACTGTCTGTCTTTGTCCTGAAAGTAATCTTCATCCAGATGCAGTGTTAACAGATAAGAATCTTCTCCGCCATCTGGTTCAATGTCATAGGAAAGCTTCTCACTGTATGCCTTTCCTGTATGATCGTTCATGTTTGGAGCTTCCAGTGTTGCGACCAGATCCTCTGTTTTTTCATCTAGGAAGCTGATCCCGCCATCCAGTATATTTTTCTTTGGGACCAGTCCTTTTGCCTGAAAGCGGAATTTTAAAACATTTCCTTCTGGAGCTTTGGTCAGTACGATACTTTCCTTGATCCCCATGTTTAACGACTGGTAAGAAAATGTACATTCTTTCTTCTGGGATTCATAGGAGACTTTCACTGGTTTTTCTTCTTTCTCTCCCTGTGCATCTTCCACAGGAAGATCTTCGATCGCCTGTCGGTCCAGCTCTTTGACCGATGTCAGGGCGTCTTCCGTATCTTCTGCGGTTTCTTTTTCGGAAGATCCATCCGCTGAAATGCTTCTTACTGCTTCCTCTGCCTGTGAGACAGCATCTTCCACAGAGTCTGTTCCAGGATCCTCCGTTTTCTTCTCTTCCTCATTCTTTGTTTCCTGTCCATAGATCGGTGCAAAAGAGATCTGATATTTCCCATTTTCCATTAAGACCGGTGTCTTTTCGGACAGATCTTTGGGAAGATAATGTTTTTTATCTCCTTCTTTATTTTCATACTGATAATCCTTTAGATCCTCACCCTGCTCACTCTTTGATTCCGTTACCCTGACAAGACTTGGATCGTACTCCTGAAGATCTCCATTCTCATCTTCAAACCGAACATCCTGTCCGTAAAAGACCGTCTGTTTCTTTCCATCTTTCATCTGGAAAGTAGTCGAATCTTTCGTGTTCTCTTCTTCAACAACTTCTTTCTTCTCTTTCGGTACCGTTTCTGCTGCTCCTACCACAGTCGTTTCATTCACGATCGCAGACCATTGCACGGATGTAAAAACCATCGTAAAGGTCAACAGACAACTGACAAAGATCTTTGCATATCTTTTCATAAACATCCTCCTATGCTTTTCCATTGGCTGTTTTCTATGTTTCCTCACCCTTATTTTGATCATTTCCATCTAAGACAGATTCCGCATCTTCTGAAAGATAGATAACTCCCCATTGATTAAGTTTTATATAAGTTGATTATACAAATATCATATATTCATTTCAATCACTTTTATTTTTTTCGACATCTTGCACAAAGATGTCCTGTATTTTTTTGTCACTCTACCAATTGAAAAAACATTCTTTGTCGTTCCTGAAGTCGTAAAATTTCCTTTTTTATCCTCATGTTCTAAATCTTATATTATTTTTCTTTTGTTTCCTTTTCCGATATTTCTCGATAAAAATAATTTTTTTACACATTTTATATAATTTACAGCCGTAAAACCACATACCTTTAGGTGTGTGGATACACGGCGTCTGGTTATCTGGGCCGTCTAATCCGGTTTCATATATTTTGTTGCAATATCCAATACCTTCTGTCGTGGTTTCCAGTTTTTATAGTTGCTCAGATTTTCAAAATAGTATGTAGCTGTTTGCAAGTTATGTAGCTACAATATATAAAAATATTCAAAAAAATCCTCCAATCCGAAATTGGACTGGAGGGCAAAACTAATTTTACTTCATTTTTCTCACACGGATTTCATGTATTTTGCTTGTTAATAAATCAAATTATTTTAATCATCCATCATACGATTAATATTAAACACAGGGAGTACAACGGTTTCTGTTTCTGGCTGTGCAGTCAATAAAGAAATTTCACTTCGTAAATACGGCATAAGGATTGCAACACTGTTTTTTGATATAAGTTCATTTTTTAAATCAGTTTCTACATCTTCTGTTCTAAAAGTGAAATATCCTGTAATACTGATATGAAATGTGTATTCATCAGGTTTTTCTCCAATGGCAATTACAGTAACTTTATAAGCTGCTTTATCTTTTCTTTCTCCAATATTAGTTTGAATCTCTAATTTTAATTCTGTGTCATTTTTAAATCCTAAACGATTGAATTCAATTTTATCAAATACAACTTTATCTAATCTCAATATACTCTTCATTTCTTTTTTCCTTTTATTCCCTTTCTATGCAGCATAAGAAATCTTTGTTTCACATATATCAATATTTGAATTATTTTCTCTATAAGAATATTCTTCATTTATTAATGAAGAAACAGAATCATCTTTATTCGAATATGGAAATTTTTGCTTTGGTTCTTTAATGTCGATTTCATGTTTTGTTTGTTTTAGGAAATATGTTTTACATTTAATATTTGCTAATTCTTCATCACATATTATATCTTCTAAATTTAATTTTATGCTCTTTTCTTTATCATATTGTTCCGATGCAAAAAACTCTTTATCAAATTTTTGCACATACTCTTTTATATGTTTCTGAAGGATTTTAAACTTTGCATCCTTCTCCGGCAAATCTTGATGATTTATATAATCAATTGGATATTCATTTACAATATCATTTTTTATTTCGTCACCAGAAACAACTTTCCAAAATATTTTCTGATTTAAGATTACATCCCTCATTGCAATATTTCCATGTAATAAGTTATAAACACTTAATAAAGATATTTTTACAACAATATATTCTCCATTTTCTATATCTGTACATAATGCCAAATAATATTGACACTCATCATCTTTACATAAGAAAAAAATTGGAACATATTCATAATCAACTAATATATGATCTAAATATATATTTTTATTATCCAAAATAAAACACAATTCTTTATTCATTTTTATCCTCCATAATTCTAAAGCTACTCAAATCTACATCTTTATACAGCCACCAACAGACATGTTCATCCTTAGTTTCTTGGGGTCCGCCTTCACAATGCACATAACCAGCAGCCATTTTTTTATGAGGGTTCGGAAATTTCATATTAAATTCTATAATTTCTTTATTTGTAAAAGTAGAAACCCCATACCAATGAGCATCATTTTTTAGCGATCTTCCTTTTACTAGTTTTTTAGGCTTTTTCCCAAGTTCAAAGTATGAACGAAAATCATTTTTATCTATTTCATGGAAATCAGTTATCTCTCTACTTACAGCTCGATAAACATATATTTTTTCATAATCAAACTTAGTATTTGATGGAAATTCAATTTCTTTATTCCGTAATTTTTCTTTTAAAATTGTTGGAAAATTTTCATATAATTCCTCTATTTCAGACATTTTTACCCCTTTTGTTTTACATCTTCTGTATATCTATATTGTCATACTAGCATAAAGAAATTGAAAAAACAATAAAATTGCTATTTAAATGGTAGTTTTTACACGTATTTTCAATGATTTACTACCATTTTATGCTTTTCTTTGTAAATTAATATGTAATTTTCAGCAATTCATATTTCTGTAAAACTTAATTTCTTTCATGACATCGTCTCCTGTTTCACATATAAGAAAACCGGATTCGATCAGATCAGTAAGACATCTTTGTTTTCTTTGCAATTTTTCATCTTCTCCTTCAACATAATATAAATAATATTTTGTAGCCATTGTTTTATCCCCTTTTGTCAACTACCCACCACCTAAAGGTGGTGGGCTTGTAACTGCCCAGTCGTACTAACGACTTACGTCTCCGACCTTTCACACCAATAGATATTGCTATCTAAAGTGGCGTTACATCATAGGGTGGTTGACAACACCCTTTGTAGCAAAGTTTACTCTGTTACAACTGTATTAGGTACTTGGCTATCAACAAGATAGTTTATTCCCATACGATACAGATTCATAGCTCCTATACGGTCATCATTGGACTTATAGCCACAGTTTTTACAAGTAAACAAATGTATCTTCTTGTTACGGTTGGACTTTTCAGTATGTCCACAAACAGGACAACACTGGCTTGTATAATGAGGAGCTACCTTAATTACAGAAGACTGATTCTGCTTAGCCTTGTAAATTAGTTTCTGTTCTAAATCATAAAACGACCACGATACAGAAACATAACGGTCTTTAATTCTGACACGCTCTATAACATTACGAATACCCGACAAATCTTCTAATACAAAGAGTGTATGCTTTGGGTTGTTCTCAACGAGTGCCTTTGATACACAATGGTTAACATCTTGCATCCAACGGTTTTCTCGCTGACCGATCGCTTTTAATCTTCGCCTTGAAGATGGAGTTTGCCGCATTTGGAGTTTTTTACGGAGTTTGGAATAATTAGCACGTTTTTGTTTAATAGTCTTGCCGCTGACAAAACCTGACTTGTGCTTACTGTCATAAGTGGCAACGACAAAGTTAATACCTCTGTCAATACCTACGACATTACAAATGTCAGAAATATTACTTTCTTCGACATCATAAGTTGCTGGTATGTGAAGATAATATTTACCATGTTTGTTTGTGAGCTTAGCTGTACCAAACTTGTAGATTGTGTGGTCAAAATATTTAGACATACCTTCAGCGAAATATGGCAGTTTAACACGACCATTCAATGTATTCACAGAAAAACAGTTTTGTGTTAAAGAATAATCTCTGTTCCAAACTAAATCATACTGAGGTTTCTTGAAGGTTGGTTGTATCCACTCATTTTGATTTTCGAGAATGGTTCTATATCTCGCAATGACCGTTTTCAAAACGGACTGAGCCATTTGCGATTTAAGACCAAATTTTTCTCTTAGAGTAGAATACAAAACCTTATTAAGTGAAAACTGCTTTAAATCATGAGTTTGGAATACATAGTCTGAAACATAATTACAGGCATCACGATAAACAGACATAGTTTCATCAAGCAAAACTTTATCTGTATCAGTGGCGACTATTTGAACTTTTGCTGTTATAGTCATCTGTTGCATAGATGTACTCCTTTCATTGATATTTCACTAAAAATATTATATAATATAAGTTAGTGAAAATCAATCATTATCAGAGGTAAACTATGGACAATAGATATAATCGTCATAACGACGAAAATACAGCCTAAAAGTACATATAGTTCTTGTAACTAAATATCGTAAGCAACTACTAAAAGGTTCTATTGCTGACGATGTTAAGCAAAAGATTTTTGATATAGCCAATACTCATGGCTACGAAATAATTGCTATGGACACAGACAAAGACCACATGCATTTCTTAATACGTTATGATACGACTGATAGGGTTTGCGACATTGTTAAGATTGTAAAACAAGAAACAACATATTACCTATGGCAAAAGTATGGTTCGTTTCTGTCTAAACAATATTGGAAGAAAAGGATATTTTGGTCAGACGGATACTTTGCTTGCAGTATTGGAGAAGCATCGTCAGCGATTATACAAAAGTATATTGAGAGTCAGGGTTAATAGCTAAAGATTCACAAGGCTCCTCCCACCACCTGAAGGGAGGGCACTGAAAAACATACCATTTTTATTTTGACTTTAATAAAAAAGAAAAAATCCATCAGAGTTTTTATGATT
>ENA-OQHZ01001052-OQHZ01001052.1-human-gut-metagenome-genome-assembly--contig:-NODE-1052-length-10060-cov-3.372834_pt1 | contig 10060 bp, 10 predicted proteins | sample MGYA00242642_ERZ504734 | MGnify/ENA primary metagenome ERZ504734 (study PRJEB26092, sample SAMD00036210) | human gut metagenome | host: Homo sapiens | study: EMG produced TPA metagenomics assembly of...
AGGAAAAGATAATTTATTGATTTTAGATTTTCTTTGGCACACCGAACGTCACGAGCTATGCAGACCAGCACATCTAATCACTGACAGCCCAGAAGTGGCTAAGAAGATGGTCGAAAACATGGCTGAGCAGACGAACCAACAATTTGAATTGCTGGAAGCTGAAGAAACAGCTAGCAAGGACGTTGTGGCTGAACGTGAAGAAGCACTTGCAAAACAATTGTCAGAAATGCGCAAGCGTAAACGTCGATTAGTTGACCCACTGCAATTTGAAATGTCTATCCAAGCCGAGGACTTAGCGGACTATGTTCCAGCGTTTGGCATTGAGATGACACCGCCAACAGACAAACAACTAAAAGCATTAGAGAAGTTCGGTATCTTTACGGATGACATTGGCAACTTTGGTAAGGCTAGCAAGTTGTTAGACCGACTTAAGAAACGTCAAACAGAAGGGCTAACCACACCTAAACAAATTCGTTTGCTTGAACGCTACGGTTTTAAAAATGTTGGTATGTGGACATTCGACAGCGCAAGTAGCCTAATCAATCGCATTGCTGCAAACGGTTGGCGTGTTCCTCGTGGTATTCGACCAGCGGAATTTAAACCAGAATAAATAAGAAAGGATAAACATGGCAGAGAGAGATTTTGACCTGCTACCATTGCTGGATTATATCAATCCTGCCATGGTAGATTATGCGACTTGGTGCCAAATTGGTATGGCTTTGAAACACGAAGGTTATACCGCTATGGACTGGAATAACTGGTCACAAGCTGATACACGTTATAAACGTGGAGAGTGTTTCAAAAAATGGGATACTTTCAACGAAGAAGCAGGTAGTGTCGTAACAGGAGCTACTATCACGCAGCTAGCAAAGGATAATGGCTGGCAACCTGCGTCAAGTGGTCGTGGTGATTTCCATGAGCTTGATTGGGAAGACACCATTGACCGTGACTATCAAATCGTTGATAAGAACTGGATTGAATCCAAAGAAATCAGAGAGCCATTAAATTGGCAACCTGCGCAAGATTTGATTAGATATCTAGAAACTTTGTTTGATTCAACGGATCTAGTCGGCTATGTGACTGCTACCTATCCAATCGAAACAGATAATGGCACGATTTATAAGCCAACACAAGGAAACTTTGATAGGACAGCTGGTGAGCTTATCCAGTTGTTGCAAAAAACGCCTGATGACATTGGCGCTGTCTTTGGTGATTATAAGGAAGAAGCGGGGGCGTGGATTCGTTTCAATCCACTTGACGGAAAAGGCGTCAAAAATGACAACGTCACAGATTATCGTTACGCACTCGTTGAATCAGATACATTAGACATCGGTAAGCAATATGCGCTGTTTAAAGAGCTTGAACTACCAATTGCAACGCTCGTTCATTCTGGTAAAAAATCATTGCATGCAGTCGTGAAAGTAGATGCGCGTGATTATCAAGAGTACAGGAAACGTGTTGATTACATCTATCAAATCTGTAAGAAGAATGGGCTTGATATTGATACGCAGAACCGCAATCCTAGCCGTCTATCACGCATGCCAGGTGTCACACGTAACGGACACAAACAATTTTTGATTGACACCAACATTGGTAAAGCAAATTATGATGAATGGTATCAGTGGGTCGAAGATTTAAACGACGACTTACCAGACCCTGAAGGACTGTTAGACAGCTGGGACGACATGCCAGACTTAGCACCAGAGCTTATCCATGGAGTGTTGCGTCAAGGGCATAAGATGTTGATTGCTGGTCCGTCCAAGGCTGGAAAATCATTTGCCTTGATTGAGCTATCAATTGCGATTGCAGAGGGAAGCAAGTGGTTAGGTTGGCAATGTGAACAAGGACGTGTCTTATATGTCAATCTGGAACTTGATAGACCGTCAGCATTGCACCGTTTTAAAGATGTGTATGAAGCTATGGGACTTCAAGCAAACAACGTCCAAAACATTGACGTCTGGAACTTGCGTGGTAAGACCGTTCCAATGGATAAACTAGCGCCGAAGCTAATCAGACGGTCGCTTAAAAAGAATTATCAAGCAGTTATCATTGACCCGATTTATAAGGTGCTGACTGGGGATGAGAACAGCGCAGACCAAATGGCGCACTTTACCAATCAGTTTGACAAAGTAGCAACTGAGCTAGGTTGTAGTGTGATTTACTGTCACCACCATTCAAAAGGGGCTCAAGGTGGCAAGAAATCAATGGACCGTGCTAGCGGTTCGGGGGTGTTTGCTCGTGATCCAGACGCGTTGATTGACTTAGTCGAACTTGAACTAAACGACAATCTGATTAAACAACGTAATGACAAAGCGAAATGCGACGTGTTTAAACGTGCTATCCAAGAAAAAAACCTAGACTATTACCAGCATGAAATCACACTTGATGACTTGCAAAGTGTCGCACAGATGAGTAAACATTTTGACAAAGCACTTGACGACATCATGGTCAGAAAGCCATACTTGCACGAAATCCAGCAAGTCGAAGAATCTATCAAGATTTCTACTGCGTGGCGTGTTGAGGGTACGCTTCGTGAATTTGCGAAGTTCCCACCAGTCAATATGTGGTTCAGCTATCCAGTGCATGATGTGGATATGACGGGAGTTCTTGCGGATATTCAATTGGAAGACAGTAAACCTGCATGGCAGAAAGCTAAGGATAGTAGAAAGTCTAAGAAAGAAAAACTCAAAGAGCGACAAGAAAAATTAGAAACAGCTTATAGTGCATTATCTGACGGTTCGACTCCAGTAACTCAAAAAGAATTAGCTGAGTATCTGGACACTACAGAGAGAACCGTGCTGAATTATGTGAAAGAACATGAAGATTTTATCGCTCAAAAAGGAATAATTTATCAAGTTGCTAATGTAGAAAAAAATGAAAAATAACGTTTTTTTCAAAAACTGCATTTTACGAAAGAAAGAAAAAAACATGTTGAAAACAACGTGAAAGAGTACGTTTTTTTCATTTCCTAGTACGAAAAATAATGTTTTTTTCAAGTATTTCTTGCTAGGAAAAAAACGCGAAAAAAACATGTTATTTTCTGGAAGAAAACAGGTATAACTCTTACAGAGTTATTAAAAGTGTTTTTCCTTCGTCAAAAAGTCAAAGAGAAAAGGAAAAGGGGCTATAAGCTCTGCCCCTTTATCCTTTGTCTCATCTTTGACAAAGCGCGTGAAAAACAACTATAAATCAAAAAGTAGAAAAATGAGGTGGAAATATGAACAAACAAGAAGCGATTGAAGAAATCAAAGACGAAATAAAAAGAAATGGCAAGCGTAGCGGAAGTTTAGATTATTTAAACGGTAAACGCGATGGATTGGTGGATGCTTTGAAAATTATCAAGCAAATTGACGAGCCAGAAAAGCCAGTAGTGCCACAGTTCGTTGCGGACTGGTATGAAGAGAATAAGAATGACTTTGAATATAACTTATACAGACTTTGTATCGATTTCTATGGACGAAAATTACATGAAGATTTACATGAGTGGTTTAAATTTGATAAAAATAAACCAATTGAGACACTTGTTAAAATGAAACTTTATGGCTATGAAGTTGAGAAAGAGAAGTTGTATATAGCTAAGAACAAGATAACCAATTCTTATCTTGGAAAGAATGGCGGCTGGAGTCATTACGGACGTGCATGTAGTCCAGAAATTATAAAGCACTCTAAGAGCACTTGGAGATCACTTGGTGTGTGGGATAATGACTTATACGAAATTACAGAGGTAAAAGATGATTGAATTCTTTATCCCAATGAAGAAAATTCCAACAGTTACTCACCAGCAAAAGAAAGTTCGTGTTATACATGGTAAGCCACAATTCTATGAGCCAGACGAGCTAAAGGAAACGCGGGCAATGTTTATGGAACTGTTAGCGCCATATGCACCTAATGAACCTATGGACGGTCCGTTGAGATTGACGACTAAATGGCTGTTTCCAAAAATCAAAGGTACGACTAACGGTCAATACAAACATACTAAACCAGACACGGAAAATCTATTGAAGTTACCTAAAGACTGTATGCAAGAACTTGGCTTCTTCGTCAATGACAGTCGTGTGGCTAGTGAGATTACTGAGAAATTCTGGGCTGACACAGTTGGAATATACGTGAGGTTGGAAAACTTATGAGTAAACATATGAATAACTTAAGAGCTAAACACGCTGTGACGTTTTCAGAACACCACACAGAAAACGCCCTAGAGACCTTAGATGCGTTCATTGCGTGGACGAAAGAAAAGCAGCTTAAAAGCTATCTTGAGATTGCTAAATTGCTGTATGTGCCACCAAATGAGGCACAAAAATTACTAACACGAGCCAAATTGCCAGATGAGCGTATTGAAAAGCGAATGAAAGAGGTTATGCGTCATGAAGATTGATTATATTGATTTCTTTCAAAATGAAGTCACAGCATGGATGATGGCTAGCAATATGAAATCACAAGAAGTTGGTTTTGGAAGTCTCGCTTACTGGGAATGGGCTAATCAGTCCATTGTGGCTATCTGCGAGAAATACGGTAATGATGAATTGGTTAACGGTCAGTTTCACTTAATCTGGGACTGGTTAGATAAACAAGCGAAAGGAGTAGGCAATGTATGAGGTAGTATTATATTTTGACAATATGGTTGATGAGACGTATCGCTTTGGCACCTACGAAGAAGCACTTGAAAAAGTGAATAACCTCAAATGGCAGTATCGAAACAAGCGCTTATACAGCTTTAAAGTGAGAAAGGTTGAAACATGAAAAATGAAGATTTAGTGAGTGGATTAATTTTCCCTGTTGCAATGTTTGCATGCCTCTTTGTTGGACATGACATTGGCAAACGTGACAGCAAGTCTGAAATTGCAGAGTTAAAAACAGAGCTTAAACAAGCTAAGGCACAAATTAAACTCTTGGAAGAAAATCAAGTGATTGTTTATTACGCTGATAGTTGGGGAGGTAACCCATAACGGTATCAGGTCGGTTCGACTCCGACCATGGGTATAACCCGAAATATTTTAAAACGGAATAGAGGTGGTGTGAACCACTTCTTCTTGCAAAACAAATTAGTATATAGTTAGTAAGTTTATCGGGTTACTTGCTAGCAACATAGCGAAATCAAAAATAGAAAGGGGAACTCAATGTAAATTTTAATCTAACGCAGTTTATCGCTAGACTGTTATTATGCAAGGCGCTGCTAAAGTGGTGGTAGGGTCGTGCGCCTGCCCATTTTGTGGAAACACAAAAAAGTCCCTGCTTGCACAAGGACCTAAGATATATGAATGACACTTATATTATATCATAAAGGAGCTGTGTAAGTAGTGGGAAAATTGAGCAATTCGCAATTGAAAGCACTTGATGAGTTATTATTTGATTATGTGAGCATTGACCATAAAATCGCAGTACGTAAGCTAGAAATTAGCGATGTTCCAAATACAGACGAAAATATTGGCGGTGGACGTTCCAACATTGTGTCTAAGCCAACTGAAAGCATGATTGCTAAATGGGATAGCGACCAACGTCTAAATAGCTTATATGCACAAAAATATGCAGTAGAGAATACTTTGTCTATGCTTGATGAAGATATGTCACGTATTTTCTGGTTGCGTTGGTCAAGAGGTAGCGTCAACACTTGGGATGCAATTGCTGGTAAAATGCACATGTCAATCAAGACAATTTACCGAAAACGTCAACGAATTTTAGAAATTTTTGCTGATTTTTATGGTTTTTCGTAAAAATGACAAAAAACACGATATTTTTGTCACCCAAAATGCGTTATTATGGTATCATCAAATGTTTAAGATAAGGACGAGGTTTCTTGAGATTTTAGAGCTGTGTTGTTTCGAATGGGTCCGCAACAGGTCAGGTCACAATGGCTAGAGTTGAAAAATAAATGGAAGTGAAAAATATCTCGTGAGTGGATAGCTGAAAAACGGTGCACAATCCAGGTTGAGTGTATCGGTGTTTGCCTGTGCAGCCTTTTTGGCAAACTGTTGGAATATAGTACAAATAGATAGTACAGCTAGATTTTATGCTAGAGATGCGGGTGCAACTCCCGCTATTCCTCTAACAGTCACACGTTGTGTGGCTTTTTATTTTGGATTGGGAGGTGAGGACTTATCGCTAAGTATACTTACTGGATAACAGATGAAGGACTGTTATTAATTGAAGGGTGGGCTCGTGATGGTCTCACCAACGAACAGATTGCGAAAAATATAGGAATTAGCCGTGAAACTTTGAATCAATGGCAAAAGCGTTTTTCTGTCATTTCTGACGCCCTAAAGTCAGGTAAAGAAGTAGTTGACCGTCAAGTTGAAAATGCTTTGTTTAAAACTGCTACAGGCTATTATTATGATGAAGAAACAGTAACTAATCAAGGTGAAATTGTGACTGTCAGAAAGTACAGCAAACCAAACACAACCGCGCAGATTTATTGGCTTAAAAATCGTAAACGTGATGTCTGGACTGATAAACAAGAAGTACAACTCGAAGCCAACGTCACAACAAACAAACTTGACGGTATTTTGGCACAGTTAGAAGATGATAGCTCATGAGCAACATGATTCTATCTGATAAATATAAAGCGTTCTTGCGACACAATGCTAAAGCCGAAGCTCTTGAAGGAACAACAGCTGCTGGAAAGACAACGGTTGGTGCTTTTAAATTCATGTTAAAAGTCGCTAAGTCATCTAAAAAGTTACACTTTATTGCTTCAAAATCAATTGGTGACGCGGAAAAGAACATTATTAATTCTGATTTGGGGATAGTTGATATTTTCGGAGAGTTGGTCGATTATCGTGGGAATGGTAGTCTTGATTATAAAATTCCACATTTGGTTTATCACGTCGATAACAAACCAGAGAACGATAAGATTGTTTTCGTTCTTGGGTATGAGGATAAAACCAAATGGAAAAAGGCACTTGGTTCGCAATTTGGCTGTGGTTACATTGACGAAATCAACACGGCTGATACAGACTTTGTTCAAGAATCAACTATGCGCTGTGACTATTGGATGTGCACCATGAACCCAGACGACCCAACATTACCGATTTATGAGCAATACATCAATCGTTTTCGTGCCTTGCCAGAATATGAACAAGATACGCCAAAGGAAATTCAAGAAGAATTAGACAAACAACCAGCGCAGCCAGAATGGACGTACTGGTTTTTTAATTTCGACCATAACGCAGGACTGCCAGAGGATAAAAAACAACAGATTATCAATACAGTAGCCCCTGGGACTAAGATTTACAAAAATAAAATCTTAGGGCTTCGTGGTCGGTCGGAAGGTCTTATTTTCTCTATGTTCGAGAGACAGCGCAATGTCATTACGCGTAAGCAAGCTAAATCGTTTAGCTATGCGCAGTTTTCGTGTGGTGTTGATACGTCTTATTCTGAACAGTCAAATGACACAATCGCTTTTATTTTTCAAGGTATTACGCGAGACGGTAAGCTAGTAACACTTACCGAACGAGTTTACAACAATAAAGATTTGAGTGGTGATAAGATAGCGCCGTCAGATACAGTTGAGCTACTACATAAGTTCTTAAGCGACTGTAAGGACGATTGGGGCTTTGCACGTAGGATTTACGTTGATAACGCAGACCAAGCAACAATTATGGAATTGAGGAAATACGCTAATAAATATGGTCTGCTATACGAGTTCATGAATGCGAACAAGAAAGTCAAAATCATTGACCGTATAAATTTAATGGCTGGATGGATGAAACAAGGTTACTACTTTGTCGTTGATGACTGTGAAAATCATTTACATGAATTAGATGTCTACAGCTGGAAAGAAGGCAAGGATGAGCCAGAGGATAGAAACGACCACACCATCAATGCTTGCCAGTATGGCTTTATTCCGTACATCAAAATGATTGGTGAAAGGCAGAATAATTCTAACCAGTTCGATACGCTTCGGGCTGGTTTTGGTTTGTAATGAAAGGATATTATGACATATAGAGAAACTTTTGTAGATAGCACAGGGAAGAACAAGACTCTTGAGCTACGTTTTCATCGTGAAGCGCGTATGAGGTACAGTGTTCATGATTTAGATACGTTATTTGCTGATGACTATCGCTTACTTAAGGAAATACTACATCACCACGAAACAATACAGAAACCACGTATTCAAGAACTGCTTGACTACGCTGAGGGAAATAATCATGATATCAGTAAAGCCGGTCGACGTCGTGATGATGACATGGCAGACGCCCGTGCCATTCATAATTTTGGACGTGCAATTGCTGTATTCAAACAAGGGTATTTGGTTGGCAATCCTATTCAGGTTTCTTATGAGGACGACAATTATCAGGAACAATTGGACGAATTAGCTAAGCAAAATGGTTTCCACCAGCTAAACCGTTCACTAGTGCTTGATTTATCTAAAACTGGTCGTGCTTATGACCTAGTTTATCGTGCACAAGATGATACGACACGAGCAGTTAAGCTAGATCCGTTAGGGACATTTGTCATTTATGACGACACTCTGGAGATGCACAGTGTCGCTGGTGTACGCTACTATCAAGCTAATCCGTTTGATGATAAGAAAAAGATTGTTGAAGTTTACACGCCAAGCGACATTATGACGTTTGAATATGACGGTACACTTAATGAAATCAGCAGAACCTCACATGCGTTTGAGTTAGTTCCAATTACGGAATACATGAATAATTCAAACGGATTAGGTGATTATGAAACAGAGTTGTCATTGATTGACTTGTACGACGCTTCGCAATCTGATACAGCTAATTACATGCAAGATTTATCAGACGCTATTTTGGTTATCATAGGTCGTGTTAACTTCCCAGCCGATTGTGATACAGCACAAAAGCAGATTGAGTACATGCGTAAAATGCGTAAAGCTCGTTTGTTAAACTTAGAGCCACCTATTGACCAAGAGGGTAACGAAGGAACAGTTGACGCTAAGTATTTGTACAAGCAATATGATGTTAACGGTACTGAAGCTTACAAAAAACGTGTTGTTAATGACATTCATAAGTTTACCAATACACCAGATATGACCGACGATAATTTTGCTGGTGTTCAGTCTGGTGAAGCTATGAAATGGAAAGTGTTTGGTCTTGACCAGGAACGTGTTGACATGCAAGCTTTGTTTGAAAGGTCTCTTAAACGTCGTTATCGTCTAGTGGCTAACATTGGTAAAGTTGCTCGTGAAATGACAGATTTTGACGTGTCTAAATTAATCATTACATTTACGCCGAACTTACCTGCAGACACAGCAAACATTGTCACAAATGCTAAGAATCTGTATGGCATGGTCAGTGATGAAACTGTTTTTGATATGCTTCAAACGGCGACTGGTGTTGATGCTAAAATTGAAATGGAACGTTTGAACTCCGAAGAACCACAAGAACCAGAACCACGAATTGGTGAGGTGACCGCTGATGAGCAAGAAGCACAATGATTACTGGTCAAAGCGTAGTGATGACATTATGCACTATGTTGACGGTACAGACATTGATATGTTTGCTGAATTGCAAAAGGTTTATGTTGAGCAATCAGCAGAGCTCCAACGTGATTTGTTTGCATTTGTGACTAAATATGCAGATGATAATAAAATGAGCTATTCTGACGCCCTACAGCGCCTTAGAGGAGTTGACCTATCAAATTATCAAGCTAACGCTAAGAAGTACCGTAAACAAGCTGAGAAAGACCCAGAATTGCTCAAACGACTGAATGAACAGTATGCTGGCTCGAAAGTGACACGACTGGATGCACTAAATCTTGAAATGACGTACAAAGTTGGTGTCATGCAAGGTGTTCTTGAAACGTCGTTTGAAAATTATCTGAAGTCAACTGCTAAATATGCTTATAAGAAAGCCATGGGTGGCAATAATGGGGCTTTAAATGAACCAGCGCTGAAAGAACTTATCAATACACCGTTTAATGGTCGAAATTATTCGCAGCAATTGTGGGGCAATACTGATGATTTAGCCAGGGATTTGAGAGATGTTCTAAAACGTGGTTTTATTCGTGGTGATGATGTTCGTAGTATGGCTGGTGAGCTTGCCAAAAAATACAATGTGGCACGTTCACGAGCTCAAACACTTATTAGGAC
>ENA-OQHZ01001053-OQHZ01001053.1-human-gut-metagenome-genome-assembly--contig:-NODE-1053-length-10058-cov-8.989981_pt1 | contig 10058 bp, 5 predicted proteins | sample MGYA00242642_ERZ504734 | MGnify/ENA primary metagenome ERZ504734 (study PRJEB26092, sample SAMD00036210) | human gut metagenome | host: Homo sapiens | study: EMG produced TPA metagenomics assembly of...
CTTGTTCTATTAAATTGTTAAGATACTTCACAGTTCGGTGCTCTGTCTTAGTATATAAACCCACACTCTGTAACTTTATTAAAACAGAAACCAAATTGAAAATATTTTTGATAAAAAAAAAAAAAACGATTAGGAAAAATAAAAAAGAAATGTTGAGTAAAAAAATCCAGTTTAACATAGTAGGTAAAGTCATTTTAGTATTAATAATTATTTTTGCCTTATTCTATTATAGCAGGAACATATATGCCTTGTCATCTAACTTTACTGTAAGTCCAGAAATACCTGAAAATCAAGTGGATAAAAATTTGGGATACTTTAATTTGGTGATGAGTCCAGAAGCTCAGCAAGATTTATCTTTTAAGTTAAATAATTCGAGTTCAAAATCTATAACAATAGAGATGGCGTTTGCCCGCTCGACCACAAATGGAAATGGGCTTGCTATTTATGATTCATCTAAAGCAGCAAAAGATAGTTCTCTAAAATATAATATTGAAGACTTTGTCAATATTCCTAAAAAAGAGATAACAATTGCTGCACATGCACAGGCAACTCTAGCTGCAAAGGTGAGCATGCCTAAAGGAATGGATACAGGTAGTTTAGCAGGAGGTTTTTCCTTTAAGGAAAAAGAGAGTAACCAAAAATCAAACTCATCAGATGGTATTTCTATCAAGAATGAGTATCAATATGTGATTGCTCTTGTGACTCAACAAAATACCCAAAAGGTTTCTCCCCAACTTAAGCTTAATGAAGTCAAAGCTACACAAGTGAATTCGAGAAATGTATTTGCGGCAAACTTACAAAATATTTCCCCAACTTATCTTCAAGATATGAACGCGACAGCGACCGTCAAAGGAGTGACTAATTCAGAATTAAAATATAGCTTTGAAAATTCTGATATGAAAATGGCTCCGAACTCTAATTTTGATTTTGCGATTCCAGTTTCCATTAAAGGTAACATTGGCGATCAAACTTCTAAAGCACTAGAAGCTGGTAAATATCATCTTTCGATGACAGTTTATGGTGTGAAAAGTGCCACAGGAGCTTATGAGACAACTGTTAATGATAAAACTGTAAATTACGAATATAAATGGACTTTTGAAAAGGACTTTGAAATTGCAGGAGAAAAGGCCAAAAAACTCAATAATAGTGACCCAACGGTCCATTATAAAGAACCTATTAATTGGCTAATGATTATTGGTATTGCGCTTATTCTAATTATTCTGCTATTGATATTCTTAATCTTTAGCTCCAGACGTAAAAAAGATAAATATCAAAAATAGTGACAGATAAAATCAGTAAGAAAGGAAGAGAAAACTTTTTTCTCTATGGGACTCTTGATAGCGATCTCCTCCTATACCCTCTCTGTCTCTGCTATGGAATGGACTGGGATTGACTTACTTAACCTTATTATTGGACTTGTTTATTTAAAAAGACATAAATAAGCTCAATTACACTTAACTCGATAATTAAAATAATTTAATTATATATATTTTACAACTCAAAGGAGATACTAACATGAAAAAAGCAATTACGCTTTCGGCGGCAACTCTTGCCCTTCTTGTAGCCGGAGCTTCAGGAGTTTCAGGAGTTTCAGCAGCATCAGTTAAAGCAGAAAAATGGAATTCATCAACAGGAAAGATCGGATTCAGAGCCAATACAACAACACCACCAGATATCACTAACCCAGAACTTTCTGGAGTAACTGGACATGGAGGTACACCAGGAGCACTTGCGATTGACTATGCTTCTAACTTAACTTTTGATCAACACGAAATTTCGGCTAAATCAGAAACTTACTTTGCGCATGCTGACACAACTGCCTTTAGTAAACCTGTTGGAGCATTTGTTGAAATGCATGACCTTCGTGGTTTAGGAAGCGGAGGTAATAATGGGACACAATTAACTGTGAAACAAAGGGATCAATTTAAAAATGACAAGGGTGCCGAACTTAAAGGAGCTACTTTGAGATTCTCATCAGGTAAGGCTGCTAATGCTGGTGGAGGGACTTATACTCCAACTGCTAAGGGTAGTTTCACATTAAAACTAGATACCGCACAACCTGTAATGTCAACAGATGGTACAGTAGGCCAATTTTTGACAAGCTATGGTAAAGCAACAGACTATAGAGAGAATAATGCTGGTGGTCCAATTTCTCTAAAAGTCCCTTCAGGATCAGACTTAGCAGGGGACTTTTCTACAACTCTCGAATGGGATTTGGTAACTGCGCCTTAATTTAGGAATAAAAAAGTTGTCTCTTCCAAAGTGAAGAAACAACTTTTTTACCATTTTAAATAGCGCGGTTAACGAAAGTGAATACAACAATGGGGAAAATAAAAAACTTACTTAAAAAATCTACAAATATCGGCGCAAGTGCTCTACTTTTGGTAAGTACCTTGTTGCCAATTTTAGCTCTCCGTGGAGAGACAACGGTGTCAGCAGCTAATACGACGACTACTTTAAACCCTGGGGGAACCGTCGATACGGGAAATCATACGTGGACACTTGACGACTTTCAGACACCTGGTAATTTTACACCTGTGGGGAAAAATACGAGTGGAGCAAGCTGGCCATCTATATCAACCTATGATTTTGGAACTAATCAGAGAGATACAGGTTCATGGCTCCCTTTTAATGGGGAAGTGGATATGACTCAACCGCTCTCACTTGGTGGAAGTACTTATGCAGCAAGCGCTGGTTGGTTTGGCACTGGTTCTGGTAGTAAATTGGGGGATGCAAATGGAGTTTTACTTACAAATTTGTCTTCTTCTCAACTTTCTGGTGGTTCAACTGGGGAGAATTTAGGGATAGGTAATCTCGGTTCGGGAACTTATTTCATTGGAAATAACTACTCATATCTAAAGACTCTCTCTTTTTTTGGAAGTTATTATAATACGGCAACCGTTATTGCTCAGGGTAATGGTGCGGGAAAAAAGGTTCTCAATGCTAGTACGGACTACACTGCAAAGAATAACTCTTCTAATAGCTTTTTTATGACTTGGACTAATCCAGTTTTAAATTCAGATGGAACAGTAACTGGAACAATGACTTATCGTTCACGGAATGCAGGAACTGATTACATTGCATCTACACAACTTACTGTACAAAAAAGTATGTCAATTGGTTTTATGGCTGCAACTGGCGGGAACTACTCAAAAATGTCTGTGACTGTTGATTTGATTACAGCTTCAAAGGGAGTGCAACCAGTTAATGTCAACTATCTTAATAGTGCAACTGGTGGTCAGTTAGCTTCCAAAGGTAGTGCATGGAAAAATTCTACAATCACTGCCACTGTAGGTGATAATATTGGAGTAGTGCCTCAAGGTAATACGACAAGTACCTCAGATAACTATGATTATTTTGCACCGGTAGCGCCAACAGGCTATACCTTTAAGTCAACTTCTTCGGCAGTTACTGTTCAAAATTTCCCTAGTGGAACGGCAAATCCTAACCAGATTAATGTTTCTTACACTCCTTTAGCACAAACGGGTGGATTTACTTTTAATTATGATCCAACGGCTCAACGAACACCGGCAGTTGGTCCATCAAAATTGTCAGTATCAGGTGTTACAGACCAACTCTTTTCGGCTTCTTCTCTCAATGTTCAAAAGAACTTAAGGGATAAAGTACCTGCTGGTTACTATATTTCTAAGATTACTTCGGCGAGTGGTAAAGCAACGTCAGGAGCGACAACGGATGCAACAATTAAAGCCTTTTTTGCCTTAAATCCAAGTTTTGATACAACGACCGCTAATAATCAATATCAGGTAACCTTGGCTCCTACTGATCAGTTGGGACAAGTAAGTTTTGATTATAATAACAGCGTTCCAACCAATCCTCCAGCATTACCTGGTACTATTCAATTATCAGGTTTAACTGGTTCTGATTTGAGTTTTGTTATGCCAACTCTTGAACCAGGTTATGTTGTCAATGAAGTGTTAGGGCCTGATAACAAAACTTATTCCTCTGTTACTGAAGCCTTAAAGGCAAATGACCACTTTACTACTGGTTCGAATAATTTTAAAGTGACCATTGCGGCAGAGAAGCAAACGGGAACAATTAGCTATAATTGGGCTTCAAATGTTCCAGGACAAAACGGGGTAGCAGGAGAACTTCAGGCTATACTACCTTCTTCGTCTAGTATTTGGGGCTATGGTGGAGAGCAGCTTAGTTTTACGCCCAATATTCCTAAGGGGTACGCTATTGATAAAGTAGTCGCACTAGATGGAAAAACCTATGTAGATGGTAGTATTCAAGGAATGACAGCTCTTGAATCAGCACAAGCAGCAAACCCTAGATTTATTGTTGGAGCAAATGACTTTGCGATAACTTTAAGAGCCCTATCGAAAGATATCACATTACAGGTAAACATTGATCAAAGTTCAGGTACTGGAGGTCCAACGGCGCCTCAACCCTATACTATTGCTACATTATTGACAGGTGCTCCTATTGATGCAACTTCAATTGATAAAGCACAAAACTGGTTAAATGATTGGATTACAAATAATGCTTCAGGTTGGTCTATCAAAGACTTTTTGAGTCCTTATCGAGTAAGTTATGGTAGCTTGAAAGATGCTGTAGCGGGAGCGGGTGGAGTTGCATTTTCTGAAGTCAATATTTATCAAGCTAACCTAGTTTATAATGGTAAAATTGATTTTAGTTCTGTTCCAACAAAAATTGATTTTGGTGAAAATGCGATTTCTTCAGTAGAAAAGAGCTATCAAGGTGTGTTGGATAATTCAGTTATAGTGTCAGATACTAGAGCAACTAATTTGGCAACACCATGGACAGTCAGTGTAGCTCAAACTTCACCAATTCAAGAAGTGAACAGTGATACTGAAGTACCCATATTAGGAGGGTTATCATTTATGAACTATCTTTTCTATGATGGACAAGTACTTACGAGCAGCCCCCAGATTGTTTATTCTAAATTAGCAGGAGAAACTGGAGATACAGTAGTGGTAGATAGTAAATCTACGAGTCTCTTTACTTTAAAGGTTCCTATTGATTTCCAAAAAGCAGATACTAAGTTTAAAGGAACTCTATCGTGGACATTAACAAGTGCTCCATAGAAAAAATAGAACATAAATGGTTCTGTTTCGAACCTTAAAAATAAAAATGTATTAATTCTGATCTTACTATTTTTAGGCAGATCCAATAGAGGGAGCTTTATCTGTTACGATGACTCTATGTTGACCAAACTGTTTATGAATACTTTTTAAGAAAACATAGGCTGCTTGCATATCCCGTTTCTTTCGTAACCAAATATCTAAGGTTAAACGGTTCTGTTGCAAAGTTTTCCAAAAAATCAACAAAAAAAGCGCTAAATTAGCGCTTTTACTTATGTTTAAGGGCTTTAGTATAGCAAAAGTGAGCGACAAGTTCAAGATCCCCTGTTTGCTTTTGTCGCTCCGCTTGTACTCCTCGATTAAAAAAGAGAACATTATTTTCTGAAAGAACTAACGCAGGAAGGGCTTTTCGGATAAAAGACACGAGAATAGCATTTTTTGAACGTTAGATCCTGTTTAAATGAGTGAGTTATAAAATTTTTATCCGATTAAGGGTTGATCGTGCTTAAAACTTAAATTATGAGCTTTTGGAGCTATTCATTTTAAAATAACCTATTGATGATAATAGTATAATGGCTGGTAAAAATTGTATTAGATACCGACTTCTTCCTGCTTCAAATAATGATAAGAATAGAATCCCTCCTAATAAAACAAGTTGAAAAACTAATTCAGTATAGGTAACTTTTTTATATTTTTTAAAGTAAAGGACTAGTCCTAGCACAACAAAAATCCAACTTATTTGCATGTATATCGCATATTTGGGGTAATACGGTCTATGAACATAAATAATATCTCTTATTTTATGACCAATTGTTGATTCAGTAAATTTTGTTTTTACAACATTACTTTCTACTAACACAGCCTCGGTTGTCCAACCAAGAGTACCGTCTTGAACAAAATACTTAAATTTTGTATTTTGATGTTTAATAAGACCTAATATACCATAGTTTTTAATTCTGTTTTTTATATCTTTGTTTAGTTTAGATTCTAGTTGTGTTCTTGTTTGAATTTTTCCATTTTTTTCTGGAATTAGAATTTCAGTAGGTAATTGAGAATGGTTTGCTCCTGTATCTGTTAGTCCTAAATCAATGAAATACATAAAATTCCTGCTATATTTTGTATCATATTCTGTTATTTTTTGATGATGAGCATAATAATTAATTCCGATGATTGTTATTAGTATTCCACTAAACAAAACGACAGTTTTATTGACTAATTTTCTTTTTTTTATTTTTTCAGGCGAAAAGACCAATTGATATATAACAACAATGATTAATGCTATAAGATAAATAACGACAGGTACTCTAATTTTATAAGCAATACTAAAAATTAGACCAATAACAAACCACCAAATTAAATATTTCTTATAAGTATATTTTACAACTAAAAAACAAAGTAAACTTGTGAAGAAAAAGGTAATTGGGTCAGTATAAAAATAAAGGAATTGAGGTTGTAGACCAATCAAAAAAAATGATTCTATAAATACAATTTGCGCTAACTTTTCTCCTTTAAGATATTTACCGATAGAAGTTAATAAGATAATTCCACTGTCTATTAATAAAGCATTCAGTATAGAAAATGACAATATAAGGTATTTAGGGGTAACAATGCTATTTATAATCTTGATTATAATTAGAATAAAAAAATTATTGGGATAGATAGAAAAGTATTTTAGAATTGTTTGTTTCGTATCAGGTATATTAGTACCAACAGTATAAAGGACAGCAGAATCTCCTTGTGCTAAAGCCTGAGAAAATAATGATATAACTACTTGTAAAATAAAAAGAATACCAATAAACCAATACTTATGTCCATAAATAAATTTAAAAGTCTTAAATAATAAGTCTTTAAATTTTTTATTTAAAAAAAATATAAGCAACACTAAAAGAATAGTGACAAACAAAAAAATATATCTTGTGCTACGCAAGTTGTCAGTAAATAAATATTTGAACGTCCAAAAAAGCCAAAATAAAGAGATTAAGCCTAAAAGAATGAATAAAGTTTTTCTTAGTGCATTATCAACATGTTTCATTTATAAAATTTCTTCCTTTTTCTATTTCCAAAATTGAAACCATTTTTTAGATTGAACTTTTTGAAGTTCCATTTTTAAGCTTTCGTTTTCTTTTTCCAGTTCTTTGTTACTTTCAGACCATTCTTTGTTTATTTTTTCGTCTTTCTCAATTTGTTTGTCCTTTTCAGCAAGTTTCGCTTGATTTTGGTCTATCTCATCATTTGCCTTTTCGAGTTCTTTTTTAAGTTGCTCGATTCCTATATTTAATTCTTCTTCTGGCATTTTAAGAGCTTTTAAGTTACTTAATTCTGTTTTATATTCTTCCAAAAGTTTTTTATCCTGTAAGGAAAGTCTTTGTTGCTGGTCTAATAATTGGTGAAGTTTGTCAATCTGCTTATCTTTTTCTTTTATGCTATCAAAAAATACCTCAAAATTTTTTTCTTTTTTTTCGCTTTCTTTTTTTTCATTTTTATCTTTAGTCTTTTTATAAAGGTATTCTTGTCCAAATTCGGTAACATAATTTTTGTTGCCTTTTTTAATAAAAATTTTTTCTTTATTTTCATCATTGACGTAATAATTTAACTTTTGTTTACTAACTCCCAGTTCTTTTGCAAAATCAGAATAACTTTTCTCCATTTAAAAAATATCCTTTCTTTTTCTATAAAATTTTTTTAAAAATTTTTAAAAAAACTTTCAATTTAATTTTATTAAATCTTTTAATAGCTATATTTTATCATATAAAAAACAATAAAAAACTTTTTTAAAAATTTTTAAAAAAGTTTTTTTAAAGTATATCTTTAAATATTTGGTTACTGTTTTAAGAACAATCAGTAGGGGTCACTACAGAATCGACAAATGACGATAACGGTTATTTTTTAACAAACTTTTTATTCTAGTATTCGCCCCAATATTTAGACATTGTTTGTTTACCAACGCCAGGGTTGAAACTATTAGTTGGATCATTTTTCTTATAGTGCTTGATTAAGGCCGGTGCTGCCAAATATAGATGCCCAACATTGTGTTCGGCTGGATAAACAGCGTGACGCTCATCCAAAATTTTAAGCATTTCTTTTTTAAGTTCATGCGCATCGACGCCAGGTTTTAGAATATAATCCTGGTGCATAACGTGATCAAGTAAGTGACCATAATAAATTTCGTGTTCTATTTTGTCTTCAATCTCTTTAGGCAAATGCTCGAACCACTTATAATCATTACTTGCCAACGCGATATCTAGTGGCAAAATGTCAATACTATCCTGTTTTAATTCTTGATATCGAATCGCAACCCCAGCTGTTACATAGCGGTGAGTTTCCGCTTTACTGGTCTCATTGGCATCGGCTTCAAAGTAGTCGCCACTGGCTTTGTCAAAATAAGATTTGAGATACTCTCGCGCTTCTTCAATACCATTACCAGCCATTTTCAATTGTAGGTAATGGTCGTACTTTTCGTAATAATCATCTAACCGCTTTGGCATTTGATTAGGAAATAAATTACTTAATGTTTGAAGCAAACGATCTGGGAAATAAGGTTTGAAAAACGGAATGTGCTTCAAAAAGCGTTCGCCCCATGCTTTTAGCGCAAACATTTGGGGCAAATGACCCGTACCAATTTTTTCAATCACAATTAGTGAGTCTTTACCATATTTCTTGGCCAATTTATAAGCATTTTTATGCATATATTCACCAGAAACAGGCAATTCTTTGAATGTCGTCATAATATGGCGACGAATATCTTCCAACTCATCGGGATTATTCGTTCCAATGTAAAACATTTGTGTTTTTTTATCCATTGGGAATGTATCTAAGCGGACAGCCAATGCCGCAACGTGACCGGACGATCCAGATACTTCATACAATTCTTTAGGATTTGCATTGTATCGAATAGGCTTATCAGATTCAACGTCACGCACAACCTGTTCATGATGGAACATTGAACCATGATGTTCAGTATCTGGTACTTGATTCAAATCAAAATTGCGGTTCTGCAAATTAGTAATAATCTCTTCGGGCGTTTTGCCCAAATCAATGCCTAAATGGTTAACTAAGTGCATTTCGTCATGTTCATCAATCCAAACATACAATGATAGCTCTGTATAAGCTGGACCTCTTCTGATCAAAGCACCACCAGAATTGTTGTTAATACCACCAATGACCGATGCACCCAAATTAGATGAGCCAATGACTGAATGTGGTTCACGTTTAAGTGGTCGCAATTCATTTTCTAAGTGAAACAGTGTCGTACCGGGGAATGCTAGTACTTGTTCCCCATTATTGATTAACTGTAAATCTTTAATTTTCATGCCGTTCACAACAACTGCAGAACGGTCATAACCTGGGGCTGGTACGGATCCCTCAGTCAAACTAGTGTTGGCTGCTTGCATAATAATGATAATATTGTTATCATGCAAAACATTAAGCACACGCCACATTGCCATTAAAGTGGTTGGAAATACGACTGCAACTGCATCGCCCTTACCTGAGCGGTACCCTTTCCTAAAACGTAAAGATTTTGCTTTGTTAGTAATAACATTTTTTTTACCAACAACATTGACTAGTTCTTCGACTAAGTCCATATTAACTTCTCCCCTCTATAACGTTTGTAAAAAACGTTTTAATCATTACGCTTTCAATGATACGCTTTTTTTGATATTTTGGTTAATAGGTAGATTGTAAAATTAATCCGACGCTGTTCGGACAAAAAAGACCAGCTTCCTTTAAAATGGTGTTTATCACAAACCCATTTTTAGGAGCCGATCTTTTGTCTAGTAGGTTCTGTTGCAAAGTTTTCCAAAAAATCTATTTTAGTGTAAAATTGAGAAAAAAGACAGAGAGGACAGAGTAATGAATCATTTTAAAGGCAAACAATTCCAAAAAGACGTCATTATTGTCGCTGTTGGTTACTACGTGCGTTACAATCTAAGCTATCGTGAAGTTCAGGAATTGTTATATGATCGTGGAATAAATGTTTGTCATACTACGATT
>ENA-OQHZ01001065-OQHZ01001065.1-human-gut-metagenome-genome-assembly--contig:-NODE-1065-length-9845-cov-3.594697_pt1 | contig 9845 bp, 7 predicted proteins | sample MGYA00242642_ERZ504734 | MGnify/ENA primary metagenome ERZ504734 (study PRJEB26092, sample SAMD00036210) | human gut metagenome | host: Homo sapiens | study: EMG produced TPA metagenomics assembly of the...
ATAATCTGCTACAGCTTGTTCGTTAGTTGATTGAATGGTTTCAACAACCTTGCCATAGTTTGTATAGTCAAGTACAGATGTCCCATTTCCTGATGAAACTACTTGTTCTTTTACTGTCACATCAGCATCTGCATACCGAGTTTTTAGGTCATTGACTTTAGTATCAACCCAAGTATTTGTCTCTTTACCAGTTTGGTTGGCCCCTTCGTAGGCCTGTGACAGCTCCTTATTTTCCTGTTCGATGCGAGCTTTATTCGATTCGTATGTCGCTTTATCAGCTTTGTAGGTTTCAGTAACTTCATTGATAGCCTCAACCTGTTTTTGGGCATCTTCTTCTGCTTTTGAAATTTGTTGGTTGGTTTCAGTCGCAGATGTCGTATTGCCCAAATCCATTGGACTATCTTCAACAGTAGAAACACCTTCAACCTTTGCCTGTTCCACTGCTTGTGTTACCGTATCATGTGGTACGGTGACAGCAATTGCTCCATTAGATTGTCCAGTTAACGCTAAACTTTCAGTTTGTTCAGATACAGGGTTTGGCTGTACTTCTGGTAAATTCGTGGCTGGATTCTCCGTTCGTTGGATGGTGGTGTCAACTGAAGTTGTAACTTCATCAGCATGTGCAACCGTCCCACCCCAAGCAACAACAGCGGTCACCATTGTTCCAAGGGCAACCGAACATAACGTTCGATATTTTTTACTCTTGCGAAAGACGTGTTTCTCGCCTTTTTCCTGATTGACAAGAAAGTGATGATTACATGTTTTGGTCATAAAGTGTCCTTCTTTTCTTTTTTCTATAGCAACAAACTGTCACTCTTTCCTCATCATAAAAAAGAAGACTTGATTTTGTTATCACAATAAATTCAGGGAAAAGAAAATGTTGCTTTTACACTACAAATATTGTAAAATTGTAGTGTAAAAGAAACATAGAAAGGAGTAAGCATGTCAAAAAAAGAGATTCTACTTGAATTTATAGAAAACCACAATGGCATTATCACCTATAAAGATTGTAAAGCTCTAAATATTCCAACAATATATTTGACAAGACTAGAAAAAGAAGGAATTCTATACCGCGTCGAAAAAGGAATTTTCCTAACCCAGAATGGAGACTATGACGAATACTACTTCTTTCAGTACCGATATCCGAAAGCTGTTTTCTCATATATCTCAGCGCTTTATCTGCAACAATTTACAGATGAAATCCCTCAATATTTTGACGTAACCATTCCTAGAGGTTACCGTTTTAATACTCCTCCAGCTAATCTGAACATTCATTCCGTTTCTAAGGAAAATTGCGAACTAGGAATTACTCTTGTAAAAACCCCTATGGGAAACGAGGTAAGAGTCTATGATTTCGAACGTATTATCTGTGATTTTGTGATTCATCGAGAAAAAATAGATACTGAGCTTTTTGTCAAAACACTTCAACATTATGGAAACTATCCTAAAAAAAATCTTACAAAACTCTATGAATATGCGACAAAAATGAACACCTTGGACAAGGTCAAACAAACTCTGGAGGTCCTAGTATGAATAAAGCTAAGCTAACAGCACTCTGTCATAAAATATCAAAGAATACTGGATTAACCTTTAATTCCGTAATGACCTATTACTTTTTAGAAGTGATTTTGAAAAAATTAAGTCAGAGTACCTATTCAAGTCACTATATCTTCAAAGGAGGATTCCTACTGTCAAATGTTATTGGAGTTGAATCTCGTAGCACGGTTGATATTGATTTTTTGTTTCATCAAATAACACTCTCAGAAGAAACTGTAGAGCAGCAACTCAAGGAAATTTTAGCAGATTCCGAAGAAGGAATATCTTTTGTGATTCAATCAATCACAGCTATTAAAGAAAGTGATGACTATGGTGGCTATCGAGCAACCATTTTGTGCCAACTTGAGAATATTAAACAAGTTATCCATTTGGATATTGCGACAGGTGATGTTGTAACTCCTCAGCCGATTACATACGACTATAAAGCTATTTTTGATGAAAACAATTTTCCAATCATTGCTTATACAATTGAAACAATTCTAGCTGAGAAACTTCAAACCATCTATTCACGCAACTTCTTGAACAGCAGAAGCAAAGATTTTTACGATGTTTATATTCTTTCAAAACTGAAGAAAGAAGACATTGACTTCATTCAGTTGAGAAATGCCTGTCAGAGAACATTTTCATATCGCGAAACAGAACTCGATTTTGTAAAGATTATTGAACTACTCGAGAGATTCAAATCTGATCCTACTCAGAATCAACAATGGCAAAATTATTCAAAAAAATATAGTTATACAAAAGGAATTTCACTTGCAAATGTGCTTGATGAGATGATTAGTCTTATTACAATTATTATTTCTACTGACTCTGATTAAAACTTTAAACTGCCCAACTAGGTAATCGTGACATTAAACGAAAAGGATATGCTAACATTTATTCATTTTGTTAGCATATCCTTTTCTATTTCGTCGTATAAGCAAAACTCAAGCTACTATCCACTCCAGATAATTTTCGGAAGGTATAGTTTGGATTGCCATTGTAGTTGGTTTCGGAGATAAGGAATGAGCCATCTGGGTAGACTTTCTCCACAAAAGCCACATGACCGTATTCTGTTGGTGTACCATGTCCTCCTCCCGCAAAGGAAAGAATAGCTCCAGCTTGTGGACTTGTCCCTGTCTCCCCACCGAGACTTGCGGCTGTACGCACCCAATCTTGGCCATTGCCCATGGTACTGATAATTGGAATCTTCTCACCATTCTTACCTTTAAGTTTTAGACCAAGTTGATTGATACGGGCTGCGACGCCCCAAGTACATTGACCGTAGGCATACCCCATACCGTCACCACCTCCTGGAATAGAGTTTTCAAAGAGGTCTCCTCGTACAGCTTCAAGTGCTTTTGGATCACTTTGTGCTGTCCCTCCGTTGGGTTGACTAAAGCCTTTTTCAATTTGGTAATACCACTCACTGGCTCGTGTCTGACGTTCGAGTAGCTTATCCCCTGAATTACCTTCCCAGTAAATGAGAAAGAGTTGGGCAAGACTGGCTGGACTACCTGAATTTTTGAAGAAGTCCTTTAACCAGTTGGTATAATAAGGACTATCCCCATGCAACATGAAATCCAGTTGTAACCCCAAGTCATACCACTTCTGATGTTTTCCTTTGGCATATTCGAGCAATAAGGTATGTCTTCGTGAACCATCTGCAGTATCTGTCCATTGGCCTAAGCCTAAACCACGTTTGAGAATATTTGGGTAACGTCCATTGTATATGGTTGGACCATTGAGTGAGAGCCAGCCCTCATCATCCCACGAGCTGTCTGTCGCACCAACAGGTGGAGATAAATAGTCGCCTTCAGCACGTTTTGGATTGATGGAGGATTCTACCGACCAATTTCCTAAAATGGCAGCGATAGCTTGATTGGTCGCACCTTTGCTTTTGAGATAGCTATAAATCGCCTTGGCTCTCTCGAACTCGTCGCCACCAAATTGACCGATAGTTGGAAGAATGGTGGTCTGAACCTGAATCACTTTTGGAAAGTAGAAAGCTGGATTGACATAGACCAACTTATCCGTGTCATCATCAACCTTTTGATAGGTGAGTTTTAGACCCGTTGCATCCTTGGTTTGACCAATAATGTCTCCTGCCAAGACTTGTTGATTTTCACTCACTCGGCCTGAATGAATGCCAAACAAGGTTAGTTTAGTCTTATTCACTCCCTTACCAGATGTCAGAATAACGTTCTCTCCATCAAGAGATATCTTACCATCCATCGGAGCCACAATGACTTGGCCTTCTTTTGCTTCTAAGATGATATGGTGATGAAGCGTTGGTTTCTCATCAATGACCTCATAACCAAATCGGTAGGTCATGTTTAAGCTATCCTCATCCGTCTGTCCCTGAAAGGGATTGTCCAATTCTTGAAGGGCTAAATAATTGCCTTCTTCGGTCAACTCCTTTAGTTCTTCTTGGTCCTCATCTGACAGCTTGTAAGCAGGTTCTTTATACAAGTCAGACATGGATTTAATAGAGTCACCACCATTTAAGTCCGTCCAGACTTGACTGAGAAATGCTTTGTAGGTCGCACCACTTTTTTCCATGAAATCGTCAAACTTGTAGTCTTGGTATTGATGATTCATGTAAACCATGACCTCATCAATTTTGGTGTAATAGGTAATCCCTTTTTCGTTGGTTCTCGTATGTTCCGCATCTTTCCAAGTCATGTGGGTATAGGCCTTGGTCAACTCCATCTCATCTTGTTGAATGACACTGCTTCCTGAAACACTCATGAAAAAGCTCAACATCAAAAGGAGTATCAAGAGAATGCCTGAGACAATCCAAGTCAAAGGATTTCCCGCAAGGACAGAAAAACTTCCCTTAATGGCTTGAACAAACCCCTTAACTCCTGCTAGACTGTGCTTTCTGGCATGCTTTAAAAAGGTTTGGTAGCGTCTTTGTGGTTTAAGAGGTTTCTGGCGTGTGAATCCTTTTCCCTTTTTTAAGTTCTGGAATCGTTCCTTTCCATGAGCCACTTTCCTCTTTGTAAAACGCACACCAGTCTGACCACTTTTCACCGCCACTTTACCTGCTTGATAGGTAAACCTGCCATAGCGTCTGACTTTCAAGCTAGTATCCTTTAAGGTTCTTAGCCCATCTAAATCATCATCCTGTGCTACCAGGTCAAGCGATTCAGAGGCAGCTAAGCCTAATCCAACTTTGACTTTGGTAGAGTTTTTCTTAGACTTTTGGACTTTCTTGAGTTGTTTGACCTCACGTTTGGCAGAACTTACTTCTTTTTCAGCACTTAGTCGATCAAATGACTTTTCTTGGTGAAATTGAAAGCGAGACTTCAAGGAAGGTTTTTCTTTTTGGATAGTAAACTTAGGATTAACCGATTTTGACTTTTCACTTAGTTTCACTTCTGACAAATGTTTTCTTGCCGTCCGCAAACGTTCTTGAGCTTGAGGAAGTCGATTGTTCTTGATTTCCTTAACCTTCAACAGTCTAGGAGAAACATAGGTAATTTCCTTTAAGAATTTCTCTTCTGCTTCCTTTTGGCTACTGAGTAGATTTTCTTTTAACTCTGTTTTCTTATCTTGAAACAGAGAATTTTGAGCTGGTTTTCGAAATCTTCCTTTATTAGGAACAGTCTGTTTTATGGTCCTAACTTCTTTCCGATAATGCATACGAGCCGATTTTAAGTTGCTTCGAAAGTTTTGCCTAGCTTGTTTGACTAGCTTTTTATCCTCTTTCATCTCATGTCCTCATTTTTTCAGGGTCCGTACTCATGATGTCAAAGAGCTTGGTGTGTTGTGGAATCTTATTTTTGAATGGGACAACGGTGGAGCCGGCCTTGATTAGTCCAGCCCCTTTTTCAGGATTGACCAAGTATTTCTCTAGTTCCTTGGAAAGTCCAAGCATATGCACCAATTCTTCACGATCGCTCTTAGCCTGTTTTAGAAGAATCATGAACTCGCTATTGGCAATAATACGTCTGCCATTGGCATCCAGAAGGAGCGTCTCCACGTTCTGTGTAATTCCTGTCGGTATCGCCCCATACTTACGGACACGACTCCAGAGTTTAAAGAAGAAATCAGAGGCATATTTGTCCAATAAAAGAAGCTGCATTTCATCAAAGTAAATCCAGGTTTTCTTCCCCAGTTTTTGATTTTTCACCACCCGATTCCAAATTTGGTCAAAGATAACCATGAGGGCGATTTGTTTTAATTCATCACCTAGCTTTTTGACATTGTAAATCAGGAAATGACTATCAGTTTTGATATTGGTCCGATGTGAAAATATGTCCAGCGAGCCTTCCACATAGAGTTCCATATCCAGTGCCAAGTCCTTAGCTTCCTGTTCAGGTTGTTGAGATAAGACAAAGACCCACTCGACCAATGATGGTGTGTCAAAATGCTTATAGGTGAGTCGTGTCACACGGTCTATCAGCGACTTTTCGCGACCATCCATCTTGCGGTCTAAGAGCTTTCCAATCCAAGACAAGAGAAATTCGGACTTGACCTTGACCGGATCCTCATCCATATTCTCATCAGATAGATCTAAGACATTTAAAAAGGTAGTGGAATCTGGAGCAATATCAATACTCTCCCCACCAAAGGCTTGACCGATAATACTGTACTCATTTTCTGGGTCAACAATAATAATTTCAGTATCACTATCTGCTTCCTTGAGCTTAGTAGAGATGATTTCATGTTTTGTCGCCATTCCTTTACCAGCTCCAGAAGTCCCTAAAATCAAACCTGACGGAGTATTTAACTTGCCACGGTCAACACTGATGATATTACTTGAGATTTGATTGATGCCATAAAATTTCCCACCCTTGTCCTGAATATCAACGGAAGTCCAAGGTGCATTCACGGCAATGTTTGAAGTCAATAGAGAACGAGAAACACCTTCGAGATAGTTCTTCCCAAATGGCAAGAGACTGTTAAAAGCAGATTCTTGCATATAGGTCAAATTGTCAATGATCATATCATTAGACCCCGCCACTTGCTTGATAATATCAAGAGATTGTTTGAGTTGGTCTTCAGTATCCGCCAGCACGCCAATTAGAAATACGGTGTCAAACAGCTTATCTCCTGTTTGGGTCATGGTTTGAAGAAGAGCTTCTGCTTCATCAATATTGTTTTCAAGAACATGGCCGACCTTCTCCAAATAGATGCCAGTCCGAGCCATCTTTTGTTGTTCCCCAATTTTTTGTGATTCCATCAAGGTCTTCTTGGTTCGCAGCTTGGTCATGGTTTCAGACTTAGTTGAACCTTTGGCATGTAGGCTAATCATCACTTCCAAATCTGACTGCATCAAGTCTCTAATAAATTTATCCCCTAACTCCATACCATAGTCACGAACATAAACAATCTGTAATAATCTATCGTCCAATTCAATATGATTCTTGTGTTTAAAGGAAAGGTAGGTTGGGGCAATAAAGTGTTTGGTGGATTGACCTGACAGGGTTAAATCCTTGTAAGAGAACGGTAAATGATTTTCACCTCGCAACATATCCGCAAGGACATTCACTCGCTCTTCTCCACCGAGCAGACCAAGAGACACATCAATCTCTGAAAAACCACTCTTGAAATATTCCCCAATTTGCGACAGAGAACGAAAAGCTAGTTTTGGTGTTTGGTCGCTCTTGCCAAATGAAAGAAACTTGACAGCTGAAAAGTTGTTCTCACCCGCCTCTAAGTTGGCATCCATCATGCGATTCAATTCATCACGATAAGCATCAAACCCATCTTCCTGCAAGGGATAGAGAATACTCTTACGGAATTTTTCCAAATTGACCTTTTGATTGAAAATGGTCAGTTGGAAATTGGTCTTATCATCCAGTGAATTGATTAAATCAGAATATTTCTCCACAATAGCTCCCTTATCATCTAAGCTTACCGTTTGATAATTGACATCTCCTAAGAGATAGCTTTGTGAGAAATAACTTGGACTGACCTGCATGAGTCCATTTTGAAAAAGTCCTTGATAGGCTAACGTATTTACGGTAGAAGGTCTGACCTCCTGCTTCTGCGTTTTCGTCTTTTGCTTTTTATAATTAGAAGAGGTCTTTGGTTTCATTGAGTGTTTTATTTTTTTCATGTTGGTCTCCTTTTCTTCCATTAACTGTACGGTCTGGTATCGTTAGTTCATAATGAAATCGGTACTTGAGGTAGGTTTCAAATGGTAAATCATTGGGTCGATAGACCCCAAATAACATGAGTGGAATGGTAAAGCTAAAAACAAAGCCATAGACAAACCAATCTCCAAATTGCCAGTAAAATAGGTTCAAGCCCAATATCAAAATAGTTATGGCGACGGCAGGAAATACAAAAATAACCTGTCTGGTTGTAAATCCCAGCCATGCCCTGTGTTGAACCTTTGAGATGTCCTTAAAGACACGAGTGTTCATATATAATTGCTCCTTCTTTGATAAAAGGACTAAGATGAAAATCTCAGTCCAGTTTGAATTGCTTCATAATTTTGACGCAGTAGACGTCTGAACTCTCTACGCTAGTTCCTAGCTATGACAGTTCTAGTCGTCCTTGCGGAGGTAGGACAACGTAATCGACTGCAAAGCAGTACCGATTCCTGTCCTACTCTCACATCCCCAAAATACTTCGGGCGGTTCGTTGACTGCCAACTAAGGCAATAATTAACAAGATGGCCTGTACCAAGCCACCAAACATAATGGCGAGTGATTCCATAACTCCAGCTCCATTTGATACGGCAATCTTTCCAGCCGATTCAAACAAGGGAACAAGCGATACAATTAGAAAAATCAAAATACCTTGAACGGCATAGACCATGATGTTCTTAAGGTAGCCAATCCCAACACTTCTCCAGTCATCGCTAAGGAAGGTTGGAATGGTCACAGGGGCAAAAGGAATCATCAGATAGAGTTGGATAAAGCGAATGGTAATCAAGATATTGACAACCATGATACTCGCCATTCGCACCAACCAAATAAGAATCGCAAAAAAGCCTATAATCATTTTTCCTACAATTCCAGAACCCTTGATGCCTGAGATGGTATCATAACTAACACCACCATTCGTAACAAGCCCTGCCACTTGCTCAATAACATAAGAGGCAAGGGCAATAATGGCTTCCACAATAACCGTCGTATTGGTAATCACGACCGCGACCATGATGTAGCTGACAATCATAGGTGCTATGGCTTCAAAGGTCATCGCACCACCTGAGTTTGCGATTTTCTTGGCCATTTTTGAGAATTCGAGTACGAGAACAACCGCAAGAATAGCTACTCCCAAGGGCTGCATAATCCCCTTGGTAATGGCTGTCATGTAAGACCACACCGTCGGATTAAAGTCCGCTAGTGACTTAACCAAGTTGGCGGTTGATTCTAAATCCACTTGAAACCCTTCAAAAAGGCTATCGCTAGATACTTTTTCAGAAGCTAGAAATACAAAAGGTGACGTAAAATTCATCATCATGTCATGTTCTGACCTCCTCTAAATGGCAATCTGTGTCACAAAAGCACCTGCGGCTCCCACCATGACGCCACCAACAATTTCTAGAATGGCATTTCGGACACCTGGACCACCATCTTTAATGTTGGTTGAAAGGTTGATAATACCCATAACAACAAGAAAGGCTCCCACTGCAATTAAGCCTTTTTGTAATAAAGACATGGCTTGGGAGAACATGGAGCTGGCGTCCACTCCGTAAACAAAGCCTGTTAGTTTTTGATTCATATTTTTCCTCATTTCTATTAATGTAGTGACGTTTCTGTGCTTAAATCCCTTATTTTATAGCCTGACAAATCTAGCTCTTCCTCAGCGGTTAGGGGATTGATCTGATAGTGCCACCAGCGTTCATCGGTTTCCTTATCCGCAAGCCATTTCCAATTCTTATGTTTTAGTGGAAAATATTTCTTAGATCTAAATACAGGCACTCCTGCAATTCTTACTAGGCACTCATCTCGTTTCATATTCCCGACTTCATCAGCCGTCATCAAGTCACGAGCAATTTTCTGGTGAGAGGTAGAACTTGAGCCATTCTGCCCAAAAGAACGACTGGTACTTCTGACATCAACAGTTTGTTTACCTAATAGACCACTCATGAATTTGAAAGTTTCCTCGTCATTTCCACCCAAATAGAGGAGGCTGTCACAGTTCCCCAGAATAGTTTTCCAAGCCTCTTTTTCCTTATAAAGTCCTTGGAGTTGGGCAATATTTTGTAAGATTGGTACTAGACTCATATTCCTAGAGCGAACTGTTGAGGTTTGTTCGGCAAAGTCTGGGATTTCTCCGACGTTCGCAAACTCATCCAGATAGCTTCGAACATGAATCGGCAATTGCCCTTTAAAGTCCACATC
>ENA-OQHZ01001067-OQHZ01001067.1-human-gut-metagenome-genome-assembly--contig:-NODE-1067-length-9819-cov-3.427120_pt1 | contig 9819 bp, 9 predicted proteins | sample MGYA00242642_ERZ504734 | MGnify/ENA primary metagenome ERZ504734 (study PRJEB26092, sample SAMD00036210) | human gut metagenome | host: Homo sapiens | study: EMG produced TPA metagenomics assembly of the...
TATATAAGATGCGTTATGCGGGTGTTTTGATTTCGGGAGCACTCGGAGGACTTGGAGGACTTGTGTATATCACAGCCGGTGTAAGTGAGTGGAAATTTGAAAATGGTGTTGCGGGATTTGGTTTCCTTGCTCTTGCCGTTATGATTTTTGGTCAGTGGAAACCGGTCAATATCGGACTTGCAGCATTATTGTTCGGGCTGTTCCGTGCACTTTCTAATGTTTACACAGGATTTGATGCACTTGTTGCGTTAAAACTTCCAAGCACCGTATACAACATGCTTCCATACATTATTTCTCTGATTGTTCTTATATTTGTATCGAAGAAATCAAGAGCGCCAAAAGCAGAAGGAATTCCTTACGATAAAGGTCAACGTTAGAAAAATAGAGACGGAAAAGTGAAAAAGGGAGGAAGATGACGATGAAGAATTATTCGGAAGATGCAAGCAGACAATACCATATTCAGGTAGCAGAAGGTGAAGTCGGACGCTATGTGATCATGCCGGGAGATCCAAAACGGTGTGTAAAGATTGCACAGTATTTTGACAATCCGATTTTAGTTGCAGATAACAGGGAATATATCACTTACACAGGAACTTTGGATGGAGTGAAGGTAAGTGTGACATCTACCGGAATCGGCGGTCCGTCTGCAGCTATCGCGATGGAAGAATTATATCGCTGTGGAGCAGATACATTTATCCGTATTGGAACTTGCGGAGGTATGCAGACAGAAGTAAAAAGCGGAGATGTCGTAGTTGCAACAGGTGCGATTCGCATGGAAGGAACATCAAGAGAATATGCGCCGATGGAATTTCCGTCAGTTGCAGATCTGTCTGTGACAAATGCACTTGTGCATGCAGCTGAAAAGAAAGGGTATCCTTTCCACACAGGTGTTGTTCAGTGTAAAGATGCTTTTTACGGACAGCATGAGCCGGAGACAAAACCGGTCAGCTATGAATTGATGAATAAGTGGGAAGCATGGAAAAGACTTGGCTGTCTGGCATCTGAGATGGAATCAGCCGCATTGTTTATTGTGGCAAGTTATCTTCGTGTGAGAGCCGGCTCCTGCTTTCTTGTAGTTGCAAATCAGGAAAGAGAAAAACTGGGACTGGAAAATCCGGTCGTACACGATACCGATATGGCAATTCAGGTCGCAGTTGAGGCAATCCGCTCTCTGATTCAGGAAGACCAGAAAAAAGAAAAATAGGAGATAAAAAATGAACGTAAATGAAATGTTAAAACATGTAGATCATACACTTTTGACACAGACTGCTACATGGGAAGAGATCAAGCAGATTTGTGATGATGCAGTAAAATATGAGACAGCCTCTGTATGTATACCTCCAAGCTATGTGAAGCAGGCAAATGAATATATGCAGGGAAAGATTCCGGTTTGTACAGTAATCGGTTTTCCAAATGGATATATGACAACAAAGACCAAAGAATTTGAGACAAAAGATGCGATTGCAAACGGAGCATCTGAGATTGATATGGTCATTAATATCGGTTGGTTAAAAGATAAAAAATATGATCTTGTAGAAGAAGAAATCCGTACGTTAAAAGCAGCATGTGGTGAAAAAATCTTGAAAGTGATTATTGAGACATGTCTTTTGACAGAAGAAGAAAAGATTAAAATGTGCGAACTTGTGACAAATGCAGGCGCAGATTATATTAAGACTTCTACCGGATTTTCAACTGCAGGAGCAACCTTTGCAGATATTGAATTGTTTGCAAAGCATATCGGACCAGATGTGAAGATGAAAGCAGCAGGAGGAATTTCTTCTCTGGATGATGCGGAAAAATTCCTTGCATTGGGAGCAGATCGCCTTGGAACAAGCAGAATGATCAAACTTGTGAAAAATGAAGAGGCGTCCGGGTATTAAAAAAACGGAGGAACTGTGAATGGATAAAAAAATTGCAGAAGAAATGATTGAACTTGCCATAAAACAATTGGATTTTTCATATGTACCGTATTCAGGCTTTAAGGTTGGAGCGGCGCTTCGCACAAAAGATGGACAATATTACACAGGCTGTAATATTGAAAATGCCTCTTACACACCGACAAACTGTGCAGAAAGAACAGCATTCTTTAAGGCGGTCAGTGAAGGCGTAAGAGAATTTGAAGCTATTTGTGTGGTAGGAGGAAAAGACGGGATTCTTACCGATTATGCATCGCCATGTGGTGTGTGCCGGCAGGTAATGATGGAGTTTTGTGATCCGGAGACATTTCAGATTATCCTTGCAACAGGGAAAGAGCAATATGAAGTATTTACGTTAAAAGAGATACTTCCACTTGGATTCGGACCTAAAAATCTGAGGTAGAGGAGAAAAATATGACAGTAAACGAATTGAGACAGTTACCAAAAATCGAACTGCATTGTCATCTGGATGGTTCCTTAAGTAAAGAGTTCGTAGAGACACGGCTTCAAAGAGCTGTGTCTTGCGAAGAGCTCAGTGTTTCCGATGAGTGTACAAGCCTTGTGGAATATTTGAAAAAATTTGATCTTCCGGGGCAGTGTCTTACAGATGAAGAGGGACTTTTTGGAGCGGGATATGATGTACTTCGAACAATGAGCCAGGAAAATGTGTGTTATGCTGAGATTCGCTTTGCACCACTTTTTCATGTGTCGGAACAGATGAACACAGAGCAGGTGATAGAATCACTTTTAAATGGGCTCGAAAAAGGGAAAAAAGACTTTGGAGTAGAATATAATGTAATAACATGTGCTATGAGACATCATAGTGCGAAGCAGAATTATCAGATGATAAAAACGGCATGCCAGTTTCTTGGAAGGGGTGTGTGTGCAGCCGATTTAGCAGGAGCAGAAGCACAATATCCAATGACAGAGTTTATGGAACTCTTTGAACAGACAAAGAAGCTTGGTATGCCTTTTACTATTCATGCCGGAGAATGTGGAAATGCCCAAAATATTGTCGATGCGATAGAAGCCGGGGCAAAAAGAATCGGACATGGTATTGCGATGCGAGGGCATGAAGAGATACAAAAATTGGTAAAAGAACGCCATATTGGAGTTGAGATATGTCCGATCAGCAACCTTCAGACAAAAGCAGTAAAGGGACCGGAAGAATATCCAATTAAAGAATTTTTAAATGCCGGTCTGCTTGTCAGTGTTAATACAGATAATCGGACAGTGAGCAGTACGTCCATGACAAAAGAGCTTGAATTTATTCAAAGTATGTATGGGGTAAGTGATGAGGAGATCCTTTTGATGATGCGAAATGCGGCGGAGACAGCATTTGCATCTGAAGAACTAAAACACAGACTTTATAAAAAACTAGACGTAATCTAACAAATAAAATGAGGTGAGGATAAATGAACGAGTATAAAAGAATATTTGTGATTGTTCTTGATTCACTTGGAATCGGAGCAATGCCGGATTCAAAAAAATTCGGAGATGAAGGCGTAGATACATTTGGACATATTTTGGAAAAAATGGGCACATTGGAGATTCCAAATCTGCAAAAATTAGGAATGTTAAATTTGCATTCGGCAGGGAAGATGGAAAAAGTCGAAGAACCAAAAGGACGTTATATGAGACTTGGTGAGGCAAGCAATGGAAAAGATACGATGACCGGACATTGGGAGATGATGGGAATCAAGACAGAAAGACCGTTTAAGACATTTACAGATACCGGATTTCCGCCGGAACTGATTGCAGAATTAGAAAAACAGTGTGGCAAAAAAGTCATCGGAAATAAAAGTGCAAGCGGAACAGAGATTATTGAGGAGCTTGGTGAAGAAGAGATCAACACAGGGGCAATGATCGTGTATACATCTGCCGATTCGGTTCTTCAGATTTGTGGAAATGAGGAGACATTTGATCTGCAAAATCTGTACCGCTGCTGTGAAATTGCAAGAGAGATCACGCTGAAAGATGAGTGGAGAGTGGGACGTGTCATTGCAAGACCATATGTTGGAAAGAAAAAAGGAGAATTTAAGCGTACAAGCAATCGCCATGATTACGCTTTAAAACCAACGGGAAGAACAGCGTTGAATGCATTAAAAGACAAAGGTCTTGATGTAATTGGCGTAGGAAAGATCAATGATATTTTCTGCGGCGAAGGAATTACAGAGACACATCATTCAGACAGTTCGGTTCATGGAATGGAGCAGACCATCGAGATCAGTAAAAAGGATTTCCACGGACTTTGCTTTGTTAATCTTGTTGACTTCGATGCTCTTTGGGGACATCGAAGAGATGTGGAAGGATACGGAAAAGAGATTGAAAAATTCGATGTGAACCTTGGAAAGCTGCTGGAGCAGTTAAAAGACGACGATCTGCTCCTGATCACGGCAGACCACGGCAACGACCCGACTTATACCGGAACGGACCACACCAGAGAACAGGCGCCGCTCCTTGCGTACTCACCGTCTATGAAGGAGAGCGGCCTTCAGGAGACGAAGGACACCTTCGCTGTGATCGGCGCATCCGTTGCAGAGAACTTCGGCGTAAAAATGCCGGAGGGAACGATCGGAACATCGATCCTGGAATCGTGGAAATAAGGAAGCGATGGCGTTTTCAGCTGAGGCGGTAAGAACCTTTCGAAAGTTTCACAAGCTGTCCTTCTTCGAGCAGCTTCTTTAAAACCCGCTGGAGCTGGCGGCGGCTGCAGTGGAGCTGCATGGCCATCTTTTCCACGCCGGAAAACGTCTGATCCGGACAGCGCTCTGAGAGATAAGAGAGGAAGGATTCCTCGAGCGTGGAAAAATTCGACTGGGAGCTGGAATAAAGCATCAGCTTTTCGGTGACAGAGTTTAAAAGATATCGTAAAAAGCGGTTGTCGTTCAGCAGAAGCTCTTTCGTGGAAGCGAGCGGCAGAACAATACAAAGCGCGGTGGTGCGTGCCTCGATCTGGTGCGTATCATCGCGTTTTCCGCAGAATTCCATATCGCCGATGCAGGTAAAGCCGTCGAGATAGCCGATCGGGTAGCTCGTGCCGTCGGCGCGGTTGGCGCTGATCTCGATGGAACCGTCCACGAGGAACGAGAGGTATTCCTCCGGATTCAGCGTGTCGAGCCGTTCGCCCTTTTCAAACTGATACAGAGAAAATGCGAGATCCGGGGTATCGAAAAGAGATGGGATCTCATGTTTCTGAAGATAAAAGTCCAGCAGAGCCGGATCAAAAATTCGTTTCATAGGAAAATCCTTTCACAGAAAAATTTTTGGAAAACTTTTTCTTTATTGTGACATATGACACAAGAAAAAGCAAGAAAGTCTGCTAAGATAAACCAGAATGAAAAATGTTACAGTTTGCTGGGTACCAGTGAACTGTAACCGAAAAAGAGGAAAGGGGAGTTTTCAAAATGGAAAACGAATTATTTGAGAAAACAAAAGTGTCCAAAGCATATATGACGCTCGCACTTCCGGTCGTGCTCGGCATGGTCGTGTCGCTGATCTATAATATGGTAGATACTTTTTTCATCGCGCGGACCGGAAACACGGCACTGATTGCCGGCGTATCGCTCGGCACACCGATTTTCACGCTGATGATTGCACTCGGTGACATCTTCGGCGTCGGCGGCAGTTCCGTCATTTCGCGCCTCTTCGGTAAAAAAGAGTACGAGGACGGAAGACGGATCAGCGTATTCTGCTTTTACGCAGCGATTGCTGTCGGCATTGCGGTCAGCATCATCCTGCTTGCCGCCAAACAGCCGATCCTTGGCCTGCTTGGCTGTGATGAGACGACGTGGCAGTATGCGGGGGACTATTACCAGTGGATTGCACTCGGCGCACCGTTTATCATCCTGCAGCTGACGCCGAACAATCTTCTTCGGACCGAGGGCTTCGCAAAAGCCTCGATGATCGGAACAATGCTGGGAGCCGTCGTCAACATCATTCTTGACCCGATCTTTATTTACACGCTCGGCATGGGAGCAGCCGGAGCAGCGATTGCAACGGTGATCGGCAACATCTGCGGTGATATTTTCTATGTTATCTTTATGATAAAGAAATGCCGCTATCTCTCCGTCGATTTCCGAAAACTGAAAATGACCGGAGCAGAGGTGCTCGCCGTTCTTGCCATCGGCATTCCGGCATCCGTCACAAACTTCATGCAGAGCATCGGCGTGACGCTGACGAACCGATTTTTGCAGCCGTATGGAACGGACAAAGTTGCAGCGATGGGAATTGCTTTGAAAATTATTATGATTTCTGTTCTTGTGATGGTCGGTTTCGCTTTTGGCGGACAGCCGCTGGTCGGATACAATTATGGAGCGAAAAATAAAAAACGTCTCAGTGAGACGATCCGCTTTGCCTTCCTCCTGGAAGTGCTGACCGGTGCCGGAATGGCGGTTGTGCTCGGTGCGGCGGCTCCGCTTCTCGTGGGACTGTTCTTAAAAGAGGCGGATGTCATTGCAGTGGCCCAGCAGATCCTCCGCGTCCAGCTCATTGGTATGCCGTTTGTTGGTATCGTACTCGCATCGACCTGTATTTTCCAGGCGATCGGAAACGGGGCAGGAGCAATGATTCTTTCAGCAGGACGTCAGGGCGTGATTTTTGCCATTGTAATTTTCTGCGCTTCAAAACTTGCCGGTTTTTCCGGTGTTATTGCCTCCCAGCCGGTTTCTGATTTTCTGACCGCATTGGTGGCTGTGATGATTCTGCTTCAGTGGAAAAAGAAAGAATTTGCAAAATAAGAAAGAACAGCAAAGCGGCTGCGGCACAGCGTTCCGGAACGGGAACCTGCCGCAGCCGCTTTTGGCGTGCGCAAAAAAACAGAATTCCTGCACAGGCGGCCGCCATGTCAAAAACACGTAAAAGTGATGAAAAAACGTCTCTTAATTCGGCAGTATTACGGGATTGCATTCTGAGAAAACAAGATATAAAATGGCATGAGATTCGACAAAAAGGGGAAGCAAAAACATACGACAATAGGGAGGACATCACATGGCAACAAAGAAAAGTGCAGTAAAAGATCTGACAAACGGCAGCCCGGTAAAACTGATTCTGGGGTTTGCACTGCCGCTGCTGCTCGGCATGCTGTTCCAGCAGTTTTACAGCATGGTCGATACGATTATTGTAGGAAAATTCTTAGGCGCGAAAGCGCTCGCGGCTGTTGGCAGTACAGGTTCGATCAACTTCATGATCGTGGGATTCTGTATGGGAGTCTGCAGCGGATTTGCAATTCCGGTTGCGCAGATGTTCGGGGCAGGAGACCGGAAAGCGCTGTGCCGGTATGTAGGAAATGGAGCCGTCCTGGCCGGTATTCTTTCCGTGGTGATGACCGTTCTTGTCTGCATCTGGTGCCGCGACATTCTGATTCTGATGAAAACCCCGTCCGATATTCTGGACGGTGCATACGCTTACATCTTTGTTATTTTCCTCGGAATTCCGCTTATGGTGCTCTATAACCAGACATCAGCAATCATGCGGAGCCTCGGCGACAGCCGCTCCCCACTGATTTTCCTCGGTATCTCTTCAATACTGAATATCGTGCTAGATCTTGCGCTGGTCCGCCCGATGGGAGTAGCGGGAACCGCGTGGGCGACGATTATCGCGCAGGGAGTCTCTGGATTCCTGTGTCTCTTTTATATGAAGAAAAAATTCACCATCCTTGCTTTTACGAGAGAGGACTGGAAGCTGCACAAGCATTATGTGCTTAATCTGTGCAATATGGGAATCCCGATGGGATTGCAGTATTCAATCACCGCGATCGGAAGTGTTATTTTGCAGACCGCTGTCAACGGCCTTGGTTCCACTGCGGTTGCATCTGTTACGGCTGCCGGTAAAATTTCCATGTTCTGCTGCTGCCCGTTCGACGCGCTCGGCTCCACTATGGCGACGTATGCCGGACAGAACGTCGGTGCGAAGAAGATGGATCGTGTCAACACCGGTATTTTGACAAGTTCCATTATTGGAAGCGTGTATTCCGTGGTCATTTTAGGAGTTATGTTTCTGTGGTCCCGCCAGATTTCGCTTCTCTTTGTAGATGCATCCGAGACGGTCATCCTCGACCAGGCGCGTCAGATGCTGCTGATCAACATGGTATTTTACATTCCGCTGACCCTTGTCAATGTCGTACGCTTTACCGTGCAGGGCATGGGCTTCAGCAAATTTGCAATCCTTGCCGGCGTCTGCGAGATGATCGGCCGTTCGGTGGTAGCCTTTTTCCTGGTTCCGTATTTTGGTTACACCGCAGTCTGCTTCGCAAGCCCGGTGGCATGGATTCTCGCCGATCTGTTTCTCGTTCCGGCGTACCTGTACTGCGCAAAAACGCTTCGTTCTCTTTTTGAGAAAAATGCGCAGATGATGTAAGCCGTGCCGCAAGATGGACAAGCTGTTTCAATTCTGGTATAATGGAGCCTGGATTTTAGGAAAGCTGAAAAAGAATCCCATAGAAGAGAGGAAGATATCCTATGAAACAGTCGGTATTAGAATATAAGAAACTTCTGGAGCAGGAAGGCCTTCTGGTGGAATTTGCAGAGCCGGAAGGAAAAGAAGGAGAGGACAGACCCGTTACCCTCGTAACGTATTTTTCGGGCGGAGCGGATCAGGGAACGCTGTTTCTCTGCAAAGGAGCTGCATTCAAAGAGGCATACTTAAAAGACGCCGTAAACCGCGGTGCTGTTGCCTATGTAAGTGAAAAAAAATACGAAGCGGGAAAAGAAATTCCGGCGCTCATCGTCAACGATGCCAGAAAAGCACAGTTTGTGCTGGGTGAGGCGTTTTACGATTATCCGGCAAAGTCGCTGCATGTCACGGCGCTGACCGGAACAAAAGGAAAGACAACGACAGCCTACTACCTGCAGTCGATGCTCGATGCCTGCCTGAAAAAACAGGGCGGAAACGGATGTGCACTGTTAAGTTCGATTGAATATTACGACGGAAAGACGAGAGAAGCATCAACGCTCACCACGCCGGAATCCCTGGAGCTGTGCCGTCATATGCGCAATGCCGTAGATGCAGGCCTTTCCCATATGGTGATGGAAGTATCCTCCCAGGCGCTCAAATACGAGAGAGTCGGAAACACGCATTTTGATACCGCCATTTTCCTGAACATCTCCAAGGACCACATCAGCCCGACGGAGCACAAGGATTTTGATGATTATTTCCAGTCGAAATTAAAGATCTTCGACCGCTGCACCTGCGCCTGCGTGAACCTGGACAGCGACCATATCGGGGAAATCCTGAAAGCTGCGGCAAAATGTGAGCGCGTCGTTACGTTTGGATCGAAAGAAAATGCTGTAATCCGCGTGAGTGATATCAAGCCGGGCAGAGGAAAATTCTATTTCCATGTGGCAGGACCGGATTTCTCGGAAGATTTTACCCTGCCGGTGCACGGAGCCTTCAATGTGGAGAATGCCGTAGCTGCCATTGCGGCTGCCTGGTCGATGGGAATCCCGGTTTCGCTGATCAAGGAAAGCCTCCTTGGCGTCACCGTTCCGGGAAGGATGGAGACGTATGAGAGCAGCGCGGGCGAGGTCACGGCGATCGTGGATTTCGCGCACAATGGCCTGAGTTTTGAAAAAATGTTTGATACCGTAGCACTCGAATACCCGGGGAGCCGCGTAAGCGTTGTGTTCGGAACCCCGGGCGGAAAAGCATTCAACCGCAGAAAAGATATGGGTGAGATTTCCGGAAAACGGGCGGACCGGATTTTCCTCGTACCGGATGATCCGGGAAACGAAGATCCGCAGGCGATCTGTGAGGAGATCGGCGGGGAAAAAAAAAAAGAAAGGCCGGGAACCCCACCTTTTCCCCCCTTGGGTTAAACAAAAAAAGACCCGCCGTTATCCCGCACTTCATCCATCATATTTAATGCAAGGACCATAGGGATATCCAGTTCCATTAACTGCATGGT
>ENA-OQHZ01001072-OQHZ01001072.1-human-gut-metagenome-genome-assembly--contig:-NODE-1072-length-9780-cov-16.808101_pt1 | contig 9780 bp, 6 predicted proteins | sample MGYA00242642_ERZ504734 | MGnify/ENA primary metagenome ERZ504734 (study PRJEB26092, sample SAMD00036210) | human gut metagenome | host: Homo sapiens | study: EMG produced TPA metagenomics assembly of...
GTGCGTCGCGCCAAGCTGTACTACCTGCGCAACCTGCGCGGTAAGGCCGCTCGTATCGTCGAGCGCCGCGACAACTCCGAGAAGTGAGTTCGAATCGCAAATAAAGCGTGAAATCGGCTCTTCGGCAACCCGTCGAGGAGCCGATTTTCTATATTGGGCCGCTATGATAGGGGCCAGTGCGTGAAACCGGACGGTAAGGAATCCCATGAAGCATGCCAGAAGAAGAGTCGAAAGCGAGGAAAGCTTCGGCTTACGAGACACCCTGATCTGGTGCGGCATACCCATCGTCATCGTGCTGCTGGTGCGCATGTTCCTGTTCGGCTTCTACGTGATTCCGTCCGGCTCCATGCTGAACACCATCGAACCGGGCGACCGGGTCATCACCAGCAAACTCACCCCCAAAGTCTTCAAGCTTCAGCGCGGCGACGTGGTGGTCTTCAAGGACCCTGACCATTGGCTGCAGCAGGAGAACAGCGGCCGATTCGGCGGCGACTACCTCATCAAACGACTTATCGGCCTGCCCGGTGACACCGTGGCCTGCGAGGGGCCCGGCAAGCCGGTCACGGTCAACGGCGTGGCCATCGACGAAACTTCGTACATCCGCTCCGGCGTGGACCCCAGCTCCTTCGCGTTCAGTGAAAAAGTGACTGCGGGACATGTGTTCGTCATGGGCGACAATCGCGCCAATTCCGCTGATTCCCGCTACCATCAGGACGATTCCTCGCACGGCCTCGTGCCGGTTTCCGACGTGGTCGGCGTCGGTCTGGTCAAGTATTGGCCGCTGAACCACATCAGCACGCTGGACGCGCATCACGACGTGTTCAGGGACGTGCCGGAAGGATCTGCCGACTGATGTCCGTTTCCATAGTGCCCACGCTGGATATGGAACGGGCGATCGCGGCCTCCGGCTACGACGTGATCGTCGGCTTCGACGAGGTCGGCCGCGGCTCGCTCGCCGGTCCCGTCATGGTCGGCGCCGCCGCAATCCGCACGTGCGACCTGGCCGGTTCGTCGCCGCTGCAAGTGCCCGACGGCGTGGCCGATTCCAAAATGCTGACGGAACACCGCCGCGAAGCCATATTCGAAGAGCTTAAATCGTGGTGCGCGTCCTGGGCGGTCGGCTCGGCCAGCAACACGGAAATCGACGATTGGGGCATCTCCTATGCGCTTGGCATCGCCGCATTGCGCGCACTCGGCCAAGCGGAAGAGAAACTCGGCATCGACGGCGATGGCATGCTTGACGGCAAGCCGGTGAAGGTCGGTGCGATCCTCGACGGACCGAACGACTACATCACCAAAGCGCTGAACACCTTCGACGCGCCTGACGTGCCGGTTCCTGCGGAAGTCTCTACCAAAGTGAAGGGCGACAGGTACTGCGCCACCGTGGCCACCGCAGCCGTCATCGCCAAAGTCACGCGAGACCGGCTCATGGTCGAACTGGGAGCGCAACCCCAATATGAACCCTATGAATGGGCCCACAACAAGGGTTACGGTTCGGCCGCACACCGTGACGCCATCGCTGAATTCGGGCCCAGCGACCTGCACCGCCTCTCCTGGCATCTCGTCTGACATACGGCATCTCATCCGCAGTCCGCGATTACGCTAATCCTTGCGGATGATGCATGCCGGAAGGAAACCTGTAAGTTCATCCCGCCGTCTGATGGCCGGGACCAATCCGTTTCCGTACCGTAGGAAACATGGAACACATACTTCACGCGACCGATCTGGTCATGGATTATTCGACCCAACAGGCTACACCGAACGCCACACACATGCTGGCGCTCAATCACGTGGATTTCGGCATCCAGGCAGGCGAAAGCATCGCGGTCATGGGACCGTCCGGTTCCGGCAAATCGACGTTACTGCACGCACTCGCCGGCATCATCACCCCGACAGCCGGCAATGTGATGTTTCGCGGTGCCAACCTGGCGCGGTTGAGCGACGCTGACCGCACCAAACTGCGCCGCAGCGCCTTCGGCTTCGTCTTCCAATCCGGACAGCTGCTGCCGGAACTGCCGGCCATCGAAAACATCGCGTTGCCGATGATGCTGGGCGGCGCAAGCTACCAGCAGGCCACCGACACGGCCATGCTATGGCTGGAACGATTGAGATTGCGCCAGCTCGCGCAACAACGTCCCGGCGAAATGAGCGGCGGCCAGATGCAGCGCATCGCCATCGCACGTGCGCTCGCCGCGCAGCCGGCAGTCATCTTCGCCGATGAACCGACCGGCGCGCTCGACCAGACCACCGGCCACGAAATCATGAGCATTCTCATGCGGACCGCACGACAGACCGGCGCGGCCGTGGTCGTGGTGACGCACGATTCGAACGTGGCCGCATTCTGCGATGCCACCGTTACCATGCGTGACGGCAGGCTGAGCTCGCCGCAGCAATCCCAACCTACCGCCGGAGGCGCACGATGAACATGTTCCGATTATGGCGATTGTTCCACCGCTCCGGCACCCGCGGCACATCCAGCCGCACCTCTGCGCTGGCCATCGTTGCCTTCGCATCCGCCACCGCCGTCTTCCTAACCGTGCTCGGAGGCCTGCATGGCTTCATCTGGCGGGCCTCCGCCGACCACACGTTCGGTTGCATGATCAATTCCAACAGGTGCGCGCCCGGTACATACGAAACATGGTCCAAAACCCTGGCGCATGTCGACAAGCTCGTCGCCACGGTCGGCGACGGCCATTGGACGGCCGACCAGGCCACAACCGTCATGAACACCTATTCCGACGGCTATGTGCTGCTCGCCGCATTCGCCAGTCTGCTACTCATCGTGCCGTTCGTGGCGCTCGCCGGCTCGGCGGCCCGTCTCGCGGCCTCCCGCAGGGACGCACGTCTCGCCGCACTGCGACTTGCGGGCGCCACCACCGCGCAGGTCACGAAACTCACCGCGCTCGATGCGGGTGGCCAGGCTCTGCTTGGCGCGCTGGTCGGCATGGCCGGCTACTTCGCGCTGATACCGGCGATCATGCTGCTCGACTTCCAAAACCAGCATTTCACCTTCGAACAGTTGTGGGTGGGACTGCCTGCTCTGGCGGCCGTGACCGTCGGAGTCACGCTGCTTGCCTTGGTCTCCGCGCTGGTCGCCCTACGCCGCGTGGCCATCACCCCGCTTGGCGTGACGCAACGTACCGGACAACCCATGCCATCCGCATGGCGCGCACTGATTTTCCTTGCCGTGTTGGCCGTAGGCTACCTGCTGCTCAACAGCGTCTCCGCATTCGCGCACTTGGGTCAGATGGTGGTCTACGCCATCATCTTCGGCGTCTTCTTCCTCGGTTTCGCCATGGTGAACGTCGTCGGTACCTGGGTGGTGGCGATGCGCGCCAGATCGCGTGCGAAACACCCGAAGGACGCGGCCACTATGATTGCCATGCGCCGTATCCTCGACAATCCCAAGCGTGCTTGGCGTAACGTGTCCGGTGTGGCGCTCGCTGTGTTCATCGCGGGGATGACGTCGGTGTGCGGATTGCTTGCCACCGGAATCGGAGGCAACCACGACCCGTTCGACCCATCTATGCTGTACATGCGCGATATAGCGATGGGTGGTTTCCTGACGCTCGCCTTTGCCGCGGTGCTCGCCGCCGTCAGTTCCGGCGTGATGCAGACGGGCAACGTCTACGACCAGGCCGACGAGTACCGCATGCTTGCGTTGGAAGGCACGGATGAGGCGACGCTCGACAAGGCACGCATGATGGAAGTGATCACCCCGCTCAACACGGTGATGGCCGTTTCGTTGGGGTGCTCGGTGTTGTTGCTGTTTCCGATTCTGGCAACGTCGTTGCTCAATCCGGCTTCGTTGCTTACGTTGGCCGCGGGAATCGGCTTGTGTTATGCGCTGATGGTGCTCGGAGGGTGTGCCGCGAATCATGCGGCGCACGGGCTCGGTTATGCCGGCTACCGTATGGACGATTGATGGCCTCGCCGCGGCGGTCGTGGATACCGCGGCGAGGACTGGCGAGGTCAGCCGAGGAGCACCGCGATGATTGCGATGAAAATCGGCGATGACAGCGTCGAGAACAGAATGCCGTCGCGTGCGAACGACAGACCCACGTTGTACCGCGCCGCGTAGTTGTAGACGTTCTGCCCGGTCGGCAATGCGGCGAGCACCACGCATGCGTACAGCGTGGCGCCACGGAAGCCCATCACGAAATACGACAGCAGGAACGCGATGGTCGGCATCACGATGTTCTTCAAAGCGGCCACCGTGAACACCGCCGGAATATTCGACTTGTCCTGCAACGGCTTCGTGCCGTGCAACGACATGCCGAACGCCATCAGAATCATCGGCACCGCGGAATCGCCGATCATATCGATCGGGTCGTAGATGAAGCTCGGAATCACGAAATAGCCGACCTTCGCGGAAATCGCGGACACGGCGATGCCCAGCAGCGAGCCGATGAGCAGCGGCTGATGCAACGGTTGTTTCAGGATCTCCTTCGCGGAGACCTTGCCTTTGGTGGTCACGTCGAGCACGGTCAGGCCGATCGGCGTGAACACCGCCTGCTGCATGACCAGGATCGGTGCGACGAGTGCGGGATTGCCCAGAATGTACGTGGCGATCGGCAGACCGATGTTGTTGGAATTGAGATACAGCGAATTCAGCGCGCCGATGGTGGCGTCCGCGGCTTTCATATGGAAGAACAACCGATTGAGAATCAGAAAGACCACACCCACCAGCACGGCCGAGAAGAACGCCACGACGATGGAGGAGTGGAAGATCTCGAAGATCTTCTCCTTGGACAGGATGGCGAACATCAGGCACGGGCTCGACACGAAGAAGCTGAACCTGTTGAGCACCATCTGCGCGGTCGGCCCGCCGATGCGCATGCGCGCGGCCACATAGCCGGTGGCGATGACGATGCCGATGACGCAGAAACCTTCCATCGCGCTCAATAGACCCGGCATTGCACTCTCCTTTTCGCTGCGGCCGTTGCCTCGGACCGCTACCTAGTGTGTCACCAAGCGCACGACAGCATGGCCGACCGTCTCAAAAGCACGCCCGAAATGCGATTGTCACCGGCTTTTGCCGGATAATGGATGGCATGAACGAACTTACGATTGGATTTTCCGCTTCCGCCACCAAGCAGGAGCAGCTCAACGAGCTGATGGAACAGATCATGGGCGCCTACTCCGTCAGCGACGACGAGGGCCCGCTGACGGACGCCGTCGAGGTGTTTTTGAAAAAACAGCCGCATCTGACGGTGCGCAGGCACGGCGACACATTGGTGGCATCCACCGATTTCGGCCGCGAGCGCCGCGTGATTCTTGCCGGCCATCTCGACACGGTGCCGGTGATCGACAATTTCCCGCCGAAATGGCTTCAGCCGGGCGATCCGCTGATTCGCGAGGACGTGGCGGCCGGTCATGAGCATGAGCGTGTGATCTGGGGTCGTGGCGCCACCGATATGAAGGGTTCCGACGCGGTCATGCTGTATCTGGCGGCCACGCTGACGGACGCGAAATACGATTTGACGTACGTGTTTTACGACCATGAGGAAGTCGCGGCCGAGAAGAACGGCCTGCGCAAGGTGGTCGAGTCGCATCCGGATTGGATCACCGGCGATTTCGCGATCATCGGCGAGCCGACCGGTTGCGGCATCGAGGGCGGCTGCAACGGCACGATGCGATTCGACGTGATCACGCACGGCGTTGCCGCGCATTCGGCCCGCGCCTGGATGGGCAAGAACGCGATCCACGCGGCGGCCGAGATTCTGAACCGTTTGAACGCACATGAGAACCGCGCCATCGAAGTGGATGGCCTGACCTATCAGGAGGGCCTGAACGCCACGCTGATTTCCGGCGGCAAGGGTACCAATGTGATTCCCGACGAGTGCCGTGTGCACGTCAACTACCGGTTCGCGCCGGACAAGTCGCTCGCCGAGGCGAAGGCGCTGATGATCGGCGCGGATGCGGGCGCGAAACTTGGCAACGGCGAGCATCAGGCCACTGGTGGCGTGTTCGAAGGCTTCGGCATCGAGATGAAGGACGAATCGCCCAGCGCGCGTCCGGGCCTCAATTCGCCGCTTGCCCAATCGCTGGTATCGCTTGTCAAGGAACGTACCGGTCGTGACCCGCTTGCCAAGCTGGGTTGGACGGATGTGGCGCGTTTTGCGATTCTGGGCATTCCGGCCGTGAATCTCGGCGCGGGAAGCCCGCTGCTGGCTCACAAGCAGGACGAGCAGTTGCCGGAGACCGATCTGCTGCTCATGGCCGACCTGCTGGAGGACTGGCTGCGTTGAATCGCCGTTGAGTCGTTGCTGAGCTGCCGTTGAATCGCCGTTGAGTCGTTGCTGAGCTGCCGTTGAATCGCCGGTAATTCGCTGCCGCGGGCTTGCCGCAGAACCACTATTGGTCCACCGTTGAACCGCTGCTGAACCACTATGCCGGCGCACGTTCATTCACGGCGTGTCAACGCGAATCATTGGAAAACGGAGCGTGTAGGGGGAATAAATTTCCCGTCCTGTCACGCTCCGTTGTTTTTTGTGTCATACTTATAGACGGTGGTTCTGCAAGACCGCCGACGCATCCGATGGCGTTGATCCCCTCGCGTGAATGTTCTGTGAGTCGCGAGCGCAGGTGTCCGCCGTCGCATGATGAAGACTTTTGACGGAAGTTGCTTCCTACGGGCGCCATGATGCGCGGCCACGGTGAGAGCGTGGTGTGAGAACCGTTGGGGCTTGAGTGAAGGCGATGCGATTGCAGCGCGTTGCCGAGGAGCGTTGTGCCTACTACCAATGAGGGCCTCGATCAGGTCGAGGCTGTTGTGTCATCCGATAATTCAACCAATAATGCGGCAAGCAGTGCGGGTTCTGTGTCTGCCGATCCGGCTCCGCGCCGCCGTCGTGGAGGTCGCCGCGTGGTGCGTGGCGTAGGTGCCGCGGGCGCGTCTTTGGAGCTGAAGGTCGAGGAGCATGCCAAAGCCCCCTTGTTTGAGGAACCGAAGCTTGAGCCTGTCCAGCCTGCGCGTGATTCCGCCGATTTCAATGATGCCGATGACGCCGAGCCGTCGCGTCCGCGTCGTCGTCGCGTGACCCGTTACGATGACGACGATGAGATGCGTGACGAACGTCCGCGCCGTCGCCGTCGTTCCTCTGTGGACGTGCAGGACGAGGATGATCGCCCGTCGCGTCGCCGTCGCCGTATCAGCGACGAGCCGCGTGATGACCGTGACGATCGTGACGATCGTGACGATTACGGCAATCGTGGCAATCGTGGCAATCGTGACGAATCATCCGAAGACCGTGCGCTCGACGCCGTCAGCGCGCTGCCGGAAGGCCATGAGACGCGTCATAATCCGCGTCCGATGACGTCGCTGCTGTTCCAGGAGCCGATTCTGCCGGCCGCCCCCGCGGGCCGCGGATCGTCCGACGATGACGATGCTGACGATACGGGCCGCAGAGGTTCGGACGATGCCCGTGACAGCCGTGATGACCGCGACGATGACCGTCCGACTCGTCGCCGCCGCCGTCGCAGCCACGACACGGCCGACACGGACCGCACGGACGCTTCGAATGACGGTCGCGGCCGTGATGATGGCAATGACCGCAACAACGACGCCGAAGACGATGATCATGGCGATTCCCGTCGTTCCCGTCGTTCCCGTCGTCTGAACGCGCAGGAACGTCGTGCCGCTGCCGAAGTGGAGCAGATCGAGGAGGACCTGGTCCTCGATGGCATCACGTATGCGCCGATCGATGACGAGTCCCGCAATGGAAACGATGATGATGACGAGCAGCCGACGCGTACCCGTCGCCGCCGTCGCGGACGCGGCAACCATGAGGAAGTCGACGAGCAGCAGACCTCCGAACGCGAATCCCGTCGCCGTCATGAGGATGACGATGAGGAAGAGGGCACGGTGACCCGTCGCCGTCGCCGCCGCCGTGGAGGGTCGAAGGCCGAGGAATCGGACGAGACGATGTCCCGTCGCTCCCGCAAGCAGCAGTACATCGACGAGATCACCGACGTCGAAGGATCCACCCGTCTGGAAGCCAAGAAGCAGCGCCGCCGCGACAACCGTCGTGAACGCAGCCGTCAGAACCAGCTCATGGAGCAGGACTTCCTGGCCCGTCGCGAACACGTCGAGCGTCTGATGGTGGTGCGCGAACGTGAGCGCCACACCCAGATCTCCGTGATCGAAGACAATGTGCTCGTCGAGCATTACGTGTCCGACATCCAGGAAGTGGCCACCGTCGGCAACATCTATCTTGGCCGCGTGCAGAACGTGCTGCCGAGCATGGAGGCCGCGTTCGTGGACATCGGACAGGCCCGCAACGGCGTGCTGTACGCCGGCGAGGTGAACTGGGATTCCGCACGTCTGGAAGGCCAGCCGCGTCGTATCGAACTGGCGTTCAAGTCGGGCGATCCGGTGCTGGTGCAGGTAACCAAGGATCCGATCGGCCACAAGGGCGCAAGGCTTACCTCGCAGGTCACCTTGGCCGGCCGTTTCCTCGTGCTGGTGCCGTCCGGCGGCATGACCGGCGTGAGCCGCAAGCTGAGCGAGCGTGAGCGCGCCCGCCTGAAGAACATCGTGTCGAAGATCGCGCCGAAGGATATGGGCGTGATCATCCGAACCGCGGCCGAAGGCGCTTCCGAAGAGGCCATCACCAAGGATCTTGAGAACCTGGTGCGCCAGTGGGAACGCATCACCGCTAAGCGCGACGAGTTCCTGCACGGCAAGCGTCCGAAGCTGCTGCAAGGCGAGCCGGACGTGGCCATCCGCGTGGTTCGCGACATCTTCAACGACGACTTCTCCAAGATGATCGTGGAAGGCGACCGCGTGTACGAGCGTATCGAGGAATACCTCGACACGATGGCCCCCGACCTGAAAGACAAGCTCGAGAAGTGGGATCCGGCCGAACATGACGGCAAGGACGTGTTCGACAAGTGGCAGATCGACTCCCAGTTGCGTAAGGGCATGGAACGTCAGGTCTACCTGCCGTCCGGCGGTTCGATCGTCATCGACCGCACCGAGGCCATGACCACCATCGACGTGAACACGGGCCGTTTCATCGGCCGCGGCAAGAGCCTCGAGGAAACGGTGACCCGTTGCAACCTCGAAGCGGCCGAAGAGATCGCGCGACAGCTTCGTCTGCGCGACATCGGCGGCATGGTGATGATCGACTTCGTCGACATGGTCATGCCGGCCAACAGGGATTTGGTGCTCCGCCGACTGGTGGAGTGCCTGGCGCGCGACCGCACCAAGCATCAGGTGGCCGAAGTCACCTCGCTGGGACTGGTGCAGATGACGCGCAAGCGCATCGGACAGGGTCTGGTGGAGGCGTTCTCCGAGGAATGCCCGACCTGCAAGGGCCGCGGCTTCATCCTCCATGACGAACCGACCGTTTCGGCGGATTACGACGATCCGTACGCCCTGAAGGGCGGCGATCCGTTCGTCAAGACCAACAAGCATGGCCATGGCACGGACGTGCAGGTGCCGAAGGGCTCCTCGCCGGACGTGAAGGCCAAACTCGCGCAGATCGCGGCGGCAGCCGTGGCCGCCAACAATGCGGACCTGGGCGAGGAAGAACAAGAAGAATAAAGGAAAATCCCGGTATGTCAACCTGACACGCCGGGAGCAGACTTGCGGTTGTACGCGGGTATGTGTAGATTAGATTGCTGGTGTCTGGCCGCGAGGCTCGAACGTGCCGGGCAGTAAGCTTTCCAAGTTAATAAAGGAACGGATATGTACGCTATTGTGAAGGCCGGCGGCCATCAGGAAAAGGTCGAGGTCGGTGACGTCATCCTCGTCAACCGTCTCGACGCCAAGAA
>ENA-OQHZ01001092-OQHZ01001092.1-human-gut-metagenome-genome-assembly--contig:-NODE-1092-length-9596-cov-13.560983_pt1 | contig 9596 bp, 6 predicted proteins | sample MGYA00242642_ERZ504734 | MGnify/ENA primary metagenome ERZ504734 (study PRJEB26092, sample SAMD00036210) | human gut metagenome | host: Homo sapiens | study: EMG produced TPA metagenomics assembly of...
GGGCTGACACGCACGAAGCCATGATGCATATCGCTGCCATAAAATTATTTTTGAATAAAATTTAAACAGCTTCTTATAAGAACAAGCCTCCATGTATGAAAATATTTAAGAAAGCAATACGGTGATTCCCATGTACATCATCATACCTATAATGTCATTGGTAATTGATATAAACGGTCCGGTAGCAATTGCCGGATCAATTTTCAGTTTTTCCAATGTCATGGGAACGAGTGTACCGAAAATAGAAGCAAACATAACTACGGCAAACAGGCTGATGGAAACAGAATAACTGACTGTAGCGGTTGCTCCGAAACGGATAAAGTTGTAAATATATACCAGCATGGAAATGATTGTTGCATTAATAAGAGCAACGACCGATTCCTTTAATATTTGCTGAAAAGTATTTCCAGAGTCGAGCGAACTGTTGGCAAGTCCCTGAACGACAAGAGCAGACGATTGTGTTCCTACATTTCCTCCTGTTCCACCGATAAGCGGAATATACAGGGCCATTTCGGGATGTGCCGCAAAAGTTGTATCAAAATTACCCAATATCATGGAGTTTCCGATACCTCCCAGCATACCGATGAGCAGCCAAGGGAGACGTGCCGTTGTCTGACGGAATACATTATCGTGCGATTCTACGTCCTGTGACAAACCGGAAGCCAACTGGTAATCTCTTTCGGCCTGTTCGCGAACTTCATCCATTACGTCGTCTACTGTAATACGTCCTACCAGGCGTCCGATACTGTCTACTACCGGAACAGCCACTAAGTCGTATTTCTCGATGACCTGTACTACTTCTTCCAGCGGTGTATCTACATGTACCGATATCGGATCTTTTTTCATTACATGCTTTACTTTCGAAACCGATGGGCTGGTGATCATTTTCTTTAAAGGAAATACTCCACGCAACCGTTCATCGTCATCTACTACATACACATAGTAGATTTCGTCCATTTCCTCGGCCTGAATTCTCATTTCGCGAAGGCATTCGGGCATACTCCAGTTTTCATTTACGATAACCATTTCTGTACCCATCAAACCACCGGCTGTATCTTCATCGTATTTCAACAGATCTACAATGTCGCCTGCCTGTTCGATGTCTTCGATGTGCGAAAGAATTTCCTCCTGCTTGTCCTCGTCCATGTCACGGATGATGTCTACAGCATCATCAGAGTCCATGTAGTCGACAAAACGTTTGGCAATAGTTTCCGAAGGCAATATTTCGAGGAATTTCTTACGCGCGTCTTCATCCATTTCAATCAGTACGTCGGCAGCTTTTTCATTGTCGAGTAACAGATAAATGGAGCGCGCTTCTTCTGCATCAAGTTCATCGCACAATTCGGCAATATCGGCTGGATGCAGTTCTTGCAGAAACTCTTTTAGTTCCTCCGATTTTTTATTTTCGATCAGTTCTGATACCTTTTTAATTTCTTCGCTTTCCATACCTTACTCAGTTGCGAGTGCCTGTTCCACCCGGTTGGTCAATTCTATGAAGTCTTCTACCGATAACTGTTCCGGACGTTTGTTGAATATAGGATCTGCACTGAGTGGGTTTCCTTTTTCCAGTATCGGAGAAATGGAGTTACGCAATGTCTTGCGACGTTGGTTGAACGTAGTTTTTACTATTTGCTTGAACAGCTTCTCGTTACATCCCAGCTCCTTAGTTTCGTTGCGTGTCATGCGTATTACGGCACTTTTAACTTTAGGAGGAGGATTAAACACATGCTCGTGTACGGTAAACAGATATTCTACTTTATACCAAGCCTGAATCAGTACGCTCAGAATACCGTATGTTTTGTTTCCCGGACAAGCGGCGATACGTTCGGCTACTTCTTTCTGTATCATGCCTGTACAGCAAGGTATCAGATCTTTGTAATCGAGCATTTTAAAAAATATCTGGCTGGAGATATTATACGGATAGTTACCTGTCAGGACAAAAGGGTTTCCATTGAACAGAGCAGATAAATCCATTTTCAGAAAGTCCTGTTCAATAATATTGTCACCCAGCTCTGCAAAATTCTCCCGTAGGTAAGCAACTGATTCAAAATCCAGTTCTACTACCTTTACCGGCCTTCCTTTCGGGATGAGAAATTGCGTCAACACTCCCATACCAGGTCCTACTTCCAATATCGGCAGGTCAGGGCAGGTATCTACTGTATCGGCTATATCTTTTGCCACTTGCAAGTCTTTCAGAAAGTGCTGTCCTAAGAACTTTTTCGGTTTAACTAATTTCATTCCGTATGTATTTTCTCGATATAAATAAAGATTTATTCTAGCAAGATATTATCTTTGCATCGTGCAAATGTAAGCATTAATCTTTAATAAATGATTAGGTTTTGGAACGAACTGATATAAAAAAACTCATAAATAAAGTCTTTCAGGTAGCTTTGCCTTTGGTGTTAGGGGCGGTTATTTTGCTATGGACGTATCATGGATTCAACTTCCGGCATGTTTATGAGGTGATGGACGGAGGTATGAATTATGGCTGGATGCTTTTTTCACTGGTTTTTGGCGTCTTCGGTCATCTGTTTCGCGGGTGGCGCTGGAACCTGGCATTGGCTCCTCTTGGTGAACATCCTAAAATTTCGAATAGTGTGTATGCCATATTTATTGCTTATGCGGCCAATTTGGTTTTACCTCGGGTAGGAGAGGTTTCGCGCTGCGGCATACTTGCAAAATATGACAATGTTTCTTTTTCCAAATCTCTTGGAACGGTCGTTTCCGAACGTTTAGTTGATTCTGTCTGTGTACTGCTTATTACAGCAGGTACGCTGTTGCTTCAGTCGGGAGTCTTTGCCCGTTTCTTTCGTATAACAGGTACTGACGGAGCTTTTTTTCTGCATTTGTTTTCGTCGACTAATTTTTATATAACGTTAATCTGTATAGTAGCGGCTTTGGTTCTGATTTTCTGGTTGATACGTAATCTGACAATTTTTGCTAAGGTCAGAGGACTGATTAAAAATGTCTGGCTGGGATGTCTTTCCATCCGTCAGGTACATCGTCCGGTATTGTATATCATTTATACTGTCGCTATCTGGTTATGTTATTATCTGCATTTTTATCTGACGTTTTACTGTTTCGACTTTTCTGCCGGACTAGGCTGGGTTGCCGGACTGGTATTGTTTGTGGTAGGGAGTATTGCCGTTATTGTTCCTACACCGAATGGAGCAGGTCCGTGGCACTTTGCTGTCATCACCATGATGATGATGTACGGAGTAAGTAAGGAAGATGCAGGAATATTTGCGCTTTTAGTGCATGGTATTCAAACCTTTTTATTAATTTTGTTAGGAATATATGGACTGGTGGCTTTGCCGCTTACAAATAAAAATAAAACTAAAACCTATGAATGAAATTCTTTCTCTGGCTCCACAGAATGTGTGGAAGCATTTTTATTCGTTAACTCAAGTGCCTCGCCCGTCAGGACATTTGGCAAAAGTTCAGTCATTTTTACTGGAGTTCGGTAAGAATGCTGGTGTTGAAGCTTTTCAGGATGAGGCTGGAAACATCATTTACTGCAAGCCTGCCACTCCGGGCATGGAAAACCGTAAGACGGTTATCTTGCAGGCACACATGGATATGGTTCCACAAAAGAACAAAGATACACAGCATGATTTCGAAAACGATCCTATTCAGGTTTATGTAGACGGTGAATGGGTGAAGGCAAAAGGCACTACACTTGGTTCGGACAACGGTATGGGGGTAGCTGCAATCATGGCTGTAATGGAAGATAAAACATTAAAACATGGCCCATTGGTTGCACTGATCACTGCTGATGAAGAAACTGGTATGTATGGAGCTTTCGGCTTGAAACCTGGAGAAATAGAAGGCGATATTTTGCTGAACCTCGATTCTGAAGAAGAAGGTGAGCTGTATATCGGTTGTGCCGGTGGTGAAGATCTGACAGCTACACTGGAATATAAGGAAGAAGAAACCGATCCGGAAGATGTAGCTTTGAAAGTTACTCTGAAAGGTCTGCGTGGTGGTCACTCTGGTATACAGATTGGCTGGGGACATGCCAATGCAAACAAGCTTATGGCTCGCTTCCTGAATCAGGTTATTGCATACGATGAAGCTTGTCTGGTATCGTGGGAAGGTGGAAACATGCGTAATGCCATTCCTCGTGAATGTGAAGTTGTGATCACTGTACCCGAAACAGAAGTAGAAGATGTGCTGGCATTCGTTGGTGAGTGTGAACAAGTATGGCGTGATGAATTTGCTACAATCGAAGAAGGACTGAGCTTTAAGGCAGAACGTGTGGAACTGCCGAAGTACATGGTTCCTGAAGAAATCCGTGATAACTTGGTAGATGCTATCTATGCATGTCCTAACGGAGTAGAACGTTTCATCCCGACTATTCCTGATACAGTAGAAACATCTTCTAACCTTGCCATTGTTGAAATTGCCAATGGAAAGGCAGCTGTTAAAGTTTTGACACGTAGTTCTCGTGAATCAATGAAAGATTACCGTAATACAGCTATCGAAAGCTGTTTCTCTATGGCTGGTATGCATGTAGAACGTTCAGGCAGCTATTCAGGATGGGAACCAAATGTTAATTCTCCTATCCTTCATGCCATGAAGGAATCGTATAAGGCACAGTTTGGCGAACTTCCTGAAGTGAAGGTTATACATGCCGGATTGGAATGTGGTATTATCGGAGCAGTAGTTCCGGGACTTGATATGATTTCTTTCGGTCCTACTTTGCAGTGCCCGCATACTCCGGAAGAACGTTGTCACATTCCTTCAGTTTCGAAGTTCTATGACTTCCTGACTGCAACGTTGGAAAATACTCCTGAAAAATAATTCTTGAGATACATATAATAGCCTGCCTGAACGACGAGGAAATCGTTGTCCGGGCAGGCTATTTTTTCTTTCCTTTATTATGAGAAAAACGTTCTTTTCTCTTTTCTTACTCTCTGTGAACTCTTTTAAAAAGCTCAGCAGAATAGCTAGATTTTTTGTACAAAACATCTGGAAATTTCTACAATTTTTTTGAAAATATCGAGATGTTTTTCTGCATTTATCAGCATGTTTTTTTGTAGACCTCTAATTGTTACAAATTTCCTTTATTGGTCCATTATCGGTTTATCAATTTATTACCTGGATTGAAGCAAAATTACGTGTGTTTTTACTGATAATATCTACAAATTACATACGGTTTTTCTGGCTTTCACCGGCTCCGGTACCTTTGTATTTGCTCTTGGCTGTATTGAACTTGTATCTTATTGTTACAGAAAACTCACGATTATCGTAAGAATTTTTTTGATAAATATTATAATCTCCAGAATATAAGTGATAATAATCTTTGTTTGTATCGAGTAAGTCACTGCCTTTCAATTCAACACTGAGAGCATCTTTCAAGAAACTTTTTCTGACAGACAGATTTATGCTGCCTGTCGGATGTTCTATGTAAATATTCTGATAAGCACCTTTACTTTGGATATTGGCATCCAGTCCGATAATAAATTCTTTTGGCAATTCGATGGTATTATTGAAGTTTGCTACATAAACTGGAGTTTTCATATCGAAAGGTTTGCTAAAGGATTCTACTGTAAGCCATTGTTTTTTTACACCTATTCCAATCATTGGTGACCAGCAGCCTATTTTAGGTGAGGCCGAAAGAAAAGCTGAGAAAGTTGGAATGGATTTATTCCAGTTACGATAGCTTAACATGGTCTGTGAACCATCTTCTTCTGTCAATTCACCCCAATATAATATCCAGTTTTTAGTCTGACTGTAAGACAGACTGAGCTGTAACCATTTCCATACGGCAGCCAATGACAGGTCGTGTATAATGGTTGGGCGAAGTGTCGGAGTTCCCTTTTGCTGGGTGAAACGGTCTGAGTAGGAAACATTGTTACTAAGTTGTTGATAAGAAGGTCTGACTGTTTTTGCTGTGTAACTTAACTGGGTCTGTATATTTCCCCATTTGGTAGAGAACGACAGATGAGGAAATACATTGTCGAATGTCCGGCTCTGTTCATCTATATGTTGGTTATTCTCGAAATAGTCGAATTTATCATGTTCGTATCTTACTCCAACAGACCAGTCGCCCCACGGGAAGTTCTGGCTATATTCTGCGAATCCGGCAGCATTTATTTCTTCAAGCTTGCTGTATGAAGTGGGTACATAATTTTCTTCATTAAGATAATCATCATTTCGATGTGTATAGGTTACCTCACTTCCTACGGCAAGTGTTCCTTTTCCTAAAGGCAAGGAAACTATGAGTTTTCCGGCAACCAGACGGTTCTTTACATCTCCTATTGAATGTACATCGCGATCTTCATACTTTTCACTCAACTCTTTTACATTGGAGTATTCCCGGCTACCATTTTGGAAATAGTCTATATTGAAATCAAGATTCGCAGTACCGACTATACCGTTATAATATGCATTGATTTCATGTCCCCAATCATCGTCGGTATAATTGTTGGCGGTAGAATATATTTCGTCGTAAAGCTGATTGTCGGTGGTTACATGTGTATAGGTTTCTCTGGATCCATCTGAAGAAAGCTGTTTGTTAGGTTGATATTTCATTCCCAATGTATGCTTGTCGTTTATTTGATAATTGAATCCGATATTGCCTTCCAGCATCTTGGATAAATTATCGTTGAAACTGTTCATGTTATGGGTCCATTCCTGCGTTCCTCTTTTCTTAAGAATAACGGTATAATCCTGTATATATTTCATACTACTAAAGTAAATGGAGCCGAAAATATCCAGGTCGTGATGACGATAATTCAGATTGGCCTGTTCGATCCAGTCTGTATTTTTCGACTGATAATAGCTGGACCGTAAGTTAAATCCGAAGCCTTCTCCTTGTCTTTTTACTGTTTGGATGCGTATAACGGCTTTGACGGTTGCATCGTATCTTGAACCAGGATTACGTATGACTTCTACATTTTTTATTTCATCTGCATTAAGCTGTTCCAGTTCGGTCAGGTCATTCAGTTTTCTTCCGTTTATATATATCAGAGGAGTTCCTTTTCCGAAAACTTCATAACTGTCTTGCGTCTTGGTTATTCCCGGTATTTTTCCTAGTACATCATTAGCCGAACCAGCTTTGCTTAATACGCTGTTTTCAACACTGGTTACCATAGCATCACCTTTCATTCGTGTAACTGGTAAGTTCCCCTTTACTATTACTTCTCCTAACAGTTGTGCATCAGATGTTAACTGCACGATACCCATATCAGTTGGGTGGATAGGTTTATATATTGTTGCATAACCGATGGAAGAAATGCGTACAATCTGTTTTTCTGATGTAGCTTGCAGTGTAAAACTACCATTTTCGTTACTGATTGTCCCGCTTATAAAGGTCGAATCGGGAAGAGATAATAATACTACGTTGGCATATGGTAATGGCTGATTGTTTTCATCTACTAGTTTTCCACTGATATTTTGAGCTGTTAATTCTTGGAAAGCGAATGTTCCAGCAAACACTATTAATCCTATTTTTAGTTTTTTCATGTTGAAATGTTGTATCTGTATTTTTAGGCACGAAATTAAGATTTTTTTCTTTTCCTTATTTATGTTTGGTGGATTAGATGTGATTATTGTTAGGATAAAAATATTCTTTTTCTGTAATATATTTTGTTATAGAGTAGCAAATGAGGTAATACTGGTGTGAGGTGAATATTATGTTTGTATTGATTTAAAATAACTTGCCGTTGACCTCATTCAAAATGTTATAATAAAAATAGAATTTTAAAACATTGTGTCAATAGAGTAGAGTTAGTTGTACTTGGTAGGTATATGTCATGTTGTTTATAGCTCATCGAACTCATCCTTTTTCTAATTTTATCAGGGTAGTATACATAATAATCATTGTCTAAAAGATATTATAGTATATTGTATGTTTATGATATGTAATTAAAACGGTTTATGCTACATTAATTGTGCTATGTAGATATGACTTTCAGCTTTTGATATAGTAAGAAAAAAGTTTAAAATATTATTATACAATTCTATGATCGATCAATTTATCGTTATTGGGGACTTGCGATATAAAATAAAAAAGATTAGAACTTTTATTATTTTACAATAGATTTAATTACATAAATAAAAACAGATTAGTTAGAGTTTAGTATATTGTTTAAATTTTGCTAATGGGAGTATTTATTATATCAAATCAGATTTCTTTTTAACTTCCATTATTATAATCAATTTTGTGTGAACTAGATAGTCAATATTTTGGTATGTTAGGGGTTGTTTTTTATCTTTGTTAAGCTAATAATAGCTTGATAGTTTATACTTTATATTTTAATGCTATGGAAAAATATAATTATAAAATAATTTATGCAATCGTTAAAGAAGATATTTTAAAAGGTGTATATCCTACAGGTACTTTAATGCCTACAGAATTGACTCTCGCTGAAAAGTATAATGTGTCACGTCCTACGATATCAAAAGTTTATAATCAATTACAAGTAAAAGGATACGTTCTTAAGAAAAAAGGTTTAGGTACGATTGTTCTTTTTAAAGAGTCTGTTAAAAAGGTATATACATTTGGTCTATTGTTTCCTGGAGATGGAGAATCTGAAATCTTTTCAATCATAAATGACCAGATCCTAAAAAAATCAGAAGAAATGAAATTTAACTGTTTATGGGAAGGAGCGACTGCTAGTAATGCTGATATTCGAAGGAATTTGATAGAAACATGTTGTAATACTTATATTGAGAAAAAAGTTGATGGTATATTTTTTTCACCTTTGGAACGTATTCCTGATGCAGAACGTATTAACATAAATATATGTAATAAAATACGTAAGGCAGGTATTCCTTTAGTTTTAATAGACAGAGATATTGTTCCAGCTCCAGAAAAAAGCCCTTTTGATATTGTGTGTTTAGATAATTTTAATGCCGGTTGTGTTATGGCTCAGCATTTAATAAATGCACATTGCACACAAATCTATTTTTTCCAACGTCCTGATTCTGCTTATTCGGTACGTTCTCGTCTTTTAGGAGTTAGAGAAATTGTTCAGAAGTATGGAATGGTTTTTAATAATCAAAATGAACTTTGTGGAAATCCTGAGGATGTGGAACTTATAAAAAATATTCCTATAGAAAAAGGAAAAGCAGGAATTATCTGTGCAAATGATGCTACAGCTGCTGTGTTAATGTCTTCCCTTGAAGGTGCTGGATATGTCGTTGGGGTGGATATTCTAATTTGTGGTTTTGATAATATGAAATACTCTCAGTATTTGAAATGTTCTTTGACTTCTTTTATACAGCCTTGTAGTGAAATCGCAGATGTAAGTATTGATCTAATGATGCGAAGAATTAAGAATATGGATAGTTCTCCACTAACAGTATATTTGAATGGGAAAATTATAGAACGACAATCGACTGTTTTTCATTAAAAATAAAATTGATAAAATACAGCCAATAATGAGAAATGTGGAGATGTAATTTTTGCTTATTGGCTGTATTTGTTTATTGGATATTTATTGTAGGTATTATTTTTTTATTCTTAAGGTATAAAATAGTAAATAAATAACACCGACCGTCATTACAGCCACAGCTCCATCCTGTCCCATAGCATCGCTGGCAAAGCCCATGAACAACGGGAATACTGTTCCTCCGAACAATCCCAT
>ENA-OQHZ01001093-OQHZ01001093.1-human-gut-metagenome-genome-assembly--contig:-NODE-1093-length-9586-cov-2.862446_pt1 | contig 9586 bp, 6 predicted proteins | sample MGYA00242642_ERZ504734 | MGnify/ENA primary metagenome ERZ504734 (study PRJEB26092, sample SAMD00036210) | human gut metagenome | host: Homo sapiens | study: EMG produced TPA metagenomics assembly of the...
TACCTGCTTTACGTAAGAATTATAGCGTTCTGTAACCGCTCCATAGTTGGTTACATCGTCTTGGAACACTTTCAGCACATAATCCCACAAATAGTCTGCTGTAATAGTATACCTATTTAGGAAACAATCTTCACTATCCAAAAAATCGCGGATGGCATCATTTTGTCCTAAAAATTCAAAGACACTCCGACTGGAAGAACCGACAACTGTTGCATAATGTGTGGCAAGGTTAGCTGTCCCAGGGTGCAGGGGGTATAGGTTAAATAAATCTTCAACAGTGCTTTGCGGATCGTTACTGTTTTTCGTGAAAATATCAAGTAAATCTCGGTGCTCTTGATAGAATTGCCGACGCATTAACGAATGAAGTTCTTTGTCTATCACCTCAAATTTGCGTGACATAATTTTGAAAGCAGACACAGACTCCATATTGTACTTCATGCGATGGTAACGCCCATCAGTCTGCTTCATCTGTTCCGACCCTAATTTGTCAAAAGCGGAAGGATGAGATATAAGAAACAGGAACGAACTGTTTTCTTCGTTCATGAATATCTCTGCCAACTCTTGCAACTCTTTCAACACGGGCAAACCGATGGCATCGGTCATCACATCCGTAAACTCATCCCATACGATAAGCAAACCGTTGTATTTGCCTTTCTCACGCAGCTTATTCTGTACTTCTATAAACCATTGCCCTACTTTCTGATTATCGAGACGAACATCAAAACCTGTTGCCCTGAGTGTCTCGTTCACTCCGTGGTAGGTACCCAAATCATTGTCCTCAAGATTGGCTATCAGCTGTTCTCTGTTGGCTACTATAGAAGAAAGCTGAACATGATTTTCTATCAAATGATCCCAAATCTCAGGATTCTTTTGTATCTGGTCTATGTATGTTTCAAAATCTGTCGGCACACACAATTCTCCCAATCCAGCTTTCCGCAAGGCATTGGTTACTGCTTTTTGCAATACAAGGGCAAGGTCGCCAGCATGCGTCATTGCATTAAGGCCATAAACTTTCACCGTCAACAAACGCATTTTCTCCCGAAGAGAGTATATGCCCTCGCGCAATTGTTCGAAACGTGTATCACCATATTCATAGTCTACCCATTCTTTAATAGCAGACACATCATCGCCCAACAAGTGGCTGATTACAGCCACAGCATGGCTTTTCCCCGTTCCATACGTTCCGTTTATCCAAAACGACTTATGATTGTCGATATCGTTACCCCGCACTGATTTCAATACAGTACGTAGTACATTGTTAAACTGCTCGTTGGGAATGAAAGATACCCACTCGCCTTCTTTTTCATTTTCAATGTTGTAAGAGGCTTTGCCTCCACGCAACTTTATAATGTCGTCGTATTTAGTAGCCATAATAGACGCGTTGTTATTTTAATAAATATCTATTTATAATGTTTCGTCGAAAGTATTCTCTGTTATCATCATCTTGCAGCAACTCCCATAGCTCATCATCCAATTTAGCATATTGCAGATGCTCACGAAGGTATTTGGCGGAAGGAGTTGATGACATCGATGGCGGTTTTACTTTATCTTTCCATATCAAATGATAGAATTCAGAACTAGCTAAATGAAAGAATGGGGCTATATAAGCAGCCCTTGTATATGCGAAACCATCTTGAAATCTTTGATATAACTTTTTAAACTGCTGTTCAATGACTAAATTATCAATATAAATTCTATTACTTTCAATAACTTCTATAGAATCTATAATAGCTAATACATACAGAGGTTTTGACAAAGAAACAATTCCTTTGTAGTTACCTAGCTGTAAAGAAAGCAACATATCTGTATATATAGCTAAATATGAGTTCATTTTATATTGATAATATAGTCAATGCTTTTTCACATGTCAAATCATCCCTAAGTGTAATATGGTCAAGTCCCATGTTTAATTCTGCAACAAGGACTCTATTATTATCAGAACTTAACGATCTTAATGCTTTTAAGAATAAATCCTTTGGCAAACCGAATTGAGAAACAATCCCATCTGTTGACGTTTGGCCATATAAATCTTGAACACGTAAATTTTTTATTCCTTTAATATCGGCATACTTGTAAACAGAATAAGCAATAGCTTCACGAGATAGTTCCTCATACGGCTCCCGTTTGAAACTTAACTTTTCAACCGCTTCCAACTGCTTTAATTCGTCTCCTATTGGACTTTCTTTCAAAGTTCTAAACAGAGCATATACTACGTTTTTCACAGTAGTAGCAGATGCTTCAGGAAAATCATTTTTTACTAATTCTCTTACTTCACTTTCTGTAAAATCAGTATTAAAACTCATTGAAGATGTATACCATTGTACTATTGGAGAATTGTATGCCAAATTTATCCAAATAACTTCCCATACTAAACGTGGGTTATCCTCATAAATTTGCTTAAGCAACTCTCCTAATTTTGACAATTTCTTACTTTTGGTATCTGTTAGAATCTCCGCATGTACCATCCATTTTACAAAAGCAGGTAATTGTTCCTTAACATTCAAACCATGGTCTGTGTTTGAGAAATATGTATCTGAGTTCTTAAAAAAGAAATCCAGCCAGCTTTCATTAAGACCAAAATTGTTATAACCTATTAGTTTCATTTTTGATGGGTTTTGTTCTGTAATTTTTAGTGAATGAGCCACGATACATCCAAGCTCATGAAAATTTAAACACCTATGACAATGGATACATTTGTTCCTATCTATAATTGCTTCTGGTATGATTTTCAATGCTCCCGTAGGGCATTCAACTTCACAAGCCTCACAATTAATGCAGAACGTGGCTTTATATAATGCTCTTTTTATTAAACCTTGAAGAAGTGGCTCAGAATCTGTATTGTAGAATGTAATTTCACCTCCTTCGCTTTCTGAGTTTATAGAGTAAGAATACGTTTTTCCTTTATAAAAGAGTTCTCCTCTTGACGCGTCTCCTACTACTTTTCCAATAGCAGGGATCCACGTGAGTATATTCTTTTTGTTTTTTTTAACTCCGACAACTAAATGAGGTTTTGTTGAGCGAATTACAAGCGCAGTATCCGACTTTATCTCTCTACCCCCAGCACGTCGTTTCCAGTTACCAGCTTCAATATATTCTTTTATGTCAGATACTCCACTCTTTCTTACAATAGATTCTATTCTGTACAAAAAAGGTTGGAGCTTATTTGTGTACTTTACTGAAGAAATCATATCATTCCATTCCGATGAAAACGGACATATAAGACAACCAACTCTAGTCATACCTTGACGATATGCTAAGTTTATAGGTAAATCATATCTAAAGAGATACAGAAAAATTTCCACAGAGTTCCAAAAAAGAATCGGGCTAGCATTTATTACTGTAGAGTGCTTAACACCTTTTCCTATGCGGTTGTACCCACTTCGCCTTGTTGACTCTTCTGCTCTTACTCCATCAAAGGTAAGTACGCGAGCCTGTTTGTTTCCTTCGACTTTTAGCATTCGATACAGCGGAGCCGTTTTCATAATAGAGCAACACCAACGATGTGTATCACTCGGTGTACCTATTTTATCCCAATAATTGAGTACAGACTCATGATTGCGTGCTATATGAAATTTCAATGAGGGGAAGCGTTTCTTGTAATATCGTTTCACTTCATCATAAAGCTCCAACGAAGGAGGCAATTCATAACCCGTATCGCTATAAATCACTTCAAAATCAGTTGGAGGTATAGCGCGCGTGCATAGGTCAAGAACTACTTGTGAATCCTTTCCACCAGAAAACGAAGCGATAAAGCGGTCTATTTTGGTAGAGAGCAATACTCTCTTGCCCTCGCTCTTCGCCGTTTCGAGAGGCATGATGTCGAAAGAGTCACAATCCTGTTTCACCACAGCCATCTTTTGCTTTTGCTTCTTTTCTGCCTTGGCAGCTAACGCTTCAAAGTCCAATTGATTGCTATCCGCCCTGTCAAAGGTGCGGTTTACACGAGAATATGCAGTGAACGTATCGCGGATAAACTCAATAGCTTCATTCTCCAAAACAAACATTAAATCGGAAGTCTTGGCTAACATTGATTCCAGGTCAACAGGCTGCAAATCCATTGGCGCCACATCTTTACAAAATTCCAATGTAGGTTTGCTATATATATTTGCACCTTTAGTCTCAAATATTCGCTGCCCCCGATAGTAATATTGTTTGTTGACAGCCCACATCAATGGGGCGTCAGTATGAGGATATGTCCAGCCCAGCTTGTTCAGCCCAAGCAAATCCAATTCCTCATAGAATACAGGACGCGGAGTAATACCCAAAGTCTCATTTGTAACTCTGGTATTCAATATCACACCACCTGTTTCTTTGTCCCATTCTATCTTATACATTTCTCACTATTTCGTTGCTGTTTTTACTATCAACTCCCTGACATCAACATTCAAGCATTCTGCTATTTTGACCAATGTTTCTAAACTTGGCTGATAGGTATTCGTACACCACTTAGAAATGGTTGTTTGGTCTTTACCCATCTGTTCTGCAAGCCATTTGCTTGTCTTGTTCTGCTCTGCAAGTACTGCTTTTATCCTATTAATGTTACCAGTATTCTGCATAATACACGTCCAGTTACGTTGAAAAAATAGCAATTAAATAAACAAAGATACAATAAATCATCTATATTCTATCATTTCTTTAGGACTATTTACCAAATAAATGGAGAATTTCGCCAAATTAAGACATTGAAAGACTGCATCCCTCGAATTTGCAAATTGTATTCATACTCGCCTTTACATTATGTTTGTCGCTAACTTATAAATTATTTGCGACAACCATAAGCCTTGAGCAAAATATATGACGCTATTCTACATTAATTATTAATGGAGCTTATACTGGACATGCAAAAGGGTTTAATAGCGGCATTGGCTCCTCTAATTCTGCGTAAACAATGCGTAAACAAACTATTTCAGTTAGGGGGATTTAGTGAGTTTCACCGAGAATAGTAAGATGTATAACTATTTGATATTCAATAAAAACTAAAATCGTTGGTTGTCACAGAATATCATTTTATCGTTCTCATAATCTGGAGGTCCCAGGTTCAAGCCCTGGCTGGTCCACTGATTAATCCCCTGTAAGCCAAATGCTTGCAGGGGATTTTTATGTCACTTGTCACCGATTCGGGCACCGCGGTGGCTCCTTCCGTCCGCAGACAGGGGCAGCCGGGGACCACGGTTCCGGCACGGGGATGCCACAGCGGAAAAGCCGTCGTCCCCTCTCCGCAGGCCGTCACCAGTTCGTCCGACGCGGACTCTGACAACAATCATCTTATGTTTCACCTATCCTAATTCTTCATCACCATGAACACCCACAACCACGCATGCGGGATTACTCCCGAACTCATCACCCGACTGAAGGAAAATGAAATCTTCGTCTTCGGCAGCAACCTCGAAGGCATGCACGGGGGAGGAGCCGCACTCCTCGCCTGGCGACGCTTCGGAGCCGTCCTCGGACAAGGGAACGGACTGCAGGGACAGTCTTACGGCATACCGACCATGCATGGAGGTATCGACGCCATACGACCTTACACCGACGAGTTCATCGCCTTCGCACGGACACACCCCGGGCTGCACTTCCTCGTGACACGCATCGGCTGCGGCATCGCCGGATTCCGCGCACGGGACATTGCCCCACTCTTTGCCGACGCCGTCGACCTGCCCAACGTCAGCCTGCCGCAGGAGTTCATCGACCTCATCCTGGACGCACGACACCAGGCTCACTCCTGACCGGCAATCCCCTTCACCGACTCCAGCAGCTCTGCCAGACGGCGCGGGTCAGCCGGCACATCGAGCACACGGCCCGTCCGGTCGGCAAGTCTGTATGTGGGGTAAGACCGCACTCCCAGTACCGACTCGACGGCTGCCTGCTGCTCCGGCGGGAGGTTGTAGTGGGCACAGTGGCTGCCCGTCAGCCGGTATTCACGGATGACGTTCCGCCATGACTCCACCGGACTGTTGTTCGCCAGGTAGAGACAGACCACCCCGTAGGGTGCCAACGCCTCATACAGCTCCTGCGAGTGGGACAGGGCCTCCTTGCACGGACCGCACCCCGTCCCCCATACGTCAATGAGCACCGGCTTGCCACGGTACGGTGCCAGCAACCGGTCCAATATCTCCCCGCCGTCCGTCAGTCCCGCCACCACGTCAGCCGACTTCAGGCTCTCCGCATCGGGGACGGGCGACTCCTCCAATGCCACATAGTGCGCCTGCTCGGCGTGCAACAGGTCCCTCGCGCTTTCCATCCCGATGAGCTCCTCTACCGACGTGAGCAGCTCCTGCGGAAGCGAATGCCGGTTGTTGTCCAGGTACGCATGGAAGAAGTTCGTCAGGCAGATGTCCCGCAATGCCCCGGTGCAGCCCAGCGTGTCGAGCAACGTACACCGGCTGGCGAGCGCACTCCTCATCAGCTCCCGGCGAACAACCGCCCCCGCCTCCTCGTCGTCCATCTGCACGTCCAGATAGGCGAGCGCCTCCGCCTGTTCCCGCCGGAACCGGTGCACCAGCGAGTCGCGCAATGCCTCGTCCGCCTCCTTCGCCAACGCTGCCTCCAGCCCCCGGAACGCCACGCCGTACGCCTCCATCAGCTGACGCTTCTCCTCCGACGCACGGATGAAGCCCTCACACACCAGCTCGTCCGGACGGACCGAGGCGCGCAGCCCGCAGTACTCCATCCGGTCGTCCAGAAAATCACGGACGAAAGAGGCAAACGCCTGTGCGTGGACCGTGTAAGGCTGTGGCATCCGTGACCAGTAACGCTCCGCCAAGTGGTCCGAGACCGTCCGCGGCAGACGGAAGTCCGGCGAGAAGAACCGTGCCTGGCCGATGTTGCGCGCATTGTCCATCAGCACATTCCCCCGGAAGTACGCCCGGTAACGCTCCGACAGCGTCGGGTGGCACCCCGTCAGGCTGTCGAGCAGCGCCTCCCTCTGTGCCAGGGCCTTGTCGCCCAGCGCCATCAGCTCCTCCAGACTCATCTTCTGCTCCCGGGGGTCCTGGTACAGCGGACTCCGGAACGATGCCTCATGCGCCAGCAGCTCGTTCGGCAGGCGGCTGTCCCTGCCCATGAACAGGCGTCGCCCACTGCCGAAGTCACAGAGCAGGAAGTAGGTCTCTCCCGGCTCCACGACCGTGTGCACCGCGATGCGCCGCCAGTCGAGGAATACCTCCTGCGTGTTCAGCACCGGGAACGTCACACGGAACCTCCCCAGCGAGTCCAGCGGTGCCGTCACCCGCCTCTCCTTTGCCGTCAGTACGTCCGTGTATGTCACCTCGAACGTCTGCCCTTTCCCCTGCAGCTTCGCGGGGCGGTTCACATACCATCCGCAGACCGTCACCGAGTCCACACGGTAGCCGTTGTCCGTAAATCCCCGTCCGTCCGCCGTCGGATAATCAGGCATCACTCTCCCCGGCAGCTTCTCGCAGACCGTGGCAGGGCGTCCGTCCACGGCGATGCTCCGCCGTCCGTCTTCCTCCCTGCCCACCTTCACCTGCAACGTCTCGCCGCCGCTCTCCAGCAGCAGCGCCCATCCGTCGCCCTCCGGCACCTTCGTCCGGTAGTCCCACACGCGGCAGTCGTACACCACGCCCTCGGGGCGGAAGCCCATCAGCCAGTCTCCCGTCGCCGGGTCCCGCCAGTCGGAAGTAAATAAAGATTCATCTTGGGAAAACGCCTCTTGTGCCGGGAGGAGCATGCCCAGAAGCACCATCATCCGGGCAGCCGCACGTCTCAAATTATATTCCATAGTCAATACTAAGTTACTGTTAGCGTCCGCTAATTTAACTGTTTTTCCCCACCGTTCAAAGCCTGCTCTCCTTTTTTTCTCTTGCTGGAATATCGCCAGCCAACGGGCCTTGGACATCGCCGCCCCTCCCCCTTCCGGGGCAGGCTGTGGATGTGTTCCGGCGAAGGTATCACTTTGTCAAATTGTCAAACGAATCGCCCGAGAGGGGCCTTCCTTGCGCCAAAATACGGATGGATGACCGGGAAGGGCCTTCTCGGGCGATTCGCAAAATACATATTGTCGCACGTTCCGCCTTATCCCTTTCTTTTTACAGCATCTTTCTCTTCATTCGTTTCCTTCCGTCGGTCTTTTTCTTCATACGGACGCAATTTCACACCTGCGGAATCATGCTCCTTTGGTCGCTGAAAAATGAAAACAGGTGGCTGTTTTCGTACGGACGAACGACTACGACGGTGCGGACACGTCGGTACGGTGGTGCGGACGCGTCCGTACGAAACCAATCACAGGTGCTTTCGACCGTAAAAATGGGTTCGGAGTATGGTTTTTCCGCGTTAGAAAAGGTATAATTGTGTAAATAACCGTTTATTCTGATGCATTCTGACGGACGTATCTTAAAATATTTAACGCACAATTTTCCAGAAGGGACGAAATTGCGAAAATGTGCGTTAGCTGAAAACGGTAAATCGGGAAATTATGACAGCAAAACCGGGGAAATCATGTCGTTTTGACAAGCCATTCATGGGGAAAATGTAGGGGCGACCTTTATCAATTGACAATTGACAATTGATAATTGACAATGGACAATTATCGCCTGGTGGAATCGTTTCCACGCCGCAGGGCAATTGACAATTGATAATTGACAATGGACAATTATCGCCTGGTGGAATCGTTTCCACGCCGCAGGGCAATTGTCAATTGTCAATTGTCCATTGTCAATTAAAATCATCCTTCCTGTTTGTTCAGGATTACCAACGCGGCAATCACGCCGGGAATCCATCCGCAGAGCGTCAGGAGGAAAACGATGAGCACGGAGCCGCAGCCCTTGTCGAGCACCGCAAGGGGCGGGAAAATGATGGAGAGAAGTACTCGGAATAAAGACATAGCTATCTGTTGTTATTGGTTTTGGTACGGGCAAAGATACACATTCGCCCCTATCCGCCAAAGCGAAAGCGTGGGAACGGGACTTTTTCGTACCTTTGCCTCCCGACAGAACCATCCGACGACACACATCATGGAACTTCCTCTTTCCCCACAGACACTCGCGTTCATCCGCCTGCACCGCACGGACGATGTGCGCACACTCGCCCTCCAGGCACGGCCCTCGGAGGGCGTGGACCTGACGGCAGCCTTGCAGCAGATAGCCGGCTGGCAGGTGGCACGGCGCAAGCTGCCCCGCTGGAGCACGACCGAAGGGGTGCTCTACCCGCCTCATCTTCCGCTGGAACAATGCTCCTCGGAGCTGACTGCCGCCTACAAGGCGGAGGTGCTGGGCGGGGGCGAGAGCCTGACGGACCTGACGGGCGGCTTCGGCGTCGACTGCTCCTACCTGGCTCGGGGCTTCACCCACGCCACGTACGTGGAACGGCAACCGGAGCTGTGCGCGCTGGCACGGCACAACCTGCCCCTGCTGGGCTGCCCGCACGTGAGGGTGCACGAGGGGGAGGCGGAAGCGTTTCTCGACGCGATGGAGCCTGTCGACGCCCTCTTCCTCGACCCGGCACGGCGCGATGCCAACGGGGGCCGCACGGTGGACATCACCGACTGCACGCCCGACGTCGCCGCCCTGCACGACCGCCTGCTGCGCAAGGGGCGACGGGTGCTGGTGAAGCTCTCGCCCATGCTCGACAT
>ENA-OQHZ01001099-OQHZ01001099.1-human-gut-metagenome-genome-assembly--contig:-NODE-1099-length-9474-cov-2.352134_pt1 | contig 9474 bp, 4 predicted proteins | sample MGYA00242642_ERZ504734 | MGnify/ENA primary metagenome ERZ504734 (study PRJEB26092, sample SAMD00036210) | human gut metagenome | host: Homo sapiens | study: EMG produced TPA metagenomics assembly of the...
GTGGTTTGCGCAGAAGGAAGGCGGTTTGTGGCCTGACAGGGACGGTGTCCCCCGAGGGGTGGTCTCGGTGGTCTTCGTCGCCCGCCGTGTCAACAACCGTGTGCCACAGGGACCCATACTTTGCGTCGGGGAGTGTAAAGTCGACCGCTTCCGGCGCAGCGTTGATCAGCAGCAGGAAATCGTCGTCGAGGATCCGGCGTCCGTCGGCATCGGGTTCACGAATCGCATCCCCGTTGTAGAAGACCATCGTCGAGCGCGCCCACGGCTGGTTCCATTCCTCTTCCGTCATGTGAGTGCCGGCGGGGGGGAACCACTCAATTTCACCGAGCTCTGACTCGCCACCGCGCTGGGCCGGGCCTTCGAGGAAGCGACGCCGACGCATGACCGGATGATCGCGGCGCAGGTGGAGAGGATGACGCCGAACGGACGGACCATCTCGGGCAGCATCTGGAAGAACGGGTTGAGCGACTTCATCGCGGTGTATTGCGGGTTATCGCTATTGGCCAACATCCACGCGCCTTGGCCGAAGTAGTTGAGCACCAGCGCAACCTTGATGAATGGCCAGGTGAAGTAGATGTTGCCGCGCCCCACGTGGCCCATGTCGGAGTACAGCGCCTCGGCACCGGTGGTCGAGAGGAACACGGTGCCCATCAGGGCGATGCCGGCAGCATTGTCCGGGCTGAACAGGAATTTGATGCCGTACACCGGGTTCAGGGCCGCGAACACAGACCAGTCGTTAGAGAGATTCGTGACGCCTACGATGGCGAGGAAGCTGAACCAGACCAGCACCATCGAGCCGAATACTTTGCCGATGCTTTCGGTGCCGCGCGACTGCACGGAGAAGAGAATCACGATGATCACGACGGTAATCATCAGGGTCAGGCTTGGGTTTTCGTCGAACAACCCTTCCAATGGCGGCAGGGTCTGCAAGCCTTCGACTGCGGAACTGATGGAAACCGCCGGGGTAAGTACCGAATCCGCAAGGAATGCCGCGCCGCCGAGCATGGCGGGAATCGCGAGCCATGCGCCGTACTTGCGAATCAACGAGTACAGTGCGAAGATGCCGCCTTCGCCGTTGTTGTCGATGCGCATGGCGATGAGCACATATTTGACGGTGGTGATCAGCGTAATCGACCAGAAGACCAGCGACAGCATGCCGAGCACGGCCTCTCGGTCTACGCTGCCAAGCCCTCCCTGACCGGCAAGGAAGGTCTGCGCGGTGTACAAGGGCGAGGTGCCGATGTCGCCGTACACCACGCCGAGCGCCACGATTGCCATGCCCCAGGTGACCTTGTCTGGGCTGGATTGCAGGCGGGCCCACCATCGACCGAGGCCGCCTTTCGACCATGCGCTGGCGATTTTCTCGGCTTCCTTGGTTTCGGCTTCTCTCTGCTTGGCGAGTGCCTCGCGCTCCTCCTTGGTGAGAGTGCGGCGGGACACCTTGGGAGCGTTGGTAAAGGTGTCGGCCCTCAGCAGTGCTTCTTCTTCCTGTCGGGCCTTGGCTTTGGCGGCGCCAGACTGGGCTTTCTGGGCCTTTAAGGCTTTTTGGGCGCGTGCGGTCCTTTGGTTCGACTCAGCCATACGTTCAGTCCTCCATTGAGGTGGAGATCATCCCCCTCGCTTATGTCAGGTACATCATGGTAGACCTCGTTCACAATTCTGACAAATTTTACAAGTCAACACATCGTCTCTACACGCGCCGCGACGGCCGCACACCCGGCTCTCACAGTCCGTATACGGCGCGGGCGGTATCGCGGGTGCCGCGCGCCACATCCGCGATGGGCAAGTCGAGCGTATCGGCCATGGCCCGCAAGGTGTAGGGAATCATGTACGGCGCGTTGGTGCGGCCACGATACGGCATGGGCGTCAGATACGGCGCGTCGGTTTCGACCATCGCATGGTCCAGCCCCACAATCCGTAGCGATTCGCGGATACCGTCATTGCCTTTGTAGCTCACGGTGCCGGAGAAGCTCAGATACCAGCCATGTTCGCGCGCGATCTCGGCCATCTCACGGTCGCCGGAATACGAGTGGAATACGGTGCGTTCGGGCGCGCCGTCGGCCAGCAGGGTTTCGATGACCTCGCGATGGGAGTCGCGGTCGTGAATCTGCATGGGCAGGCCCAGTTCCTTGGCCAGGGCAATATGCGCGCGGAAAGCCTCGCGCTGCAGTTCCTTGGCCCCTTCGCCGGTGCGGAAGAGGTCCATGCCGGTCTCGCCGATAGCCACCACTTGCTCGGGGTATGTGGTGGCGAGGCGATGTACTTCGGCGAGCGCGTCCTCGAAAGACGTGTCATGGTAAGGCTTGTATTTGAGGGGCAGACCATCCGGCCCCGGCACACCGCGATGCCCGTGGAGCACGGACTCATTGGGGTGTATTGCGAGCGCCGCGTGCACATTACCCGGATGATCGAGGGCCATCTGGACGGCGGTCATCAGGTGCGGCAGCTCGCAACCGCAGTCGATGATACCCCCAATGCCGACAGATTGCGCCTGCGCCAGCAATTGGTCGACGTCGTACACCGGGACTTCGGGCTGCCCCTTCTCCTGCGCCTCATGGCTCATAGCGCGCGCGAAAGGGATTACGGAGGCCACGTGAGTGTGGTTGTCGATGGTCTGGGCGTCGTCCGGCAATGCTTCAGGTGCCGGGGCCCAGCTACGGTCGCGATGGTGGTGCTTGCTCATGGTTTCTCAGTGTAAGCTGTTTCTCAGTGTAGGCTACCGTCAGCAACGCTCGTAAGGCAGTCCGGTAAGATGTTCGACTACACGACGGGTATCGCCAATCTCGGCCGCCTGAACTTGCCGTCTCTTGCCACGAGCGCAACATTCCCGGGAAAGTAGCGCAACCGGCAAGCGAGATGGCCACCATCCTGCCGCCTTTTCTGCCTCATCAGCCCATTTTCTGCCTCATTTTGATAAAATATGATGCAGAAAAGTTCGTATGATGCAAAAAATGAGGCAGTATGAGATCATTCGACTACATCGAATCAGGTAAGACGTTGCTCACCCCGCACACCACGAGTTTGCTTGCCGCTATTCACGAGGCAAAAGGGCGTCAAAGCATACAGACAACGATCAGACCGGATATATTGGGGACGCTGGTTGCCGTCGCGCGCATCCAAAGCACAGATGCCTCAAACCGCATCGAAGGTATTTCTACCAGCGATAGCAGGCTCAACGATCTCGTCTCGGAGAAAGTCACACCGCGCAATCGCAATGAAGAAGAGATTGCCGGCTACCGTGACGTGCTATCGGCTATTCACGAAAGCCACGACTATATTCCGATTACCCCGAACGTCATTCTTCAACTGCACCGCGACCTCTTCCGGCACACACCACTGACCGTTGCGGGGCATTTCAAGGACAGTGACAACGTCATCATCGAACGAGATGCACACGGGACCAGCACCGTGCGATTCGCCCCACCGTCCGCACTTGTCACACCGGAACTGATCGAACGCGCGTGTTCCGCCTACACGCAAGCAATCCGAGATGGACATACCGATCCATTGCTTGCCATCGCCATGTTCATTCTCGATTTCACCTGCATACATCCGTTCAATGACGGCAACGGCCGCATGAGTCGGCTACTCACGCTCCTGATGTTGTACCGCAATGGCTATATGGTCGGCAAATACATCAGTATCGAACACCTTATCGAGCAAAGTAAAAGCACTTATTATGAGGCGCTGGCCGCAAGCACCCAAGGATGGGACGACAACGCCAATGATTATGCGCCATTCACGAACTACCTGCTTGGCATCATACTGTCCGCGTGCAAGGAATTCGACGAACGCATCAATCTCACGGCAGGCGGCAGAGCGCAGGGAGCACCGCGAGTAGCCACCAAGGGAACGCGGATTGAAGCACTGCTTGATCGATCCCTAATGCCACTCTCCAAGGCCGATATTCTCGCTCGTATGCCCGATACCAGCACCACCACCATTGAGCGCACGCTGAAATCACTGTTGGACTCCGGTACGATCATCAAAATCGGTGCCGGTCGCAGCACCCGCTATGTGAAACGCCGCTAAACGCATCCTTGTGCGCAACATCTCGTCACTCTTCCGGCGCTCCACTGGCCACGCGAATCATCGCGTACTGGGACTCGTAGAGGCGGTAGTACGCGCCCTTGGCGGCGAGCAGCTGCGCGTGCGAGCCGTGCTCGACGATCTGGCCGTGATCGATGTAGAAGATCTCGTCCGCGTTCTCGATCGTCGACAGGCGGTGCGCGATGATGAAGCTCGTGCGCCCCTTGAGCAGATGCTGCAGGCCGGCCTGCAGCGCCTCCTCGGTGCGCGTGTCGATGTTGCTTGTCGCCTCGTCCAGGATCAGGATACGCGGGTCGGCGAGCAGCACGCGCGCGAAGGCGATGAGCTGGCGCTGGCCGGCCGACAGGGTCGATCCGCGCTCCTCCACCACCGTGTCGTACCCGTCGGGCAGTTCCATGATGAACTCGTGCGCGTGCACGGCCTTCGCCGCCGCCTCGATTTCCTCGTCGGTGGCGTCGAGCTTGCCGTAGCGGATGTTCTCGCGCACGTTGCCGGAGAAGATGAAGGTGTCCTGCAGCATCACGCCCATCTGCCGGCGCAGCGATGCGAGCGTCACGTCGCGCACGTCGTAGCCGTCGATCGTCACCGAGCCCTCGGACACGTCGTAGAAGCGCGACAGCAGGTTGATGATTGTCGTCTTGCCGGCGCCCGTCGGGCCGACCAGCGCGATCGTGCGCCCCGGTTCGACGTGGAAGTCCACGAGGTTGAGGATGTTGCGGCCGTCCTTCTCGTAGCGGAACACCACGTCGTTGAAGTCGACGCGCCCGCGGATCTGCGGCAGGTCCGCCGCGTCGGGCTTGTTGCGGATCTCCGGCGTGACGTCGAGCGTCTCGAAGATGCGCTCGAGGTACGCCGAGCAGGTGATGAGCTGGTTGTAGAAGTTGCCGATGTTGATCACCGGATTCCAGAAGTTGTTCGCGTAGCCGACGAACGCGATGAGCACGCCGGTGGTCACGTTCACGCCCCCGAAGCCCATCACGCCGACGAAGTAGATGAACGAGATGGTCATCACGGAGATGGTCTGCACGCCCGGCCACATGAGGAACTGGATGTGCACGGCGTGCATCCACGCGGAACGCACCTCGCCCTGCTGTTCCTGGAAGGTCCTGAACTGGGCCTGCTCCTGCGCGAAGGTCTGCGTGGTCTTCACGCCGGCGATCGACTCGTGGATGTAGGCGTTCAGGTTGCTCTGCTTGTTGGAGAGCTTCTGGAAGGCGCGCCGCTGGAAGATCTGCAGCACGCGCACCCAGATGATGAGCACCGGGAACAGGATCAGGCTCCACAGGGCCAGCTGCCAGTCGATCACGAACATCACGATCAGCGTGATCACGAAGGTGAACACGTCGGAGATCACGTTGATCAGACCGGAGCTCAGCGTGTCCGAAAGCGTGTTCACATAGTTGACCACGCGGATCAGGATCTTGCCGTGCGGGCGCGAATCGAAGTAGCTGAAGGGCAGCGTCTGGATATGCGTGAAGATATCGCGGCGCATGTCCTTGAGCATGAGCTGGCCGACGCGCGTGATCGCCACCGTGCGGTAGCGCAGCCCGAACTCGTACAGCACGATCAGCGCGGCGAGGATCACGGCGAGGATGCCGAGCTTGCCGAGGTCCTTGTTCGGGATCGCCTCGTCGATCATGATCTTGGTCAGGTACGGCACGGCGACGACGATGCAGCTCATCGAGATGACGACGACGAGAATGCGCGCCACCTGTGCCATATACGGTTTGAGATATTTGCCGACGCGCAGGATGTCCCGGAAGTTGATCTGCTCCTCGAGTTCCTCATCCTCGCGGTATGTATTGCGTTGTGCCATAAGTCCTCTTCTAAAAACCTTGTGCGACGCCGGACTGGAGTCCGAGCTGCTTGTGGTAGATGTCCCAGTAGCGGCCGTGTGCGGCCACGAGTTCGGCGTGGGTGCCGCGTTCGACGATACGTCCGTGCTCGAGCACCAGAATCAGGTCGGAATCCTTGACCGACGAGATGCGGTGGGCGATGGCGACGATGGTCTTGCCGCCGTCCATCTCCTTGAGGTGCTTCTGGATCTCCGCCTCGGTCTCCATATCGACGGCCGAGGTCGTATCGTCCATAATCAGGATCGACGGATTGTCCGCGAGCGCGCGGGCCAGCGACAGGCGCTGCTTCTGCCCGCCGGACAGGCCCACGCCGCGTTCGCCCACGACGGTGTCATAACCCTGTGGCATCGACCTGATGAAATTGTCCGCGCCGGCGATCTGGGCCATTTTCTGGATATATCGGTCGTCGCTATCACCGCTGGCACCAAAACCGATGTTGCCGCCGATGGTGTCGGAGAACAGGAAGGTATCCTGCGCCACGATGCACACCTGCGAGCGCAAGGTGGCCAGCGGCCAGTCGCGTGCGTCGATGCCGTCGATGAGCACATGGCCAACGGTCGGGTCGTAGAAGCGGGAGATGAGGCTGACGAGCGTGGACTTGCCCGCGCCGGTTTCGCCGAGGATGCCGAGCTTGGAGCCGGCGGGCACGGTGAAGTCGAGGTCCTTGAGGATCGGGGTCTCCGGGTCGTCCGGGAAGGCGAAGCTGACGTGGTCGAAGCGGATGTCGCCCTTGATGTGCAGCGGGCAGGACTTGCGTTCGGTGGACTGCTGGGCACCGGATGTTCCGGAAGCCACGGGCGCTCCGGTAGCCCCGGTAGCCTCATCATCGTGCTTGACTTGCTCGACGATCGTGACCGCCTGCTTGACGGCTTCGACCGCGTCGGGCTTCTCCACGATGCGCGGCTGTTCGGTGAGCAGCTTGCGGATTTTGATGCAGCTGGCGTTGAATCGCTGCCAGTCGTTGATCAGCCAGCCGGACTGGCGCACCGGGCCGTCGATCATCCACAGGAAGGAGTTGAAACTCACCAGATTGCCGAGGGTCATGTAGCCCTTGATGACCAGAAAGCCGCCGAGGCCGAGGGTGATGAGCTGCAGCGAGAAGCCGAGGCCGTCCAGCCACGGCATGTACTTGCGCGAGTTGTAGGCCAAGGCCATGTTGCACTGCATGTAATCGTCGTTGTGCTCGTCGAACTTTTCGGTCTCGTACGGTTCGCGCACGAATGCCTTGACCACACGGTTGCCCTCGATGTTCTCTTCGACCATGGAGTTGAGGGAGGCCAGCGAGTTGCGGATGGCGAAGAACAGCGGGTGGGCGTGCGTGGACAGGCCGCGCGTGAGCACAAAAATGAACGGCGTGACGCAGGCCAGGACGAGCGCGAGTCGCCAATCGATGGCGAACATCACGCACAGGGCGCCCACGAACATGACCACGCAGTCGGCAATCTGATAGCTCACCCAACTCAGGCAGTGGCGGATCGCGTCGGTGTCGGAGGTCAGGCGGCTCATGATGTCGCCGGTGCGTGTGTGGTTGAAATACGTGAAGTCGAGCTCGTGCAGCTTCTCGTATTCGTCGGAGACGAGGCGGTAGACCGAGTTCTGGCCGAAACGCTCCATCCACATCTGGTAGCCGTATCGCGCGCCCACGCGGATGATGGTCATGAGGATCATCAGTCCACACAGACGTGGCAGTTCGTCGGCATGTCCGCCGACGATGACGCGGTCCACGATGATACCGGACAGAATCGGAATGGTCAGGGCCATCGTGTTATTTGCGATGAACAGTAGAAGCGCGCCTACCACGCGGGGCAGGTCTGGTTTGCAGTATGGCAGCACCCATTTGAGATTGCTTGCGCTGGTATTGATTCCCGGATCGACGTACATGTGAGGAGATCACCGTTTCTTGGGGATTGTTTGCTTGTGGTATGGTGCGGCATGCTCCTGCGCCGCACGCGGCAATCGCTGCCGCCGCGATTCACGATCAGCCGTGCTTCGCACTGCGCCTGTCATTGGCCGCATGACCGAAGCTCTCCTTCATCGGTCGAAGCACGTTCGACTTTCGCAAACGCGTACTAGTCTAGGCGACCTGCGTCTAATCGCAACGGCCCGCAACTCTGCGTGTTCCCCGCATTAGCAACGATACGCGGCTCTCTAAGCGCAACATTCCCCGGAATGCGTCGCTGCACACCTCCGAACAGGTCCAATTCGCAACGCATTCCCGGGAAAGTGGCGCATGTCATATCACGCTCAAACAACCCAGCATAGTGAGTGGTTCATTCACGTTTTACGTATTGTGCGACGGAATCGGCATCTCCCGCAACACGTGAGATATGCAAAAGTGCCGCACGCTGAATGGTGATCAGCGTGCGGCACTACGCGAAACGCGTGAAATCCGCAGAACGCACGAAACTCACGAAACAGATAAAACGTACAAAACGCAAGCAAGGCGAAGACAACGAACAGACAGAGACAGTCCACCTACAGGTCAGAACGCCAGCGAACGCACGTAGGAGCCAACTTGCGGGCGGAACAGCTACCGGGGATTGTTCGTTTGCGATGTTCGCATTCATGGCAGGTTTCTCCATACGATTCGGGCGGTCGGTTCAGGAGGTTGGTTGGCGGAGGCAGGTTCGGTATCAGCGTCGGTCCAAGGCCACCCAGAGCACGCCGTGCGGCGGAATCGTGCCGGTGATGACGCGGTCGGCACCCACGCCTTCAAGACGCACGTCGGCGGACTCGCCCGGCGCGTCGGCATACAGATCGGATAGCGTCCAATCGTCATTACGGGCGTCAAGCCCCACAATGGATTGGAGCTGGATGTTGCGGCCGATCTCGTATGTGTCGCTGCCGGTCCAGAACAGCGCGGCGTAATGGCCGCCGTGATGCGCGGAACGTGTGCCATCAGCCCAATCGGCTGCGTCGGCGGACCAGACGATGAACTCGCCACGGTAGGTGCTCTCATCCCACCATTTGCCAAAAATCCGTTCGCGCACGGTCTCGCGGTTATTGGTGGAGCCGGCAAGCACCTCACGCAACGCGGGATTCTGCAGCAGCGCGATGGCGTCGCTGTTGCTGGTGGGCAGATCGCCGCCGACCATAAGCGGGCTACGCCCCATGCACCATAGGGCCAGCAGTGTCTTCTGCTCGTCCAGCGTAAGGCGGGATTGGCGGTCGTCGCCGCGTTCGGCGCGCAGGCCTATGTGCCCGAACGGCACCATGTCGGCGTCGGCCCAGTGGCCGGTGGTCTGGAACGGCGCCCAGCGGGCCAGGCGGGCGAACTGCTGGTAGATGTCTTCCCAACGGTCCCACAGATCGTCGGAAATACGCCACATTTGGGCGTTCTCGCGCAGGAAGTCGACGTAGCTCGTCGCCACCCAGCCGCCGGGCGAGAGAGACAGGTCAATCGAACGGCCGTATTTGGCTTCGGCTTTGGCGATGGCGCGATGATAGGCGGCGATTTCGTCGGAGTGGAACGGGGTCTGCATGTCGTCGACCTTGAGGAAGTCGAGGCCCCAGGAGGCGAACAGGTCGAGCTGCGCGTCATACCAGGCCTGCGCGCCCGGGTGGGATT
>ENA-OQHZ01001118-OQHZ01001118.1-human-gut-metagenome-genome-assembly--contig:-NODE-1118-length-9274-cov-6.397630_pt1 | contig 9274 bp, 10 predicted proteins | sample MGYA00242642_ERZ504734 | MGnify/ENA primary metagenome ERZ504734 (study PRJEB26092, sample SAMD00036210) | human gut metagenome | host: Homo sapiens | study: EMG produced TPA metagenomics assembly of...
GTAGTCGAAAAACTGGACAAAAACCGTATCGAAACTGTTCATGTGTATCTGCCTCCAAAAGCAGATTCCGGACTCGAGGAAAACGACAACTGATTTTAATACTACAAAGGACGACTGGTTTTGAACAATCATTCCAAAACCAGTCGTCCTTTTTCCCCAATGTAATTTCCATCACAACAGAAAGGATGTATACGATGAAAGATTTATCTGATTTCTGCCCTGAATTTCAGGAAGCAGCTGCTTATTACGCAAGTTTAAACACACCTTCCGACCAGGCGATCCTGGTGGAATTTTTACGGGAGACCCAGGATATCTTCGGCTGTATCCCCAATGATGCCAAAGAACAGATTGCATCGATCATGCAGGTAAAGCCTGCCCTGATCGATACTCTCATCCGGCTTTATCCGAGTCTTTCCAGCCAGACTTATCAAAAAGAAATTATTTTGTGTACGGGAAGCACCTGCAGCAGCAAACAATCTGCCCTGCTTTTAAGAAAACTGGAGCAAAAGCTTCAGATCCGACAGGGAGAGGTAACTTCTGACGGCACTTACCTTCTGCGTACTCAAAAATGTTTTAAACAATGCGGACAAGGTCCTAATATGAAAGTCGGTGATAAGATGTACCACCATGTAACTGCCGAACTCATCGATCAGCTGTTTTAGGCCTGCTGTTTTCAGGTGCTGACGATCACAGTCGGATATCCGGCTCTTTTGAGCATCTGCTCCATCCTTGCCGCATCTTCCAGTGTAATATAATTCCCCACTCTTACACGGTAGAGGCGATCTCCTTCCACAATATAAGCAGGAAAATCCTGTTCTAACAGTTCTTCCAGCAGGTTCTGTGCATATCTTTCGTTTCGGTATGCACCAACCTGTACTTCATATCCCGGAGATTCTACCTCATGATTCGACTCCAGTGTATCCAGAATTCCATAAGCGATCGCCTGTGCGATTTCTTCAAAATTTTCGTCAAACAATTTGTTGTCTACATCTGAATTGATGAATCCAACCTCCACCAGCACTGCCGGCATTTTCGTTCTCTTTAAGACAACCAGGTTCGGTCTTGCCTTTACCCCAAGATTCACAAATCCGATATCTTCCAGCTGTTCGTTGATGTTTTCTGCCATCTTAAGCTTAATCCCTGATTTGTCATATACAAGACTCTCTACCCCTGATACTGCATTGTCTGAAGGAAACGAATTTCTATGAATAGAAACAAAAAAGTCTACTCCTGCATTGTTTGCTTCCATTGCCTTCTGATAAGGAGATTCATACACATCTGTCGTACGGGTGTACTGCACATCCAGGCCATGAGCCTCCAAAATCTCTCCCACCGCCAGCGTCAGACGAAGGGTATCATCCTTTTCTTTCCGCTCTTTATAAACTGCTCCCGGATCTCTTCCTCCGTGTCCGGCATCCAGCATGATTGAATATGGCATATTCTATTGATTTCCTTTCCTGTCCGTTCTGTAATAGAATATGCAGATTCTGATACAAAGGTGCAATCAATAATGCCTTTCTGACATACTCAGCATTTTCTCCAAAAAATGTTCGAACTCTACCGAGAACAAGTCCATCACTTCCTGATAAATCTGGGCCTTCATCTCACAGGTACTGGAGCTGCATATGGAATCCTTTTCCCTCTTATGCTCCTCTTGCTGCATTCTGAAATACAGTGTTTTGAGCAGATTGGAATTTTGTGTATGTTCACAATCCAGATACAGTTCTACTATATCCCGTTCCCCTTTGGTCAAAGCCACTTCAAATGCATGCCGTATTGCTCTTTCTACTCTGGAGGCCGTCGTTTCGTGCAGGCGGGCAATCTCAAAATATAAAGAGCAGATTTTTCCGTCAGGATAATAAGGATCCGTATCAAATAATTCTATCGCATCACAGATATACGTAAATCCTTTTATGCTGGCTGGTACCCCCATTTGAAGAAGTACATCGATTGTCTTGTCTCTCATTTTTCTAACCCTCTCGTTTCTTGCCCGCACCACCACAATGTATCTCCAGTCTACGCCATATCCCTGTAAAAGTCAACAAGTTTCTTGTAACATTTTGTTGACTTTATATGATTCTTGCACTATACTTGTTGCTATAAATCGAAATAGGAGGATGTCTGTATGAAAATCGGAAATCAAATACGTCATCGTCGCACAGAACTGAATCTTTCCCGTGGAGAACTTGCTAACAAGATTCAGGTAACCCCATCGGCAATTGCAAATTATGAGAATGGTATTAGCTACCCAAAACCGGATATTCTGGTTGCACTCATGAATGCCTTGGAAGTTGATGCCAATTATCTATACCGGGATTATCTTTCACCCAGGACAATTCAGCGTCTTTATAGAAATGTCCTAAGGCCAGAAGAAAAAGAGTCCATTCTCAAATATCGCGAACTTTCTGAAAGCAGAAAAAGTCTCGTTCGATTAATCATTGATGAAGAATATAAACGCATGAACCAAAGCGAATATATCAATCTTCCGTTTTACCGCCCCGGCATTCGTAAAGCACACTCCGGTTTTCTTTTTCAGGACACCAATCAAACTATTCGAGTCCGCAGAGAGCATATTCCCAAAGACAGCGATTTCTGCTTTCGGGTTCTGATTGACCGCTATCAGCCGGTATTTCAAAAAAATGACATTATGGCAGTTCAGCGTATCAATGCCTCACACAATGAAATCGGGCTTTTCTGGTTCAATGGTATCTACTATATCCGGATTCTCTCTCAGGAAGGCAGCATCCGCAGGCTTCGTTCTCTCAATGTGATTGATCCTGATATCGTAGTCAATGAACAGGAGCAGCTGCAATGTATCGGTAAAATCCTGGGAAAAGTTTACGGAAGCTATGAGATTTGCGGAACTTGTGAAGAAGATGAGACAATACCCGAACACGAGATTGAAATCCAATAAAAAAGCAGAATCTTGCGCCATATTTGGTACAAGATTCTGCTTTTTTATTTTTATTCCTGAACACATCCCTGTTCTTTCATTACATTGACAACCTGATTCACATACTCTGTGCATATCTCATCTGTTGCCGCTTCCACCATAACGCGGATCACAGGCTCTGTTCCACTTTCTCTTACCAGAATTCTTCCGTCACTTCCAAGTGCTTCTGCCGCTGCTTTGATCGCATTCTGTACAGCTTCATTTTCCAATGTTGTCTTTTTGTCTGTCACACGGACATTCTGAAGAAGCTGCGGATAAATCTTCACTTCAGAGCACAGCTTTCCAAGTGACTGTTTCTTCTCCATAATGACTTCCATCAGCATCAGAGAAGTCAGGATTCCGTCTCCGGTTCTTGCGTGTTTGCTGAAAATAATATGTCCGGACTGCTCTCCGCCAAGAACAAATCCGTTGTTCATCATGTTTTCATACACATATTTATCACCGACTGCTGTCTGCTCATATTTCATGCCGACTTTATCACAAGCCTTGTAAAGCCCCAGATTGGACATTACAGTTGTAACTATCGTATTTCCTGCAAGTCGTCCCTGTTCCATCAGGTATTTTCCGCATACGTATAAGATCAGATCTCCGTCTACGACATTTCCGTTCTCATCCACGGCAATGCAGCGATCTGCATCTCCGTCATAGGCAAATCCTACATCCAGATTTTTTTCTTTTACAAATGCCTGCAGCTTTTCAATATGTGTCGATCCGCAATTTGTATTGATATTTACACCATCCGGCTCATTGCTGATCACATATGTCTTTGCTCCGAGTGCATCATACACACTTTTTGCAATGCTGGATGAGCTTCCATTGGCACAGTCCAGACCAATCTTCATATCTTTAAAGGAACGTGTTGCCAGTGAGATCAGATGTCCGATGTAACGATTTCTTCCTGCCGCATAATCAACTGTTCTTCCAATGTGTTCCCCAACCGCAAGTGGAAGCTCTTCTGTTTTTCCGTCAATATACGCTTCAATCTGCTCCTCTACTTCTGCTTCAATCTTATGCCCCTGTCCGTTGATCACCTTGATTCCATTGTCATAAAACGGATTGTGGCTCGCAGAAATCATAATTCCGCAGTCAAAATCTTCTGTTCTTACCACATAGGACACACTCGGTGTTGTTGTTACATGTAAGAGGTATGCATCTGCTCCGGAAGCTGTCAGTCCTGATGCCAGTGCATATTCAAACATATAACTGCTTCGTCTTGTATCTTTTCCGATCACGATTCTGGCTTTCTTCTCTCTGCCAAAATACCATCCCAGATAACGACCTACTTTGAAAGCATGTTCTACTGTTAAAACAACATTTGCCTCTCCTCTGAATCCATCAGTTCCAAAATATTTACCCATATGTCTCCCTCTTATTCTTTATTTTGACCTCTTGTGTCACTGCCTTTCAGTACGTCACCGCACTGACGCTCTTATTATATTCTTTTTGATTTTAAAATACAACTGTTTTCTTTCTTCTGTTTTTCCTGTACAATAGATAACGTACAATCATTCATAATGGGAGGAAATGATGATAAAATTAATTGCAAGTGATCTGGATGGAACTCTTTTACAAAACGGCGCCCAGGCGCTCACTCCGCGGGCGATTGATCTGATTTCCAGACTGTGCGATGCCGGAATTCATTTTGTATCTGCCAGCGGAAGACAGTATGATAATCAAAAACGTGTCTTTGCACCTTTAAAGGACCGTATTTCATTTATCGCAGAAAATGGCTCAATCTGCATGCATCAGGGAAAAGTCATTTCCCGTGCTACGATCAACGATGATCTGGCAGCCAGGATTTTAAAGGAAATCAAAAAACAGGACCACTTTGAGATTGTAGTTTCCAGAGAAGATACCTGTTTCATCGAGAACAATGTACCGGAGTTTGTCAACCATATCGTCAATGTCATGCACAATACTACGCAAATCGTTGATGATATCACAAAAGTAGACGGACCGATCCTAAAAATCGCCATCTGCAACATGTCTGACAGCACTCATATTGTCGATAAATATTTGAAACACCTTCAGGATCTGTTTGGCTCTGAGATCAAAGTGGTCACTTCTGGAAATATCTGGATCGATTTTATCGCTCCAGGAAGCAACAAAGGAACCGCCCTTCAGAACTTGATGGATTTATTCCATGTAAAACCGGAAGAATGTGTTGCATTCGGAGATCAGTACAATGACATTGAAATGCTGCAGCTTGTCGGCACCAGCTATGCCATGTCCAACGCAGCTCCTGGAATTTCTTACTATTCTACCTATGTGACAGATTCTGTGGAGGACGTACTGGAAGACATTCTTGCACAGGTACGTTAACTCTGTAGCAAAAAAGGATGACATCTGCATCAGTCCATGTAGTCGTCATCCTTTTCACATTTTATTTGATATGTTACACGTTATCTCTCTTCGATCTCCATGATCATATCCACACGTCTCTGGTGGCGTCCGCCTTCAAACTCCGTGTTCAGCCATACATCTACGATCATTTTCGCGAGCTCTGCACCTACCACTCTTGCGCCAAATGCAAGCACATTACAGTTATTGTGTGCTCTGGACATCTTCGCTGTAAACGGCTCGCTGCAAACTGCTGCACGCACTCCTTTGACCTTGTTTGCTGCAAGAGATATTCCCAGTCCTGTACCGCAAATCAAGATTCCACAGTCCACTTCTTTTGCAACAACTGCACGGCCTACTGCTTCCCCATACTTCGGATAGTCACAGCTTTCAGATGAATCCGTTCCGAAATCTACGACTTCATGTCCTTTTTCTTTCAGAAATTCGATGATTTCTGCTTTTAATTCCAATGCTGAATGGTCATTTCCAATTCCAATTCTCATGATCTCTCTCCTCGTATCTCTTTCTTTTTCCAATTCTCTTCTATTGTCCAATATCCAAAGATAATTGTCAAGCATCCACATGTACTTTCTGCTATACAAAACAGGCACGAAAGACTGGCTTTTGCCAGATCTTCCATGCCTGTTTCACTTTTTCAAACCTGCTATTTATATTTATTGTTGTAAATAAACAAGAGTGTCAGCAAGCCTACCAGTCCTGCCAGTTCCATAATCAGTCCCGGCACGCCGATATTTTTCTGTCCTATCATGATCAGGGCGAGGCAGACAACAAAAACAACAGCCATGATCAAAGTTCGAATCTTTTCTTGCATTTTTGTCTCCTCCTATCCTTTGAGTCCACCAAGTGTCATACCTTCTGTCAGTCTCTTCTGTACACAGATATACAGAACCAGTACCGGAATCATAACGATCACAAGACCTGCATACATGATACCGTAGTTGGTTGCTGTTCTCTCGACTGCCATCAGATTCTTCAGTCCCATTGCCAGTGTTCCGTTTTCATCCATCAATGTATATGCGATAATATATTCATTCCAGAATGTCAGGAAGTTGAACATAATCACTGTCAGAATACTTGGTTTTGCCATCGGAATCATGATCTTAACCATCGTCTTAAAGTATCCGCATCCATCCATATAAGCTGCTTCTTCAAATCCTTTCGGAAGTGTCTGGAAATATCCGCTCAGCAGATAAATCGTAAACGGCAGGTTACAGGATGCGTAGATCAGTGCCAGGATAAACCGGTTATCCAGGAAGAAATCTACATGCAGAGCCTTGTTCCAGGAACTCAGCATCAAAAAGATCGGTACTACAATGTAATTGACATTGATAAACAATCCTGCCATGAACGCACCATTGAAGAACTTCTTTCCTCTGAACTTAAAGCGTGCCAGCACATAAGATGCCGGAAGAGCCAGGATCAGAAGAAGTGCAAGAGCCAGCGCTGTCACAATGAAAGAGTTCAGGAAGAAATCTCCCATTCTTGCATCCTGAAATGCTACTACAAAGTTCTGATAGTAAAACTGTTTTGGAAGTGCCCATGGATTTACATCCGCTCCAATGAATTCTGCATTCTTCTTCAAACTCGCCATAAATACCCATGCAACCGGTACAATGATCGAAATAGCCAGAGCGATCAGAGCTACATAGATAAAAATCTTGTAAAGTACATGTGTAGGAATTCTGTGTTTTTTCTCATGCATATCTCTACTTCGCTCCTTTCTAGAATTCTAAGACTTCTCTGTCTGTAATCTTGTTTACAACTGCTGCCAGTATGAACGAGAAGAGGAATACAACAACTCCGATCGCCATACCGTATCCGTATACACCTGCTCCATATGCCTGCTTGTACATATAGTTCAGGAAAACTTCTGTCTTTCCGTTCGGGCCTCCGTCTGTCATGATCTGAACAAACAGGAAACTTAAGTTGATCGTACTGATGATATAGAATGTCAATGTAGTACGGATATTGCTCCAGATCAACGGCAAAGTCACCTGGAAGAAAATCTGAATCTCTGTTGCTCCATCCAGTGATGCGGCTTCATAGAGATCTTCCGGAATTGCTGCCATACTGGACATATACATGACCATATAATATCCGATTGCCTGCCATACCAGTGCAAAGATCACAGAATAAATAACAATACTCGGATCTCCCATCCACTGATGCTTTAATCCACTCAGATGAATCGCATCCAAAAATGTATTGAGCAGTCCTGTACTCGGATTGTAGATTGCACCGAAAATACCTGCAATAACAACAATACTCAAAATGTTTGGTATGTAGAAAATAATTCTGAAGAAATTCTTGCCTCTAAAGTTCCCCCTTGAAAGTAACGCCGCAAATAAAACTGCAAGAACGATCGTACAGATCATTACCATTACAATGATAAGAATCGAGTTCTGCATCGCTTCCAGAAAGTTCTTATCATCCATCAGTTTTACAAAGTTGCTGAATCCCACAAAACTCTTCTTATTTGTAATTCCACCCATGCGGTACAAGGACATACGGAAGACATTGATCGTCGGAATAAATATAAAGATCATTGCCAGAATTACAGCAGGCGCCAGACAAATGAATATAAATCTTCTCTGCGCTTTCTCCCTGTTCATAGATTTCCTCCTCCATACTGCTGTCTTTTAAAAACGGTGAGTTATCATAACTCACCGTTTCATGTCAGCCGAATATCACTCTCTTATTTCTCTAATGCGTCTGCGCATTTTTCCCAAGTCTCTACTAACTGTTTCTGCCATTCATCAACTGTCATATCGCCTGTGTTGATAGACTCGATCGGTCCGTAAACAGCTTTTGCCATATCCAGTCCTTCGATCGGAGCTGTTGTTGCCCATTTACCTGTAACAGCTACAACGTCATCTGCTGTTGCTGCTGCATAACAGTCTTTTGTAACACCGTCTGGAAGCTTGTCTGCTGCTCCTTTTACAGGAACTACTACTGGTGTATCAGATTCTTTTCCGGACTCTTTGTCTGTTGTCTTGTTGTTCAGACAGATATCAACTACTTCGTCAGAATACATGAATTTCACAAATTCTTTTGCAAGATCCATGTTCGGTGCATCAGCAGGTACCCACATCTGCTCTGTAAATGTGTATACAGACTGTGATTCATCTTCGCTCCATTTCGGAACACCCATCATACCCCATTCGTAATCTGCCGGAGTAGAAGCTGCCATCTCACCGATCACCCAGTTTCCGTTTGGCATAAATAATGCTTTTCCATCGATTACGTTCTGCTGATTGATCTTGAATCCACCGTCAGCGTTTGCATTGGAAACTGTATCTTCCTGTGTATAGTCTTTTCCTACAAGTTTTGCAACTGTATCAAGAACTTTCTTTCCTTCATCAGATGTCCATGTATTTGCATCATATTTTAATGCATCATTGTAGAAATCAAGTCCGCCTGCCTGTGCGAGCATTGCATAGATTGTAGCATCAAAGTATCCTGTTGTAGGGAATGTAAAGAGTGCATGTCCGTCTTTCTTAGCCTGCTCGCCAAGTGCGAAGAACTCATCCCATGTTGTCGGGATCTCGTACTGTTTTCCTTCACCTACCAATGTCGCATTGTACCAGAATCCTGTCGGTGTGTAGAAAATCGGTGCCAGATAGATCTTTCCGTCTCCGTATGGCTGTGCATCTGTACCATCCAGGATACCATCCAGCATCTTGTCTTTCAGTTCGTCATCGAATACATCAGAGATATCCGCAATCGCTTCTTCCTTCAGCATTGTCTCTGTGAATCCACTTGGCTGTCCCAGGTTGTAATATACAACGTCCGGTACATCTCCATTCTGAATTGCTTTTGTCAGGTCTTTGTCCAGTTCAGGAGACATCTCAAGTTCTACTTTTACTCCATCATGAGACTCTTCAAATGCTTTCGCGATATCTTCCCAGATCTGAGTTCCGTTACCACCTTCGAACGCAGCAACTTTCAGGACTGTCTCTT
>ENA-OQHZ01001123-OQHZ01001123.1-human-gut-metagenome-genome-assembly--contig:-NODE-1123-length-9205-cov-2.573401_pt1 | contig 9205 bp, 7 predicted proteins | sample MGYA00242642_ERZ504734 | MGnify/ENA primary metagenome ERZ504734 (study PRJEB26092, sample SAMD00036210) | human gut metagenome | host: Homo sapiens | study: EMG produced TPA metagenomics assembly of the...
GATGAAGATATTTCCGAATTTATGGATGTTATTCAGAGATATGCACAGGAACATCCAATTCTTATCGATAAATACCTGATGGGTGTTGAAGTCGAGGTTGATGCGGTATGTGATGGAGAAGAGATCGTTATTCCAGGTATCATGCAGCATGTAGAGAGAGCCGGAATCCATTCCGGAGACCGTATTTCCGTATATCCTGCAAGAGACCTTTCTCCTAAGATTAAAAAGGTGATCGGCCATTATACAAAGTTACTGGCAAAGGCTTTACACGTAATCGGTCTTATCAACATCCAGTTTATTGTATATCAGGATGAAGTATATGTAATTGAAGTAAATCCTCGTTCTTCAAGAACGGTTCCTTATATCAGTAAGGTAACAGGTATTCCTATTGTTGACCTTGCAACAAAGGTTATGACAGGAATGAAGTTAAAAGAGTTAGGTTATGAGCCTGGACTTCAGCCGGAATCTCCATACTGGGCAATCAAGATGCCAGTATTCTCTTTTGAGAAGATTCGTGGGGCAGATATCAGCCTTGGACCAGAAATGAAGTCCACAGGAGAATGTCTTGGTATTTCTAAGAACTATGAAGAAGCATTATTTAAAGCATTCTTAGGTTCTGGTGTTGATTTACCAAAACACAAGAAGATGATCATGACTGTAAAGGATTCTGATAAGTTAGATGCAGTAGAAGTTGGTAAGAGATTTACAGCACTTGGCTACGAAATCTATGCGACAAGAAATACATGCAAGACATTACAGGAAAGCGGTGTGCCAGCGAAGAGAGTAAATAAAATCGAAGAGACACATCCAAACCTGCTGGATCTAATCTTAGGACATCAGATTGATCTTATCATCGATACACCTTCACAGGGTATTGAAAGAAGCAAAGATGGTTTTGTTATCCGTCGTCATGCAGTAGAAACAGGTGTGAACTGTCTGACTTCTCTTGATACAGCAAACGCCTTACTTACCAGCTTAGAGTCTTCCTGCAGAGAAGATTTATCTTTAGTGGATATCGCAGAAATTGATAAAGAGATTGAGAGCAAGATTAACGAGGCATAAAAAGGGGAGTGAATCCCTGATATAAATAATATGTACTCATGGAGTCTTTTGTGCATTTACCCTTGCAAAAGATTTCGTGGGTATATAGCATAATTGGGAGGATACCGATGGGAAATTATACAAAGCAGGATATTATTCAGCTTGTGGAAGAAAAAGACGTACAGTTTATAAGACTTCAGTTTACAGATGTATCGGGAAATTTAAAAAATGTAGCGATTACAGCCAGCCAGCTTGAAAGAGCATTAGATAATAAATGTATGTTTGACGGTTCTGCTACTCAGGGCTATGTGAGGCTTCAGGAATCGGATATGTATCTTTATCCGGATACGGATACCTTTGAGATATTTCCCTGGCGTTCCAGACAGGGGCGGGCAGCAAGGCTGATCTGTGATGTGTGCCATCCCGACGGAACGCCCTTTCAGGGAGATCCGCGCTTTGTGCTTAAAAAGGCCGTTAAGCGGGCGGCAGATATGGGATATGTGATGGAGGTAAAGCCAGAGTGTGAGTTTTTCCTTTTTCATTCAGACGAGGAGGGACGGCCCACGATCCAGACTCATGAGCGGGCAGGATATTTTGATACGTTCCCTATGGATCTGGGAGAGAATGTATGCAGGGATATTGTGACAAATCTGGAGGAAATGGATTTTCAGGTGGAGTCCAGTCATCATGAGATCGCTCCGGGGCAGCATGAGATCGATCTGGGGTTCATGGATGCCTTGAGGGCTGCAGATCAGCTTCTCACCTTCAAGATGACAGCCAAAACGATTGCAAAGAGCCACGGGCTTCACGCAACCTTTATGCCAAAACCAAAAACCGGAGTTCACGGATCGGGTCTTCATCTTTCCTTCTCTCTGTTTCAGGAGGGAAAAGATGTGTTTGCCGACAAATCCGATGAATACGGGCTCAGCAAAGAGGCATATTATTTTATGGGCGGACTGATGAAACACATCAGCGGAATCGCAGCGATTACCAATCCGCTTGTAAACTCCTACAAACGTCTGACACCGGGATACGGTGCACCGATCTACGTGGCATGGTCTGCAAAGAACAGAAGCCCGCTGATCCGCATTCCGCTGACGGGAGACGGTATCATGGCCATTGAGCTTCGATGCCCGGATTCGGCAGCCAATCCGTACCTGGCACTTGCTGTCTGCATGGCAGCAGGACTTGACGGTATCAAACAGAAAATCGTTCCGCCGTCCCCGGTGGACCGCAATATTTCCGATCTGACAGAAGAAGAACGAAACGCGATGCAGATCACCCTTCTCCCGGGAAGCCTTGGAGAAGCGGTCGCAGAGTTAAAGAAAGACGATTTTCTGTGTCAAGTACTCGGCCAAGAATTTGTGGATGGATATATCAATGCCAAAGAAGAAGAGTGGCATGAGTATCTCCGCCAGGTATCCGACTGGGAGACCGAGAAATATCTGTACCGTATTTAGACGACGAAGGGGCCTGAAAATGCATGAGCAGCATAGTGATAGTACTTCCCAAAATAGAAGATGGAAAGCGCATCCGGGATATTCTGGCAAAAAGAGGATATGAAATTGATGCTGTCTGTTCGACAGCGGCAGCGGCGCTCGGAGAGATGAACAACTTAAACGGCGGTATCGTCATCTGCGGCTACAAGCTTCCGGATATGTTTTTTACGGATCTGAATGAGTGTATGCCGTCCGGCTTCCAGATGCTTCTGATTGCATCGAGCCGCGCATTAAGTGCGGTGGAGGGAACCGGAATCATGGCGGTTACGATGCCGCTTTCCGTGTACGAGCTGGTCAATACACTGGAGATGATGCTGCAGAGTGCGGCACGGCGCAGAAAGAAAGAGCGGGCAAAGCCAAAGGTGCGCAGCGCCGAGGAACAGCACATCATCGATCGTGCAAAAAGCCTTCTGATCGAACGAAATCACATGACCGAGTCGGAGGCCCATCGCTACATGCAGAAATGCAGCATGGACAGCGGCACCAATCTGGTTGAAACGGCACAGATGGTGCTGACGCTTTTGACAGAGTAAGAAAAAGTGAAAAGGAGCGACATAATAATGTTCAAAATCAATGACAATTATCTGAAATTGCCGGGAAGCTATCTGTTTTCCACCATTGCAAAAAAAGTTGCAGCTTACACCGAGGCAAATCCGGACGCGAAAATCATCCGTCTTGGAATCGGCGACGTAACCCAGCCGATCGCACCGGCGATCATTGAAAAGCTGCACGGAGCAGTGGATGAGATGGGACACGCAGAGACCTTCCACGGATATGCACCAGATCTTGGATATGCTTTCCTTCGCGATACCATCGCAAAAAATGATTATCGGGACAGAGGATGCGATATCTCATCTGATGAAATTTTTGTATCGGACGGCGCAAAATGCGACTGCAGCAACATTCAGGAGATCTTCAGCCTGGACAACAAGATCGCTGTATGCGACCCGGTTTATCCGGTTTATGTAGACTCCAACGTAATGGCAGGCCGTGCCGGTGACTACGACGCAGCAACCGAGCGTTTCACGAATGTGATTTACATGCCGTGTACTGCAGAAAACAACTTCACCCCGGATCTCCCGAAAGAAACCCCGGATCTGATTTATCTGTGCTTCCCGAACAACCCGACCGGCGCTATGGTTTCCAAAGCCGAGCTGCAGAAATGGGTTGATTATGCAAATAAAGTAGGAGCCATCATCCTGTATGATGCTGCATACGAGGCATATATCTCAGAAAAAGACATTCCGCATTCCATCTATGAGTGCGAGGGTGCAAGAACATGTGCCATCGAAATGCGCAGCTTCTCCAAGAACGCAGGCTTTACCGGTATGCGTCTTGGATTCACCGTTATCCCGAAAGACATCAAATCCGGCGATGTGACTCTGCACAGCCTGTGGGCACGCCGTCACGGAACGAAATACAACGGAGCTCCGTACATCATCCAGAGAGCCGGCGAGGCTGTTTACTCTCCGGAAGGAAAAGCACAGTTAAAAGAGCAGGTTGCTTACTACATGAAGAACGCAAAAGTCATCTACGACGGATTAAAAGGCGCAGGCTACACCGTATCCGGCGGCGTCAACGCTCCGTATATCTGGCTGAAAACACCGGGAAATATGACTTCCTGGGAGTTCTTTGATCACCTGCTTGCAGACGCAAACGTAGTCGGAACACCAGGATCAGGCTTCGGCCCGAGCGGAGAAGGCTACTTCCGTCTGACTGCATTCGGTACGTATGAGAATACAGTAGAGGCAGTGGAGAGAATCAAAAAACTGTAAATTGTGTGCGAAATACCAATAAAACGGAATTTCTGCGCAATTTTATAAACACGCGAAAAAAATAATTTTGTATAGATAAAATTCATGAAAAATGCATTAGAATTTATATAAAATCCGTAAAAATTAGGTGTTTACAAATGCAAAACTGCTGTGCTATAATGCACAGTATGAAAAAGGCAGTGAAGGAAACTCCGTATGCGGAATCTGACAGGAAGCCGATGTCACCGACTGAGAGCATCAGCATGGAGGAAACATACAATGGGGAACATTCCGGAGCCGGTCTGCTGAACATGAGATCCGAACAGGAAATCAAGTAGGCAGATCCGTGATACGCGTTAAGTATAAATGAGTGGGCGTTTTCCCCCGGAAAACCGGAGAGAAAAACGCAATGCGGGTGGTACCGCGGGAACATAAAATATCCCGTCCCGGAACAGTAGTTAAAAAACTGTTCCGGGACTTTTTTATTTGAAAAAGCAATCCGGGACAGGCGAGAAAGAGAGGAGAACAAGACATGGAATTTATGACAGGCGTAAAGAAAAAAGAAGACATCTCCGTAAAAACTCTGCTGGAGACACCGGAAGGCACAGAAGTAAAACTCGAAGGAGCCGTACACATCATCCGTGACATGGGCGAGGTTGCCTTTGTCATCTTAAGAAAGAGCGAGGGACTCGTTCAGTGTGTGTACGAAGAAGGAAGCGTTGACTTCCCGCTGAAAGATCTGAAAGAGGAATCGGCAGTTGCCGTAACCGGAACGGTCAAAAAAGAGGACCGCGCACCGGGCGGCGTCGAAGTCAGGCTGCAGACCATCACCGTTCTTTCCGAGCCGACCGAGCCAATGCCGCTCGCAGTCAACAAATGGAAAATGAACACCTCCCTTGAAGCAATGCTGAACATGCGGCCGATCGCTCTTCGAAACGTCAGAGAGCGTGCAAAATTCCGCATCCAGGAAGGCGTGGTACGGGCGTTCCGTGATTTCCTTCATTCCCAGGGATTCACCGAAATCCATACACCGAAGATCGGCGCGAAAGGCGCTGAGGGCGGCGCAAACATCTTCAAGCTGGAATATTTCCACCGCCCGGCTGTCCTGGCACAGAGCCCGCAGTTCTACAAACAGATGCTCGTCGGCGTGTTTGACCGTGTCTTTGAAGTCGGACCGGTTTTCCGTGCAGAGAAACACAACACGAAACGTCATCTGAACGAGTATACCAGCCTTGACTTTGAGATGGGCTACATCGAGGATTACACCGACATCATGGCAATGGAAACCGGATTTTTACAGTACATGGTGGAGCTTCTTAAAAAGGATTACGCAAAAGAGCTGGAGATCCTGAAAGTTATGCTTCCAAAGACAGAAGAAATCCCAACTGTACCGTTCACGAAAGCGAAAGAGCTGGTAGCCGAGAAATACAACCGAAAGATCCGCAACCCGTTCGACCTTGAGCCGGAGGAGGAGCTTCTGATCGGCCAGGATTTCAAAGAGGAGTACGATGCAGACTTCGTATTTGTCACCGAATATCCGTCGAAAAAGAGACCGTTCTATGCGATGGACGACCCGGAGGATAAGAGATACACAAAGAGCTTCGACCTGCTGTTCCACGGTCTGGAGATTACAACCGGAGGCCAGCGTATCCACGATTACAAGATGCTCTCTGAAAAGATCGCAGCCCGCGGCATGACAGAAGAGGGCATGGAGCAGTACTTGAGTGCTTTCAAACACGGTATGCCGCCGCACGGAGGTCTTGGCATCGGTCTGGAGCGTCTGACCATGAAGCTGATCGGTGAGGACAACGTCCGCGAGACAACGCTGTTCCCGCGTGATCTTACAAGACTGGAGCCGTAAGCGGATCCTGCTGGAAAATAAAAAAGGAGAATGAGTGAAATGGCAAATGTGATTTCAGATGAAACGATGGAATATGTCGGCATCCTGGCAAAGCTGGAATTAAAGGATGAGGAAAAAGAATCCGCACGGCAGGATATGCAGAAAATGCTGGATTATGTAGATAAATTAAACGAGCTCGACACCAGCAAGGTCGAGCCGATGACCCACATTTTCGAGATGGGAAATGTATTCCGCGAGGATGAAGTAACCAATGGCGACGACCGCGATGCAATGCTTGCCAATGCACCGGAAGTCAAAGAGGGCCAGTACAAGGTTCCGAAAACGGTAGAATAGCAGGAGGAGATTCGATATGGAAATCAAAGATATGACAGCAGTACAGCTTTCTGCCGCGATCAAAGAAGGAAAGATCACCGTATCGGACGCTGTGGAAGCGTCCCTTGCGGCAGTCAGAGCGTCTGAGGATGCGATTCACGCCTTCCTTCTTGTGGATGAAGAGGGTGCGAGAGCACGCGCAGCAGAAGTGCAGAAGAAAATTGACGCAGGAGAGCTCACCGGTCCGCTGGCCGGCGTTCCGATCGCGATCAAGGACAACATCTGTACGAAGGGTCTTGCGACGACGTGTGCGTCAAAGATCCTGCAGAATTTCGTTCCGACGTACGATGCGGAGGTTATTACACGGCTTGAAGAGGCGGGAGCCGTTATCATTGGAAAGACGAACATGGATGAGTTTGCGATGGGAAGTACGACAGAGACTTCTGCGTACGGCGTGACGAAAAACCCGTGGAACACCGAACACGTTCCAGGCGGTTCCTCCGGCGGTTCCTGTGCAGCCGTTGCAGCAGGAGAAGTACCGATGGCACTCGGCTCCGATACTGGCGGATCGATCCGTCAGCCAAGTTCCTTCTGCGGCGTAACCGGCATGAAACCGACGTACGGCACCGTTTCCCGTTATGGACTGATCGCTTACGGTTCCTCCCTCGACCAGATCGGACCGGTCGCAAAGGATGTGACAGACTGTGCAGCACTGCTGCAGACCGTTGCTTCGTATGATGCAAAAGATGCGACATCAATGAAACGCGATGATTACGATTTCATGAGCGCTTTAAAAGAAGATGTCTCCGATCTGAAAATCGGTATTCCGAACAGCTATTTCGGCGAAGGTTTGGATCCGCAGGTAAAGGAATCCATTTTAAAGGCTGCCGATGTCCTGAAGGCACGCGGAGCAGAAGTAGAGTATTTCGATCTCGACCTCATTGATTATGCGATTCCGGCTTACTACGTCATTGCATCCGCCGAGGCAAGCTCCAACCTGGAACGATTCGACGGTGTGAAATACGGCTTCCGTGCCAAAGAGTACGAAGGACTCCACGATATGTATAAGAAGAGCCGTTCCGAGGGCTTCGGTCCGGAGGTGAAACGACGGATTATGCTGGGAAGCTTCGTGTTGAGCTCCGGTTACTACGATGCGTATTATCTGAAAGCGCTGCGCACGAAAGCCCTGATTAAACAGGAGTTTGACCGCGCATTTGAGAAATACGATATGATTTTAAGCCCGGCAGCACCATCGACGGCACCGCGCCTTGGAGAATCGCTTTCCGATCCGCTGCAGATGTATCTGGGCGATATTTACACCGTATCCGTCAACCTCGCCGGTCTTCCGGGCATCACCGTTCCGTGCGGCATGGATGACAAGGGTCTTCCGATCGGCATGCAGCTTATCGGAGACTGTTTCTCAGAGAAAAAACTGTTCCGTGCAGCGTACACCTATGAGCAGGCACGCGGTGCATTCGGGCAGCCAGAAAAACGGTAAGGAGGAAGCAAAACAATGTCAAAACAGTATGAAACCGTCATCGGACTTGAAGTACATGTGGAGCTTGCGACGCGAACAAAAATTTTCTGCGGCTGCTCTACCGCATTCGGCGGTGCGCCGAACACCCACACCTGCCCGGTCTGCACCGGTATGCCGGGATCCCTTCCGGTATTAAATAAGAAGGTTGTCGATTACGCCCTGCGCGTCGGACTGGCTGCAAACTGCAAAATCAACCAGCTCTGCAAATTCGACCGGAAGAACTATTTCTACCCGGACAACCCGCAGAACTATCAGATTTCCCAGCTGTATCTGCCGATCTGCCACGATGGATATGTGGAGATCGACACCGCAGCGGGAAAGAAGAAAATTGGCATCCACGAGATCCATATGGAGGAAGATGCAGGAAAGCTGATTCACGATGAGTGGGAGGACTGTTCTCTCGTCGATTACAACCGAAGCGGCGTTCCGCTGATCGAGATCGTCTCCGAGCCGGATATGAGATCCGCGGAGGAAGTTATCGCTTATCTGGAAAAACTGCGTATGATGATTCAGTATCTCGGCGCATCCGACTGCAAACTGCAGGAGGGCTCGATGCGTGCCGATGTCAACCTTTCGGTCCGTGAGGTCGGAAGTGAGAAATTCGGAACACGTACCGAGATGAAGAACCTGAACTCCTTTAAGGCCATCGGAAGAGCGATCGAGGGAGAGCGTGCAAGACAGATCGAGCTGATCGAGGAAGGAAAAGCCGTTGTCCAGGAGACCCGCCGCTGGGACGACAACAAAGAGTATTCCTACGCGATGCGTTCGAAAGAGGATGCGAAGGATTACCGCTACTTCCCGGACCCGGATCTGCCGCCGGTGCACATTTCCGACGAGTGGATCGACCGCATTGTGAAATCCATGCCGGAATTCCAGCCGGAAAAACAGGCACGCTATGTGGAGCAGTACGGACTGCCGCAGTACGATGCGGGCATTCTGACCGGTTCCAAGAAGCTGTCCGATCTCTTTGAGGAGACGACGGCGCTCTGCGGCAAACCGAAAAAAGTGGCAAACTGGCTGATGGGCGAGACCTTACGTCTCTTAAAGGAGAACGGCCAGGAGCCGGAGGATCTGCAGTTTTCACCGAAGCATCTGGCATCCCTGATCGAACTGGCAGAAGCCGGATCGGTCAACAACCAGGTGGCAAAAGAGGTATTTGAGCAGATCTTTGCAGAGGATGTCGATCCGGAAGCATACGTCG
>ENA-OQHZ01001134-OQHZ01001134.1-human-gut-metagenome-genome-assembly--contig:-NODE-1134-length-9118-cov-2.299193_pt1 | contig 9118 bp, 5 predicted proteins | sample MGYA00242642_ERZ504734 | MGnify/ENA primary metagenome ERZ504734 (study PRJEB26092, sample SAMD00036210) | human gut metagenome | host: Homo sapiens | study: EMG produced TPA metagenomics assembly of the...
GCACGTCCTAGTTGGTCCTTCTCCTCCATGACAAACTGCTTTTGACCATTAAAAGTCAAGATACCATTGTTCTCATCCGCTTGAACCACTTGAGAGCTCACAGCCGAAGATTGTTTGCTAGTATCAAATGAAAATCCGAATCCTAAAGTAAATACTAAAACAAGAAGAGCAAATAAACGAATCCTACTATTTCTTTTTTCTTTCATCACTTAACTCCTTAATTTTTCTTATCACTTTAATTATACAGGACCAAATCAAAGTGGATGATTAAAAATAAAGAATAATGATATTAGGTATCTTAGAGCTTGCTTAAAAACAAAAACACCCAATTTAATGGATGTTTCTTACCTATTATTTACCTGCTTTTTTACCTTGTTTTGTAAGATAAACTGTAGATATACTTAGTGCTGCAGCAACTCCGACAAGTAGGAAGACCGTTGTCGTATTAGACTTACCTTTTTCTTTTGAAGTGCTAGCCTGGCTTTCAGAACTCTTGGCCACCTGTTTTGCCTCAGTTGCTTTATCAATACGGGCGACATTCTTAGGTGTGTCATCCTTCTTGCTTTCCGCCAATTCTGACAAATCACTGCTAATCTCTTTGGCAACACCTTCAGAGCTTGTAAGTGATGCCACTTCTGAAGCTAATGTTTCATAGGCCATAACCGCCATGACTTTACTTGCAATCACATCCACAGACTTCTCATTCAAAAGAGAATTAAAGCGAATAGCTTCTGAGGCGAGCTGACTGCTTGTTACAGAGATTTTTAGGTCATTGTTATAAGCGACCTGACTATTTGGGGAGATGCTGACAACTTCAGATGTACGTGCTGTTGTTGGAGCTTCAGAAACATTGACATCGACCTGACTTGTTGAACCTTTTTCAATAACTTCTGAAGAAACCTCGCTAATCGGATCCTTTTGTGTACTTTCTGAAGTTGGAGATTTCTCTGGGCTGTCAGAAGTAATTGCTACGTCAACCTGACTAGTAGATGAAGCTACTGAAGTTTCCTCATTCTTTGGTGACTCAGAGGCTGGAGCAGTTGAGCTTGCCTCACTCTTTGGTGTTTCTGATGTTGAAGTCTCAGAAACTACTTCACTAGTTGATGCTTCGGAAACTGGAGTGCTTGAACCTGCCTCACTCTTTGGTGTTTCTGAAACTGAAGACTCTGAGATCACTTCACTAGTTGATGCTTCAGAAACTGGAGTGCTTGAACTTGCTTCACTCTTCAGTGCTTCAGAAACTGAAGTCTCGGAGACTGGATTATTGACAGGCTTTGGTTCAGGTTTTGTTGGAGAAACTGCTGAGACAGCCCCAACAATCGTCGCCTTATTGTCAATCGTATTATTAGATAAACGGATTTCTCCATTACCATTGTCACCCATCTCAAAGTTTTTGGTAATCACTGGATCAGCCAAGGTATTCAATAGTTTATTATCGTAGACATCGACATTCTTGATTGTTCCACGAACTTGTTGGAAATCAATGGCACCACGATGGAGGTTATAGAGGTCATTAGTTGTCCCTGAACGTAGAATGGTATTGTCATGAATCTTAATTCCAGAATCATTGAGGTCAAAATTGTGACCTGCAAAGACAGTGTTTACACGGATACCTGCTCCAGCAAAGACGTCCTTAATGAGGTTTCCTGAAATCTCATGCCCCTTACCACCAAAAATACCGATACCAGCCGCACGCCAGCCTGATTCAATGGTGTTGTTGAGGAATTTATTATTTTCCTCGGCTGCGGCATTTGTCCCATCTGAAATACTTGACCAGATAGCCAAACCATCATCACCATTCCCACGGATATTAGAGTTTTTTACTGTTGAATTCTTGGTTCCTTGAGCAAAGTTAATACCATCAGCCAAGTTATTACGGATACGAGCATTTTCAACGACAAGACCATCCGTGTACTTCATATTTCCCGTTTGGTCAAAGTCTCCAATCCACATACCAACTTCAAAATGCTGAACCCAGATGTCATGAATTTTCGAATCCTTGCCAAGTGTTCCCGAAATAGCCTTGTACTGTGCATCCTCGTTATAACGAGAGGTCAAGTTGGAATCCATATAAAGATTGCTCAACTCGATACCATTACTATTATGACCGAAGACAATCCCACCACCATAGCGTTTATCACTTGTGAAGTGCAGTTGTGTATGCCAAACACCAGCACCTGAAATCTTTAGATTATCGGCTTCGATATTAACTTGTTTGTCGAAATTGAAACGTCCCTCTGGAATATAGACAGATTTTCCGCTGGCTTTAGCTTCTTCAACAGCCGCAAGTAAGGCAGCTGTGTCATCACTATCATCATTGGCAGATGCACCCTTATCCACAATACTGATACTATTTTCACCTTGGGCAACTGGCGCTGGAGCCTGTTCTAGCTCAATAAAATCAATACCATAAGGGACATTGTCATCTTTCTTCTTAACTAGAGAAATCTTATCACCAGATTTCAATTGAATATCCTTGAGGAGGAGACGTGTCTCATCAAAACGAAAACGTGCACTGGAACCATCAATGGCTTGATCATACTCATGGTCCCCTTTAAGGTACTGCCATGCTGAGTGAGATGACAAATCAAGATTACCAACGCTTGAACCATTGACCTGCACATCCAACTGACCTGATGCACCATCAGGTATTGTATAACGCACATTCAAAGCATTGGCTGGCTCGGTAACATTGAAGGTAACTGCTGCATCTTTTTTAGGAAGCTCAACATAAGTTTGGTTAGTCGCTTCTACAGCTGTAGATTCCATGTCCGTTGACTGTTGAATTGTAGCTCCATTTTCGACAGTCGCATTTTCTGCTTCATGAGTCGTGTAAGGCATTTTGGCACCGTAGGCATCCGTGCTATACTCCTTGCCTTGAGCTTGATCCTCAGTCGCATTGGTTAAAACATTTGCTGAAGTTTCTTGAGTTTGAGGGTTGCTTGCCTCAACCAATTGATCAATGGTCGGAGTCTGTTCAGCTGCTTGAACAGTTGTTACCTGAGGCTGAACTGGAGCAATATTAGCAGGCTGTGACGCTTGCACAGTCTCAACTGATGCTGGTTCGGAAGTCGCCAATTGTGCCGTTGAAGCTGTTTGAGGTGTCTGTGCCTGATTTGAGGCATCAGTCAAATCACTAATCGATTGTGCCTCATCGGCCTGAGCCCCTTGCCCATTGGCAAGAGCCATGAACCCAATCAAAGCTGATGCTGCCCCAATGGAATATTTTCGGATGCTGTACTTTGGTTTCGTTTTTCTTTCTTTAAACAAGTCTATTCTCCTGATACTTTTTTTCACAATCTCTCTATCTTAGGACCAAGCCGTCCTTTGAAAGAAAATAAAGATTCCCTCATATTAAATATTGTTAATAATGCTGTTGTTTTTCTTATTAAAAACAAACCAAAGTAAATTATAAGGGATGAAAAAGTAAAAAAAAAGGCTAGGCTATCCATTTTAACAAGGCCTTAACAAAATTGTCATATTAGAAAGTTCAGTCATTCACGTCTAAATTATAGTCTAAAAATGTCGCACAAAAAGGTGATTTCTTTCACGTGTAAGAAAGAAAAGACTCTAAATTTCCATAAAGGCTTATTTAGCAAGAGTTATCGGCCAAAACTATCAAAATGTTTTAAATCTGTTTTCTCAGATTTCTGTCAAACGTTTGACAGTCTTTTTTAATTTTACGCTTCAAAGTATTATTTTCCGAATGTTTTAGTATTACAAATGTTAAACACCCAAAAATAAAAAAAGAGACAATAATCTGTCTCTGATTTTTCAAAAAAATAACTAACCTAACTAGATTTTACGATAACATTGCCTCTAGTTCTTCAAGCGACAGACCAGTCACATCTGACACAACTTCTAGAGATAAGCCTTTTGAGAGCATCTTACGAATCAACTCTAAACGCTCCTCATGACGACCTCGTTCTAACCCTTGTTTAAGTCCACGCTCTAGTCCCTGCTCTAACCCTTTCTCTATGCCTTCTTCACGCGCTTCATCAATTGCTGTTTCCATGGTCATGTCATAATTTTCTTGAATACGTATGCGTTCATCAATCATCGCCTTTTCCTCCTGTGTCCAGCTGGATGAATCCAGTAATGAATCGGCATGCGTGACCGCTCGGCTAGGTGCCTTAGAAAATGGGAGATTTCCAAAGAACTCTAGCCACTGCCGCCCTTCATCCCTGATATGCTTATCTTTATTATACTTATCCAACTCTAAAAAGGCAATCTGAAGAAGGTTCTGCTGTTTCCCATCCTTATAGAAAGAATACAAAGGCTTGCCCGTCCGACTATTGGCCATCAAATAAGTATTAATCGGGGACTCCTCATCTGGCAACAAGGTCTTCTCCAAGATAGCAATACCATAGACCGGCTCCATCTGCTCATACATCTTATGCGTCTGCCCTTGTTGGCGTAATTGTTGCACATTTTCTACTAGCTGGTTAGCCAAATAATAATGAAAACGATTGAGAAAATAATGCTGCTTACGCACCTGAATCTCAATAATAACCTCAGTTTCATCATTCAACTTAGCTCGAACATCCACTGACGTTGAGAAAAGCTCATCCTCATCAAAGTCCTTTTTATGAAGCTGTGTCCCCTCCAAAATCTGGGCATCTACAACATCCAAATCCAAAATATCTCGAATAAATGTCACCGTCACTTCAGGCAGGCTGAAAATCTTCTTAGCCATGATATCCAAGGTCGGTGAGACATGCTTGTGTCTTTTTTCCATCTACTTCTCCTTAAGAAAAATAGAGGGTTGGCCCCTCTACTTCTATCTATTCGGAAAAAGCAAATGAAAGCTTGCAACTAGCCCTTAAATGCTTCCACAAAAGCCTTGAGTTCTTCGTCTGCTTCTGGTGTCGTTCCATGAAGTTGGCCAAGCATGTCAAGAAGGGACGCTGTCTGACTTTCAATCGTCGCATTGGTCTGATTAATCTTAGCCACAATCTCTGTCAAGGGCTCCACTTCTTCTTCCTCAAAGGTATCCACATAACGAGGAATATTAAGGTTGTAGTCATTTTCCACAATCTCTTCAAAGCTAGCCAGATGGGCGAACTTGTCCATATCCTCACGGCTCTTATAGGCATTGAGAATCTTCTCAATATGGGCATCCGTCATGATGTTCTGATTTTTCCCCTTATCAAACTCCTTAGAGGCATCGATAAAGTAAACATCTCGATTGGTGCGGTTCTTTTTGAGAATGATGACCGTCGTTGGAATACTGGTGTTAAAGAAGATATTAGCAGGCAGACCGATAACCGTATCGATAGCACCTTCTTCCAACAAAGCCTTACGAATAGTCCCTTCGGCATTACCACGGAAGAGCACCCCATGAGGTAGGACGATGGCCATAACACCATTGTCTTGTTTCAAGTGATAGTAACCATGCAAGAGAAAGGCAAAATCAGCCTTAGACTTAGGAGCTAGTTTCCCAAATGGTGAGAATCGAGGATCATCCATGAATCCTGAGCTAGCAGACCACTTGGCTGAATAAGGTGGGTTCATGAGAACACCATCAAAGTTAGTTGGCTCTTGAGTTGGCCAATCCTCATCCAAGGTATCAGCGTTGTGTAAAAACTGATTTTCAATCGGCACACCATGCAGAATCATGTTCATACGTGCCAGGTTATAAGTTGAGGTATTCAACTCTTGACCAAAGTAAACCACGGTCTGTGGTTGACGTGAATACCGTTTGGCATTAAGCAAGAGCGATCCTGACCCCATAGTCGCATCGTAAAGGGTAAAGCCTTGCTTGTCCTCACGACCTAAAAAGGCAATCTGGGTCATGAGTTTGGCAACAGGTTGCGGTGTATAGAACTCACCAGCTTTCTTACCCGAATCCGTCGCAAACTGACCAATCAAGTACTCGTAAGCATCACCAAGCATGTCACCAGCATGACCTGCCACATCTAGGACTGCCAACTCTTTCATCACAGCCGCAACCGTCTGGTTTTGCTTTTGAGGAGTCGCTCCAAGTTTCTTAGAGTAGAGATCGATGTCTTCAAAAAGGTTTTCATAAAGCTCGTCGCTCTGCTCAATATCACGGAAGCCCTGAGCCAAGTCCTCTAGCTGAAAGCTTCCATCGTTCACTCGCTCCACTAAAGCCGTAAAGGTCAAGTCAGGATGAATGGCATAGCTCATCTCATCAGTGATGACTGCTAAGAGATCCTCGTGAGTCTCCTCATCCTCGTAGTATTTACGATAGACTGCCAGTGCCTCTTCCAAGCTTTCTGTCTCTTCCTCCATGGTCTCTGCCACGAAAAAGAGCATCTTGTCCGACAAATACTTGTAAAAGACCATGCCCAAGAGATAAGACTTGTAGTCGTTGGCATCCATCTTAGAGCGGAGCACATCCGCTGAGTTCCACAGAGCTTGATAAAGCGACTGGGAGGTTTGTGTTGTTTCCATAGTAATTCTTTCTGATTTCTTTTAGACCTTTTCTTGTTCCAGTGGGACGACAGCGAGGGTCTTGCCCAGACTAGCTAAGACTTTCAAAACCGTGTCCAATTGAGGACTGGTCTTTCCTGTCTCCATCCGAGCGATAACCGGTTGACTGACCCCACTAAGTTCTTCTAGTTTCTTTTGGCTAATGCCCTTTTCATGCCGAGCTTCGATCAGCTCTGTCATAATCGCGACCCGCAGATCACTTTCCAGGATTTCTTCCTTGGTGAAGAGCTCTGCTCTCACATCCTTCCAATTGCTTCCGATGGCACTATTGTTCATCTCTTAGCCCTCTTTCTTTCAAATCTTGCAACTCCCGCTTGGCTTTCTCGATCTCTCGTCTGGGCGTCTTTTGCGTCTTTTTGACAAAATGATGCAGTAAGACAAAGCTCCCATCCAACCAAGCCACGAATAAAATCCGATTCCGCAAGGGCCTCAACTCCCAGATCTCCGCATCTAGATGCTTGATGTAGGGTTGACCAGCACGAAAGCCACTTTCAAAACCTGCTAACTGACAAGCCTTAGTAATCGACAAATCGTCCAGTTCCTTAATATCATCCAGAAGACCAAAAGCCTTAGCCTCCATCCTCATGGCACGAGCACCAAGCAAGGAAATCTCAAAAGCCTCCTCAACAGCTGTCCCATCCATGAAACGACTGAGATAGTCCACAGCAGTCCCAACCAAACTAGCCGCAATAGACTCCTCAGGATTAAGAACCTGACCATCATCAAGCGTCGTCACTGTAAAAGCCTTAACAGGCAGAAAACCACCACGAGGCTGCTTAATCTGTTTAATACGTTGCGTTACTGATACCATGTTGGTCTCCTTAGAAAATAATTTACATTAAACCTTAAATCTCGTGTCTTCCCTCTCAGTAAATATAAAACCTTCCTTCTTCATCTTTTCAAGTCTCGGTTTAATTTTAGAAATGACAGACTCCTTATAATCAGTATGCTTATGAGGGGATTCAAACAAATATCTACCAGTCCAAATAGTATACCTCTTGTCCTCAGGAATAATATCAAATCCTTCATAGTCTAGTTCATTCGTAATAATTGATTGAAAAATCCAAAAAGATAAGAACTCCCTGTTATCAAATAATTTTATAGCCTCCCAAATAGTATTATCCCAATACTTAAACTTTTCAAACAAACCCTTACTACTTAAATAGGTTAGCAGAAAAAAGTCCTTTCTACGTAAGTTTGAAAAAGTCTCAGTATCTATTCTTAAATCAGAATAATATTGTCCTAGTTCGTGAAAACTAAGCAAGTCGTGTTTATTGAGAAAATATATGATTTCAGACTGATCCAACTTTTCATTTCTAAGGATAGGTTCCCACATCTTTATAATCCTAATAATAACATCTTCAGTCAGAGGTGAATTCCTTTCATATGAAGGTATAACCTCATTCAAACTTTCTTGAACAATAAAATTCATTGAAGGACTATTCTTAAATTTCATTGATTCTTTTATTACCATAATCAAAAGTTGTTTTTTCATTTTTTTAGAAAATACTCGGAATTGACTAGATAAGTATTGGTAAAAATCAGATGATTGATCTGACTCAATAATCTCTGATATTATTTCCTCTGAGTTACTAGTAAACAGTAGATCTAACTCAATTTTTGTTCGGTTACTTGTTTGCTCATATAATAAATATTCTAACTTATTCTTTTTGAAACTTAATGGATAATCTGAATTATCTGAACTCTGAATTTCAGATAATTGTTCTTTTAGCGTATGACCTATACTTATTATGTCCTGAAAATCTGACTCTTCTGATTTCTCCACCTTAATTGGTTCACCTTTAAGCAGATTCATATATAAATCTGGATAAAATAAATAAGCATAAATCACTAGTAATTGCTGTTCAACCTGAACATGGTCCAACTTTCCTCTTGTAAAGAATTCTTGATTGACATAATCATTAAAGTGTTCTCTATCTCGTAGATTCTTCTGATCAGAATTTATTCTTTTTTTAAAATCATTAGAAAGCCCTATATTAAATTTATCTTCTAGAACACTAAAATAGTTATTCCATATTTTAGAAGGATGCAAATCAAACGGTAGTTCAACTTGTCTATCAATTATTTTTGATAAATAATTATCATCACTTTTATGAACCTTTGTAATATCACCAACAAAAACTATAGGCAACTTTCCATTTATCAAACTGAAAAGTTTATAACTTTCTTCTTGTTGCTTTTCAGACATTCTATCAAAGTCATCAATAATCAGGACTTTCGAAAATTTTGGTAATTTACTTAATAAGAAACAATAAAATTCATCCGATTTTTTCTTAAAAACTTGCCATACAGCAACTATTAATGCTACTACTCCTCCTAGTTTCAGAATCAAAGGTTTTGAGCCACCAAAATAATTACTCAACCCAATATCAACAACATTAGTCATCAGTATAGATACAGCCACTAGCAGGATAATACCCAGTCTTATAGTCCAATATAAAAGAGGATGTAATTTTGAAAATGCAATCTCGATAGTTGAACGAGTATCAGATAACCTCCAAAAATCAATGGTAATAAGTTTATTTTGGGAACCTCTCTTCACTTCTTTTAAAAATTCCGACTTACCAGATCCCCAACTACCATTTAAAAAATATGTTTTATTATCATAAAGTAATTCAGCAAAATTTTTCGCCGCAACTGA
>ENA-OQHZ01001145-OQHZ01001145.1-human-gut-metagenome-genome-assembly--contig:-NODE-1145-length-8981-cov-4.623315_pt1 | contig 8981 bp, 9 predicted proteins | sample MGYA00242642_ERZ504734 | MGnify/ENA primary metagenome ERZ504734 (study PRJEB26092, sample SAMD00036210) | human gut metagenome | host: Homo sapiens | study: EMG produced TPA metagenomics assembly of the...
TCCCACCAGTGTTTACGAACTCTGATAAGGGCAAATACAAGGGCAAGAAAATCCTATAAAACAGTATAACACAAAATAAAAGTGACATGGTGAACTGATTGAAATGCTTCTGATTTTTGCAACAAATGATTGATTTAACGATAAGGAGATTTGATACGATGAGAACAATATTTGCAGAATACAATCCCAAGCGCAACAGTATTGATGTTTATACCTATGTTGGCTATATGCTCCGCATTGACTGTTGGGAAGCTGAAAAGGACTTAAAAACCACATCAGGATCAGACTGTGTATTAAACGCACTCGCCATTGATGATCCTCTTGAATATGCAAGATTATATCTTGATGGAAATTTGCAGATGTGGGTAGATGCGGAAGACTCATTAGATATTTTTTAATTTTTAAACAAATACAACAGTTTAAATCACTATTAGCTACAATATTTCCGGAAAATTCATCATAGGTTTGTATAAACGCAAAGAAACGGCGGCTCTGAAAATCAAAGTCGCCGTTCTAAATTGTCTGGTTTTTCTTTTGCCGTCATGCGGCAGATAATCAATTCATTCTATTTTGAACTTCTTTTATGCTACCTGATGTCTGCAATAGGAATGAATCGCCAAGAATGTAAACACAAATAATTCAATTCCTGCCGAAATCAAAATAACATGCGGTGTCCAGAAACTCATTCCACCGATATTCAGATAATTGAAATTTGCAAGCTGAGAAAGGAAATTGTTCTGCATACCAATTCCAGCAGGTGGAAGTATGGCAGAGAGCCATGTTGCTCCCATCGCCACATAAGCAAAAAGCGGCATAAGAAGAACTACGATAGAGATCAGCAAAACTGTCAATGTGTCTTTACATTTTGCAGACAGGAACAATATACAGCTAACCGTTGCTAATACAGAAAGTAAGCCCGCTGCTGCGAGAATTATCTACAACTGCCCCAGATTGATGTTTGGCAGGTTACAGTCAGGTAACGCTGGAAAAAACTAATTCCTGAATTTGATTCTTTTTTCATGATATCTGCTCTCCTTAAATTATTTACAACAATCCCCGTCACCGCATCCAAGGCAAGTAAGGGATTCTATAAAGTGTTTGTAATTCATCAATGTCTCACAATTCAAAGAATAGTGATGCCATTTTCCTTCCTTACGATCATTCACAAGGCCGCATCCTACCAGTATCTTCATATGATGGGATAAAGTTGGCTGGGTAATTTCAAATCTTTCCAAAAGTTTACACCCGCACTTTTCTCCATCCGACAGCATCTGTACAATTTCCAGCCGGTTCGCATCGCCCAAAGCCTTGCATATCAAAGCCACATCCATTGCATTCATATTGACACCTCACATTGATCATTGTCTATGTTCAATATAATATATACATAGATATTTGTCAATGTATGTATTTTAAAAAAGAGAATCAAGTTTTTGATTCTCTTCATACATTCATTATAGCTTTTATCATCCATTTTATTTGCCCCAAACAGCCGCTGCATTCGACCTTACAAGCAGTTCTTCCACAGGCAGACCAATCGGACAAATATCATGACAAGATAACGACTTCCCGCATCCCTCAAAATATTTCTTCTTATATTCAGCAGAAATCTCATTCAAATGAGTGCTTTCCTGTTCTTCATTCAGAATCCGAAATGCGTTGACTGCAGCAACAGCGCCTGCGAAAGTCCCACTTGCAGAGAAGTTAGGACACACTTCAAGGCAGCAGCCACACATCAGACAGCGTGCCGACTGGTATCTCGGTTCATGTGTCCACGGATTCATATAAGCTTCACTTTCAAGCCAAAGGTTCAGTTTTTTCAAATTTTCAAACAGAATTGACCGGTCAACGATCAAATCTCTTACAAGCGGAAATTTGCTTAAAGGTTCCAAGGTGATTGTAGAACCTTTTAACGTATGTAGAAATGTAGAGCATGCCAGCCTCGGACGTTCGTTAATCAGCATGGCGCAAGCCCCACATTTTCGCACCATACAGCTACATTCCCAGTTGATGGGAGTAACTATATTCCCTGAATTATCTTTCAAAGGGGTTCTACTGTTCAATTCCTTTAGAACATTGGCAACAGAGCTGTTTTTGCTTCCGTCAAACTCAAATTCCTGCCAATAACTGTCTGATTTCTGACTCTCCTGCCGCCTGATTCTTATTTTATATACCAAGTGAATCACCGCCTTTCTGGAACAGGTACAAAGGAAATCTGTATCTGCTTTCCATCAAATCTGGCTACCGTTGTTTTAAGGTAATCATCGTCATTGCTCTTCGGATAATCCTCCCGCCAGTGTGCACCACGGCTTTCTTTTCTTGCAAGAGCACTCTTTAGAACTGCCATGCCAAGCAATGGAAGATTTCCTGTCAGCGCTTGTACCGTTTGAATCCCATTTAACAACGTATTCTCATTTCTGACAACGCCCATAGTATCCTGCATCACTTTGTTTAATTGCTTTATTTCTGAAATTTGAGACGCTGGTGGAAAATCTATCTGTATCGCACAAGATAGATCTACTACATCTGCCTGTTCACATGCTGATTTTGCCGCAACACGTCCTCCGTATAACGCTCCTAACAGAGAATTTCCACCAAGACGGTTGGCACCATGATATTGGGCACAGCATTCTCCGGCAGCGTAAAGATTCTGAATCGGCGTTCTGTGCTGCTCATCCACCAGAATGCCTCCCATAAAATAGTGAATTCCCGGTAAAACAGACACCGGTTCCTTTCGTATATCTTTATGCAGATAGGTCATACAATCGTCTGCCAGACCAGATAGCTTATTTGAAATAATCTCCTCCGATATTTCCGTCATGTCAAGAAATACCTCTGATTCATGGCTGACCTTCCATATCTCTCTGGCGGTAATATCTCGTGGCATCAGATTTCCAAGCTCCGGGTATTTTTTCTCCATGAAATACCATTGTTTTCCATCTTTCATGGCAAACAACCTGCCACCTTCCCCTCTGGCCGCCTCGCTGATGAGTATGCGTTTTCCACCACATTTCACCGTTGTCGGATGGTACTGGATCATCTCGCCATTTGCCAGAGGAACACCAAGCCGGAACAATTCTGCGGTGACTTCTCCTGTATTGCTCAGCGAACCCGTTGTATTTCCAAACAATCCGTGCATACCACCGGTGGCAACAATAACCGCATCCCCCGGTAATTCCACAGTCTCCTGACTGTATTCATCCCTGATTACGCAGCCACAACAAATATTGCCACACAGACGAAGTGTTAGGAAAGAATGATGGCTGAACCGTTCTACCATACCAGATGCTTCTTTCCTGCGAACAGCGTCTATCATAGCTGTCATGATCTGCTTCCCGGTATCGCTCTGTGCAAAAGCAGTCCGTTTCTTTTTCTGCCCGCCAAAATTCCGCAGATCCACATCATCATAGCCACTCATGTTAAATTTAACTCCAAGTTTTAGCAGCCAGTGCACCAGCTCCGGTGCTGCCTGTGTCATTCCCCAAACTGCATTTGGATCTGCCAGACCACATGCTGCCTTTATTGTATCTGTAAAATGTTCTTCGGGACTGTCGTTTTCATCTTTTGTATTCAAAGCTGCGTTGATACCGCCCTCCGCCATAACAGACTGTGCCCGCTCTGACGGAAGGGAGGAAACCAGTTTTACATTGCATCCATTTTCCGCTACCTGCAAAGCCGCTGAAAGTCCTGCCAGTCCAGCACCTATAATAATAATTGTCTTACTCATAGATATTGCCACCCAATATAATATAAAATAACCGCTCCCGCTATAAAAAGAAGAAGCACCGAAAGGATCAAATAAATATCGCTCCTTCGTTCTTTATAACTAATGATTCCCAGTGATACGAGCAATGGGCGTATATTGATAAAAATATGAACAAAGATTGCCGCTACGAACAAAAGCTGAGTTACCATCTTTACCGTTGTAAAAGGGAACAAAATATATGTCCCATTCTGCACCTTTCCAAACAAGCCAATATGGAATAACAGCAGAATCAGTATTGCCATCCCACTGGCTCGTCTCGCCCAAAATATGGCGTTCTGTTTCAGATACATTTTTCCTGATTGCTTCGCTGTCTGTAAACTCTGAACTGTCAGGATGACACCAATCACCGTATGCACAACAAGAATACCAACACCAATCCATGCAAGAAGTTTCCCTGCACTACTTCCAACTCCGTTCAGCATAAAGCTGCCCATGATTCCATGAATCATAAAAATGAGAAGCATTAAAACAGACAAAATCGTATTCCATTTTCTCATAAATTCCCGCTCACCTCATTTCTTCGCTGTCCATGATCATATAGTCCATCTGTGTTAGCGTTGTAACGTCAATAAAATCATCCGATGCCAGGAATACATCATACTTTCCACTTACCACTCTTGATAGCATCATTGTGTTACTGTACTCTTTCAGATCTACGGAAAAACCGGCCTGTTTCAGCCTGTCACAGAGTTTCTTAGCATAACTGACAAGCGGATAATCCGTCTCAGATACATATAACCGAAAACTAATGTCCGTTTTCATGAGATCTGTTTCATTTGTTTCCGAATCGTCCAGTGCCAATTCTTTTAATTTATTCCGAGTGTTCTCGTTGTCGAGACCATCTGACATCATATTAATACCGAGAACATAAGAGCCTTCCAACTGTGCGGAGGCTTGAGCCGCCTTTTTTGACTTCGGTGTTGCTCCTGTAACTGCATCAATCATAGAAGGCGGTGAATGTAAAATGACACCAAAACCTACAAGAAAAACAATCGTAACAACTAACAGAATCAGTTTTCGTTTCACATTTCCACCTCATTTCCTATTTTTTCAAAATTCTCATTGCGTTCAAAACAGCAATTATGGTAACGCCTACATCACCAAATACAGCTTCCCACATTCCCGCAATACCAAGAGCGCCAAGAATCAGGAACACACTCTTAATCCCAAGAGCAATCACTATATTCTGCATGACAATCTGTTTTGTCGCTTTTGCTACTTCAATCGCGTCCACCAGCTTAGACGGTTCATCTGTCATCAGAACTACATCTGCTGCTTCAATGGCCGCATCCGAACCAAGCCCACCCATTGCAATACCAACATCTGCACGGGCAAGGACAGGAGCGTCATTGATACCATCACCAACAAAAGCCAATTTGCTTCCCGGTCTCTTTTTACTATCTAAAAGCTCAACCTTTTCCACTTTTTGGTCAGGAAGCAGCTGTGCATAATATTCATCCAACTGCAATTCTTCTGCAACAGACTTCCCAATTTTTTCATCATCACCGGTAAGCATGACTGTTTTTTCCACGCCGATATGTTTCAGGTCAGAAATTGCTTTTTTACTGTCCGGCTTCACTTCATCTGTTATCAAAATACATCCTGCATATTGACCATCTACAGCCAAATAAACTTTTGTACCTGCTTTTTCACAGGTTGTGTACTCTATACATTCTGTATCCATAAGTTTCGTATTGCCAGCAAAAACTTTCTTTTCCCCTGCCATTACACTGATTCCATATCCTGAAATTTCCTTATAATCAGAAATCACTGACTGATCAATTTCTTTTTCATAAGCAGCAAGAATGGATTTTGCAATAGGATGGTTAGAAAAACTCTCTGCCTCTGCCGCATACTCCAGAACCTGTTCTTTTGAAAATCCATTTGCAGGCAAAATATCCGTCACATTGAAAACACCTTTTGTAAGTGTTCCGGTTTTATCGAACACAATAACGCTGACATTATTAAGTGCCTCTAAATAATTGCTTCCTTTTACAAGAACACCTCGTTTAGATGCTGCACCAATGCCGCCGAAGAAAGTCAGCGGGATTGAAATAACCAATGCACATGGACAAGATACCACAAGGAAAACAAATCCTCTGCGAATCCACTCTGTCCAGCCTCCACCAAGAATGATCGGTGGCAGAATCGCCAGAAAAGCTGCTAAGATTACAACCACAGGTGTATAATAACGTGCAAATGTAGTAATAAAATTTTCTGTTGGTGCTTTTCGGCTTGACGCATTTTCCACAAGATCAATAATCTTTGAAGCCGTAGATTCACCAAATGCTTTTGTTGTCTTAATCATTAAGACACCCGTCTGATTCATACAACCGGAAAGTGCTTCGTCTCCTTTATGAACACTTCTCGGAACTGATTCTCCTGTTAAGGCCCTTGTATCCAGCATAGAATCTCCATCCAATACCACACCGTCTAATGGAATTTTTTCACCAGGCTTTACAATAATAATCTCACCAATGGAGACATTTTCTGGAGATATGGTAATCAATTCCCCATTTCTTCTTACTGTAGCAGAATCTGGACGTATATCCATTAAGTCTGATATAGATTTTCTGGAACGCTTAACAGCCAATGACTGAAAAAATTCACCTACCTGATAGAATAGCATAACAGCAACTGCTTCTGGATATTCACCAATGACAAAAGCCCCAATCGTAGAAACACTCATCAAAAAATGTTCATCAAATACACGCCCCTTTGAAATGTTCCTCACAGCCTGCCATACAACATCTCCACCAAGAATAACATAAGAAACAATGAGAAAAGCTAACTCGATAGGCAGTGGCACTTTCGCAAAAACAGTCAATGCCATACCAATGGCATAGATTGCTGCACCAGTCGCTAAACGAACTGTCAACTTCTTATCCTCATTGTTATAGGATTCATTGGCCTCCTGCTTTTTTTCCGATATATAAGATTCCTGTACAATTTCAGAAACTTCCACATCTGGCTCATGGCCATGAACAATCGTTTCAATCTGACTGGCTATCGTATCTGCGGCTGTCTGAGCAACATTGATTGTAAGCGTCTGCTTCATCAGATTTACCACTGAGGATTGCACTCCATCCAACTCTCCGACTTCTTTTTCAATTTTTGCGGAACAATTTGGACAGTCCAACCCTTTTAATAGAAATATGCGTTTCATGCTAATCTCCTTATAATTTGTTTAATTGTTCAATTACTCAACTATAATGTTAAAAAATATTATTTCTGCCAAAGATGCTCAAATCCCTTGTCAATAATCTCTTTCACATGATCATCTGCCAGCGAGTAGTAAACTATCTGTGCTTCTTTACGGAATTTTACCAGATTCGCAAGACGCAATGCCTTTAACTGGTGTGAGATTGCGGATTTCGTTACCCCCAGTAGCACAGCAAGATCACATACACACATCTCACTCTGTTCTAGAGCGTGTAAGATTTGTACTCTAGTTCCATCTCCAAATAGCTTAAACAAAGAAGCCAACTGGATATAATCATCTTTTGGCTGCATCTTGGATTTCACATCATTCACAATATCCTCATGAATTACATCGCAATTACAAATATAAGACGTTTTTGGCATATATTCACCTCCAAATAATAATAGTTGAACAATTACTCAACTATTATTATACTTATTTTTAAATTCATGTCAATAAGCTGATGTTAGTTCCCCATAAATTTTACAATTAAAACCAGCTCTTTATTCTTTTCTTTATCACATCTCATTTCTGGATTAAACGCTTATTTTAATTATCAGATTTTTCCTTCTAATCTATATTCTTAAGGTTCCAGTTGACTCATTTGGTCCCAAGTGCCTTAAGATTTCCAACCTGTTACATTGAAATCCATCTTTAAGTTCCATTATAATGATTCTATTAATTCGCCATATAACCACCTACTTAGCCATTACTTCAAAATGATTTAAATTCCATTATGATTCTATTAATTCGTTGTTTGCTGCTTTGAACATTTCTTCTGATATAATATTTAAATTCCATTATGATTCTATTAATTCTCATACAGCACCCTACATAATCGCAGCATTAAGATTTTATTTAAATTCCATTATGATTCTATTAATTCCATTAAAAGACAGAAGTGCTGGCGAATCGTCTTCTTCATTTAAATTCCATTATGATTCTATTAATTCAAGATAGTCAATAAGTTCAAATGGATCAGAAGTAATTTAAATTCCATTATGATTCTATTAATTCACTAATGGGAAGACTGACTAGAAAGCCGGACATAAGTATTTAAATTCCATTATGATTCTATTAATTCTCAATGTACGCCATGAAATCACTCCTTTTTATCCGTATTTAAATTCCATTATGATTCTATTAATTCGGATCAATCGTTGCATATAAGGACTCTCATTAAGATTTAAATTCCATTATGATTCTATTAATTCAGCTTTATAAGATTCAAGAGCTTCGATCACACATCTATTTAAATTCCATTATGATTCTATTAATTCTAGAAAGCTTAAACCAGTATGGAGAAAGGAAACAGAAATTTAAATTCCATTATGATTCTATTAATTCGATTTTTGTATCGCAACATCTAACAATTATGTTTCATTTAAATTCCATTATGATTCTATTAATTCAGATGAAGAAAAGGAGGAAAAATAAATGTCAGCAGCAATTTAAATTCCATTATGATTCTATTAATTCGAGATTCAAAATGCTATCAATTCGTTAGCGTCTACATTTAAATTCCATTATGATTCTATTAATTCGCACAGTTTGAGGGTATATTTAATGTTACGATACCAATATTTAAATTCCATTATGATTCTATTAATTCATGACATTGAAGAGTTTCGAGGATCTATATGTATATTTAAATTCCATTATGATTCTATTAATTCGATTGAATCTTTTGAATATGGAGAGGAAGATAGTACATTTAAATTCCATTATGATTCTATTAATTCATAAATTACATATCAAATTTACGATCATAACGGACTAATTTAAATTCCATTATGATTCTATTAATTCATCTCCATTAGTTCCTGTCATCGTGTCCGAAGAACTTATTTAAATTCCATTATGATTCTATTAATTCTGGGATGAAAAAAAGATAAAAAAGTGTCTTCGACACTTCAACTCCCCTGCCCCTCATTCTGAGGGCACTGAAAAAGTAGATTATACCGTCTATATTTGGTACAATGTATCTATCAAATATAGGCGGTGTTTTTATGA
>ENA-OQHZ01001152-OQHZ01001152.1-human-gut-metagenome-genome-assembly--contig:-NODE-1152-length-8932-cov-31.486166_pt1 | contig 8932 bp, 9 predicted proteins | sample MGYA00242642_ERZ504734 | MGnify/ENA primary metagenome ERZ504734 (study PRJEB26092, sample SAMD00036210) | human gut metagenome | host: Homo sapiens | study: EMG produced TPA metagenomics assembly of...
TATAAATTTAATACTTTTATCGCTATGTTTCTAATTATAAGTGAAATATATTTATTCTTATTTCGAACTCACGTTATAATAAGTACATTGACAGCTTATTTCTCCGGTTATGGGCGTGATGATATAAAGGATGGTCTGTATGGTTTTAACGGTACATTGGTGGGAATAGCAGTCGGAGTCTTCATGGAGTTGTCGATAGGTTCCTTGTTATTGATGGCTGTGGCTTCATGTGTTTCAACCTGGATATCACGACTTTTCAACCTGCAACGCTCACTTCCCGGATTTACGGCACCTTTTATTCTTTCCGTATGGGGGCTGTTGGGGTTCTGTACCTGGATTATGCCTGATATTCTGTTGGCCTCTGATGCGGTTAATGATATTATACAGGGAATCAATTACTTTCAGGCTTTCAGTTTTGGTATCGGTCAGGTCATGTTTCAAGGGAATATCTGGACTGGCTTATTGTTTTTGGTTGGTATTCTTGTAAATTCACGGACTGCTGCTTTCTATACTGTAATTGGAGCATTTCTTCCTATTCTTTTGGCTGTCTTGCCGGGGATAGATGCTGAAACGTTGAATATGGGCTTGATGGGCTATAACGGTGTATTATGTGCCATAGCTTTAGGAAACAGAACTCTGAAAAGTTTTGTATGGGTCTCATGTTCAGTCTTGCTTTCCACTCTCTTGCAGATTATAGGGATGAACTTGGAGATTACTACTCTGACCGCCCCTTTTGTAGTATCTGTATGGGTCATAATGGGAATACAGAAGTTGGTGATTCCCGGAACTGTGAAATAAATAATAACCCATACAGCAGATGTTATGGATATGGTAGGCTGGAGTAAGTTATAAACTCCCTGTTTCCTTTTCTTTTTTAACAGACTGGGAACTTTGTTATTCAGAGGATTACTGCTATCTTTGTACTTCCGTTTTTGTTATTTGTCCGTCAAGCTGTGAAGTGTAGCGGATGATTTTCTTAACATTCCATCAGTCTGCTTTTAGTGGATTGGTGGATTTTTTTTATTCAGGGATTGTTTCTGTTTGATCCTTATTTTTAATAATATTGTCATGTTCAAAGTATGCGAATAAGGCGGATAAGAGATGACGAACCGGAGCTTTACAGACTGATAGCTCCCTCGGTTATGAATCCGAAAGTATTGAAGAGTAACAACAATTATCCTTTCAAGAACTTTTCGGGAACAGTATGGTATGTTGCTATGGGAGATGGTGATATTTCCGGTTTTATGCCTTTGAAGAGGAACAATACTGGTTTCCATATAGACAATTATTATATAAGTGATGATGATCCCTCCGTAATTGATTCGTTGCTTGATTCGCTAACTGAGGCTATGAATAATGGGAAGTTTTCCCTTACCGCTCTTGTACACAAGCGTCATGTGAGGGATTTCCGGCGTAACCATTTCAATACAACCATAGAGCTTAGCGAATATGATATGATGCAGTATGCCCCGGTTGGATATGAATAACAGCTACCATTACATTATTACAAGGAGAGGCTTACTTCATAAATGGAGGATCGGTTTCTAGAATGAATTCGTGAACTTTCAGCATCATATCCTCTATTTTCCAGTAACTGTTTATTCTTGCTGACGGATGGAAACTGTCTATCAGCAGAATATTCAGTTTCCTGCTATAATGGCAAAAATAATTTATTTCCCTGAATGATTCATCCTCATATATTATGTTTTTGGCTATATTCAGAACCGTACCTTTTCCTCCTCCACATACTATGATATTGGGGTGAAGGATGTCACGTATCTGCTCCTGTAAGAAAGCCTTGTCCCTGTTTGCATATTCGTACAATGTTTTGTTTGAGATGGATGAAGTTCCTGAAATCTTTTTGATGTTGACTATGGCAAGCGGATATTTCGTAACAACAGCATTGGGTACGGTTGCATAATCTCCATTTTCCATTGTGGGAATAAAATCTTTGCTTATTCTCGACAATCCTTCTAACCATTTGAATATACAGTTGAAAAACGGATGGTATATTTCTCTCCAGTGCCATTCCCTATAGTCACAGCGGGGATTGTTGTTTGTATCCTTCATCAGAAAGAGGATGCGTCTGTCGGTGTTGTTCCAAAGTTTCTCCTCATTACCTTGGTGTGCATTCTTACCATCATTGTAAATTTCTCCATTATAGCATAGTCCGTCAAAACAGAATGCTTTCCGTTCGTCATCGGGATAGGATTTCAGCCAGCGTTCCCGTAGATCGTCCTCAAGTTCATGAATGTTTTTCATTTTGTTCTTTTATCAAATTAATAATAGTTTTGAAATATGTCTTATTTCAAGTCTTTGTAAAGATAGGAAAAATATTTCATATTTGCGTTTTTTTGAATGGAATTCCTTGACTGTTTGATTATGCAATCCGGGGTGGACATGGCTTGTTCTTTCTCTTTTGTACCCTCTGTTAATGTAAGTGTCTTATTCTTTAAAAAACAAGTTTTCCTATTTTTTATACGCTTTTATTGCAGGATAATTAAAATACTCTTATCTTTGTTGCCTGAAAAGATCGAAACATTATGTAAATGGAAGAGTTCTGTTCTTCCGATAATTTTAGATACTGCTTCGTAAGTGATTGAAATACAAAAATATAGATGTATTTCAATGCTCCATAGTTATGCTCTCAAGTGAAAAAATGCAATGGTTTGCGATGCGTGCCACTTATCGCAGGGGGATGCAAATCAAAGAACTTCTTGATCAGAAAGGAATCAACAGCTTTATTCCGATGCGTTATGAAATCCATTTAAAGAATGGACGCAGGAGACGTGAACTTGTTCCTGTAATCCGTGATATTGTCTTTGTCCATACCACCCAGACCGAACTTCAGAGGATAAAGTATGGTATCCCTTATTTCCAGTATATGATGGATATCCGTAACGGTGAGAAGATCATAGTTCCCGATGAGCAGATGAAACGTTTCATAGCTGTCGCCGGAACTTATGACGAACAGATCATTTTTTTCAGTCCCGATGAGGTTAACTTGAGAAAGGGAACAAAAGTCAGGATCATAGGAGGACAGTTCGAGGGATATGAGGGAGTTTTTGTGAAAGTGAAGGGAAGCAGGGACCGGAGGGTGGTTATCAGCTTGCAGGGTATACTGGCTCTTGCGATGGCTACTCTTTCTCCCGATCTGATAGAAGTAATTGAGGAACCGAAGAAAAGAAAATCATGACTAAGGCTTTACCGGCAGGAATCAGGCTTCAGATGCTGATAAAGAATCATCATAAGGATATCTTGGAGAGGGAGAGAAACAACGGGAAGTTCATCCACCTTTATAATATAGGTACATACTGGGTGGCATTCGAGAGATCAGCCTTTCGGGTGGATAATATCTTTCAGGGATGTGAGATCAGTCTGTTCATGGTTCCCGGTTATCCTGAGTATGTTGTGATGGCTTCTGTTCCATATGATGAGGCTGATGATTATTTCAAGAGACATATTATTCATCACGACAAACCTGATTATAAGGTTCTGTCTATTTCTCCGGCTGCTTTGAATGGAAATTATCATAGGTGGTATGTTCAGGCGGTGAAAAAAGTGTTGTGATTGAAAAGAAGAACGCTATTATTAGATGATATAAATATGGCAAGATCAGTAAAAGCAAATTATCTATTTAATCTAATAAATTCTGCTTCACAGCTCTTATTCCCACTCATTACTTTTCCTTACGCTTCTCGTATAATGATGGCGGATGGTATAGGACAGGTAAACTTTTTTCAGTCCATTATATCCTATATCAGTCTGTTCACTTGCCTTGGTATACCTATGTACGCTATACGTGAAATAGCTAAGGTACGGGACAATCTGGAAAAGATGACACGAACTACTGTGGAGATTTTGTTACTACATGCCTTTCTCACTCTTTTCGGTTATATAATCGTTGCTGCTATTTGTATGACTGTAGCCAAAGTGCAAACAGATATTCCTTTGTTCCTAATATTGAGTGTGAGCATTTTTTTTACAGCCATAGGCTGTGAGTGGTTTTATCAAGGAATAGAAGATTTTAAATATGTTGCTATACGTGGAATAGTAGTAAAGACTGTATCTGTTTTATTACTTTTTCTTTTGGTAAAATCCAAGGAAGACATTTTATGGTATGGAGCATATACTGTTTTTGGAGTGTTAGGAGGTAATATATTCAATTTTATACGATTGCGGAAATATCTACATAGGGACTTCGTTGGATTTAGTAAATTACATCCTTTTAAACATCTGAAGCCGGCTTTACATATTTTTGTTTTTAATGTTATAGCTAGTATCTATCTTCAGCTGAATAATGTATTGTTAGGTTTTATGAAAGATGCCGAAGCTGTAGGGTATTTTACGGCTGCAACAAAACTGATGGTTATTGCTGTAGGCCTTTCTAGTGCTTTAGGAACGGTGATGATGCCTCGGACCTCAAATTTGGTTGCGGAAAATAAAATGAATGAATTTAAGGAACTTGTCCAAAAATCATATGATTTTATTATTGCTTCTACGATACCTTTAACTATTGGATTGATATTTGTTAGCCCTTATATTATTTTAGTATTATGTGGCGTAAATTTTACTCCGGCCATATTAACTTCTCAGATAATAGCACTTAATGTTTTGATGATTGGGATATCAAATGTTTTAGGAATGCAGATTCTTTATCCTATGAACCAGATCAATATTGTCATTCTTAGTATATCAATCGGGGCTATAACCAATTTATTACTTAATTTAATTTTAATACCACGTTACGGACATAATGGTACAGCTATAGCTTATATGTTGGCGGAAACACTCGTGTCAATTTCTATGTTTTGTTTTGGTCGTAAATATATTCCTGTCCATATCTTTAAGAAAGAGTATTTTCACTATATTATTGGAGGATTTTTTATGTCTATTTGTTTGTATTTTTCGTCCTTGTTGCCACTAGGGAATTTTACTAAATTGGTAATAATGTTTATGTTAGGTGGAATGGTATATATGTTCCTGTTATTTTGGCTGAGTAACCCCGTTGGTATGATGGTATGGAACACGTTGGCGAAGGTAATGAGGAATTTAATGCACTATTAAATTTTAATTATGTTTCAAAGTGTAGTATTAATATAATTTTGTCATGGAACAGCAAAATAAAGTAAAAATTCTCGTGGCCATACATAAGCCTGATAAGGTTTATGGGGATAAAGTTTATATGCCTATTCAAGTTGGTAAAAGTTTATCAGAGTTTAATTTAGGCTTTCAGGGAGATAATACAGGAGACAATATAAGTGAAATGAATTCTATGTTCTGTGAACTGACAGCGCATTATTGGGCATGGAAAAATTTGAAGGATGTTGATTATATAGGGCTATGTCATTATAGAAGATATTTTGATATTATAATAACAGAAGAGAATATCGAAAAATTAATGTCAGAATGCGATGTGATTGTTCCTGCCGCCATACATCATTCTGCTACATTATATAATGATAAATTTAAAACAATGTCAGGTGAAGATATTGCTATATTCTTTAAAGTTTTGGAAGAAAAATTTCCAAAATATTATTGTGCAGCAGTCAATTATATAATGAACAATAATAAGGATTATGCGTATAACATGTTGATATGTTCAAGAACATGCTATGAAAATATAATGAATTTCGTGTTTTCGTTTCTGTTCGAATGTCAAAAGTATGTAATGTTATCGCCATATACTAATTCTAAAAGAATTTTTGGTTATTTTTCTGAATACCTGATACCTATTTACTTCTTCACGCATAAGATGAAAGTTAAAGAGATTCCTGTTGTGTCCATGCTTTCTGAAAATCAAATGCATTATATTCAGAAACGGGAATCTTGTTTACACCGATTTATTAGCTTCTTGAAAATGAAAGTTGTTACCCCTCATAAGATATATAAATATGAAATACCTCAATCTGTGTTGAACGGACTGTTTCATGATGGAATATTGAATGCTGATTTTAAATTAAATAAAAGATGATAAGACCAAAGGTTACAATAATTGTGCCTGTATATAATGTTGAAAAGTACTTGACTTGTTGTATTGGTAGTATTTTATCCCAATCTTTCAAGGACTTTGAATTATTGTTGATTGACGATGGTAGTTCCGATTTATCGGGGGAAATATGTGATGATTATGTCGAAAAAGATGCTCGGATACGTGTCTTTCACAAAGAAAATGGTGGTGTGAGTTCAGCTCGTAATTTGGGTCTTGATAATGCTCAAGGTGAGTGGATTTGTTTTATAGATTCAGATGATTGGGTTGAAGTGGATTTTTTAAAAGAATTAATTCAATATGATTCATTTGATCTGGTTGTAGGAGGATGTGAAGGGGTTGGATGTATGATATACTCAACTAAACGAAATGAAAATTTGATTATAGACTTTAAACAACCAAACAAAGCTGCTCAGATATTAAATGCTAATAATGAAAATACAATCAGTGCTTTTTATTATTCTTGTGGTAAATTGTTTCGTAACTCTATAATCTCACAGTATGATCTTCGTTTTGATATAAGAATGAAAATGTGTGAGGATACATGTTTTTTAATTCAATATCTTATACATGTGAATGAAATAATTTTATCAAATTTTTCACTGTATAGATATAGACTTTCATCCATACCAAGTAAATATGCATCTGATTATAACTGTTGCAAGACCCATATAGACTTGTTTGATGGATATCTTTCGGAGTTAGAATATATTTTGAATGATAAAATGATAATTTTGAAAAGAAAAATATATACAGCTATATTGACTCAGTATCTGATTCATTTGAAAGCCATAGAGAACTATTCTGTATTTAAACAGGAGGTATGTGCCTTCAATGATGATTTTACATATATGTTTTGGAAAGAAATGAATTTTGGAAGAATTAAAAGTTGGATATATTGTTTGATTTTTAGATTCCCACTACTGGGATATAATTTGATGAGAATTCTTCTTTCGTATAAAAGATAAGATACATGCTAGAAAAACCTTTAATTTCTATTGTAACAGTTTCTTATAATGCTGTTGCTACTATTGAACAAACCATTCTTTCCGTTATCAATCAGACTTACTCGAATATTGAATACATCATCATCGACGGAGGAAGCACGGATGGAACACTGGATGTTATTAAGAAATATGCGGATAAGATAGCTTATTGGGTGAGTGAGCCTGATAAGGGAATTTATGACGCGATGAATAAAGGGATAAAAGTAGCAACAGGAGAGTGGATTAACTTCATGAATTGTGGTGATTATTTTGTTGCAAATAATACATTGGAAAGTGTTTTTGGTAGTGGGAAGATTTATAAAAAAGCAGAAATATTATATGGTGATTCAATTCAGTTGAATGTTGAAAAAAAAATAAATGAAGTGGCAATGCTGGATATTGGAAAATTGCAGTATTTCCCAATATATAGGCATGGTGCTTCTTTCGTCAAAACAGAAGTTCATAAGAAGTATTTATTTGACTTGTCAAAACAAAAAAAGTATGGTTTTGCTTTGGATTATCATTGTATATATAGAATGTATTCGGACGGGTATAATTTTGAAAAAATAGATGTGTTTGTTTTATCTTATTTGAAAGAAGGGATTTCCAATAATCCTTTTAAAAGTTTGTTATATAATTATAGGATAGCTACTGATGATAAATTTAGGTTTAGTTGCCTGATAAGGTTTGGTTTGGGAGTTATAAGGCTAAGTTTGGAAAGAATGAAGCCGTTGCTATTTCCATTTTACAACTTTATGCTTTTTTATGTTGGAAATAAAATTATTGCAAATGTTCCAATATGGGAAATTAGGTATTTGTTTTATTCATTGTTGGGAGTTAGAATAGGACATGGCAGCCAGATTGATATGAATGCCTATCTAATAGGTGCCAAATATCTTGTTATAGGCAATAACACTCATATAAATAGAGGTTGTTTCTTGGATGCACGAGGGGATTGTCGGATAGGTAACAATGTTTCTATATCTCATAATGTAAGTATTGTGACAGGTGGACACGAGATAAATTCTTCTTCGTTTGTAGAACAGCATTCTCCGATTATAATAGAAGATAGTGTGTGGATTGGTGTTAATGCAATAGTATTGAAAGGAGTTACAATAAAAAAAGGTGCTGTAGTTGCTGCAGGTGCTGTCGTGACAAAAGATGTTGATGAATATACTATTGTCGCTGGTATTCCTGCAGTAAAAATTGGGGAACGAAGTCGAATATTGGAATATAAATGTAAATGTGGATTTTATTTTACTTGATATGCCTGTTTATAGTCCTATTTATTCATTGCCTTATGTTTTATTTCTACTTTATCTTTTTGCATTATTTGTTATAGAAAGGAATAGAATAAACAGAGGGTATTCTGCTGCTAAAATACAAAATATAACATGGCTCTCTTTACTCTTTTTTATAGGTTTTCGTGGGTTTATTTATACAGATTGGTTTACATATTATCCGGTTTATGAATATTTGCCAACAATAGGAAATACTAGTATTCAAAATTTGGATACAGATTGGGAACTTGGCTTTGTTCTATATACGATATTACTTAAAACACTAGGAGTCAGTTATTGGGGATGGAATTTCATATCATCTTTTATTGATTTGTTCTTATTGCACTTACTGTTAAAAAAAAGGACTGAAAATTACTATGTGTTAGCCTTTATAGCTTACTATATATATAGTGGTTTGTTGATGGAGGTGAATCTGATGCGTAATATGAAATCTATTATACTATTTCTTGTATCTATTTCTTATTTAGAGAAAAGAAAGTTCATTCCTTATTTGATATTAAATGTAATAGGTATTTTTTTTCATATAAGTTCTATTGTTTATTTATTGTTGTATTTTGTCTTAAGCAAGAGGATTTCTAGGAAACCTTAATTCCGCAACACTTTGATTTAACTTTATTTATAAGTTCCTGAGCAACAAAAAGTTGCTCAGGATTTTG
>ENA-OQHZ01001156-OQHZ01001156.1-human-gut-metagenome-genome-assembly--contig:-NODE-1156-length-8892-cov-19.431991_pt1 | contig 8892 bp, 7 predicted proteins | sample MGYA00242642_ERZ504734 | MGnify/ENA primary metagenome ERZ504734 (study PRJEB26092, sample SAMD00036210) | human gut metagenome | host: Homo sapiens | study: EMG produced TPA metagenomics assembly of...
GCGGCCTTCTCGACGCGCTTGCGGATCTCTTCCTTCGGGGTGCCGGCGATCTTCAGGGCGAAGCCCATGTTGTCGGCGACGGTCATGTGCGGATACAGAGCGTAGTTCTGGAACACCATTGCGATGTCGCGGTCCTTCGGCTGCATCGTGGTGACGTCCTTGCCACCGATGAGGATGCGTCCCTTGTTGACCTCTTCGAGGCCTGCGAGCATACGCAGGGTCGTAGACTTACCGCAACCAGACGGGCCGACCAGCACCAGGAATTCGCCATCCTTGATGTCGAGGTTCAGATCATCCACAGACGGCTTGTCATTGCCCGGGTAGATACGAGTAACATGGTCGAATACGACTTCTGCCATGATTTGTCATCCTTTCAGAGGCAGGTACGTGCCTCACGATCCGTTGTAAAGGGATTTTTGTTCGGTGCCCATCCTCGCGGCTTACTACTTTGACAAAGCCACAATTCAAAGCGTTTACTTATTTGGTTTGGCGAAGATCTCTTCGTTGAGCCACGACCTACTATACACAACCTCCCTGACTCGTCAACGCGTGTCGAACACAGTTTTTGTCTAATTTCCACATAAATAGGGGGACAAAAGCCCTCAAATCCATCCCTATCTACTAGAGTTTTCGGGTGGAAACTATCGCAATTCACGAGAAAACGCACAACGAGCACACAGGAAGTGTGAGGAAAGCCACACAAAAGCCACATGGGAATGTACAGTTAGTCGTGGCGACGAGACAGGGAGGTCGATCGTGCGCACCATACGAATCGGAGTCGTGGAGGACGATCCCGCAAGCTGCCAGCTGGTACTGGACTACCTCAATCGTTATCAAAAGGAAAACGGCGAACAATTCACCGTTTCCGTATTCGACGACGGCGCGCGAATCGTGGAAAAATACAGCCCCGTCTACGACATTCTGCTGCTCGATATCGAAATGAAGGAAATGGACGGCATGGAAGCCGCCCGTCGCATCCGCGAGCGCGACGACAAGGTGGTGATCATCTTCATCACGGCCGCGCCGCAATACGCCATCAGCGGATATGAGGTGCGCGCGCTGTCGTACCTGCTCAAGCCGCTGCCGTGGTTCGCGTTCTCGCAGGAGCTGAAGAAATCGATCGACATGGTGCGGCGCAATGACGACGATTCGATGCTTATCGACACCGGCAAAGGACAGATGCGCCTGAATCTGGCGGATATTCTGTATTTGGAATCGATTCGGCACACCATCGTCATCCATACGCTTGACGGCAAACTGTCCATCAACGGCACACTCAAGGACATGGAAGCCAAGCTTGCCGACTACCATTTCTTCCGCTCGAACTCCTGTTATCTGGTCAATCTCAAGCATGTGACGGGCGTGGCAGATCAGGATTGCATCATGTCGAACGGCGAGCAGCTGCGCGTGAGCCGGCCGCGCAAGAAAGCGTTTCTGACAGTGCTGACCGATTACATGGGCGGCGGCAGATGATCGGGGCGATCGCAGGCATCGCATATATCGCAAATATCGTGAATATCGCAGATGCCACAAATGCCGCACACATTGTGCACGTGTTGGCAGCGTCGGTACCGTCGACGGTGCCGGTCACCCACACCTTGCCCGACATTCCCCGTTCGTATACCGCCATCTGCGAATGGGCTGCGTGCATGGTGTACATCGCGGTGCTGTACCGACGTGTGCCGTTGCGTCGTTCCATCATCGTCAGCGCGGTCGGTCTGCCCGCGATCGTCGCCGTGCAGTATTTCGACGGCAGTATGCCGATCTGGTTTTGGATTGTGGGCATGTTCCTGGCGTTCGGCTGCATGTATCTGATAATCCGGTTCGGCACAGGCACCGGCAGACGTGAAGGCCTGTACATTACGGCGCGCGCGTTCGTGCTGGCCGAATTGGTGGCGTCGCTGCATTGGCAGATCGTCGCGTTCATCGGCACGCATGACGCCCGCGCCACTTCGTACAACGTGCGGGCGCTCGTCATGCTCGTCGTCATTTACGCGCTGTGTTTCAGTTTGGCCTGGCTGGTGGAACGCGACAATTTCAGTCAAAGCGAACCCACTTTGCCGACGGCTTCCGCTGCGATCGGAACCATGGCGATCATGATCGTCACGTTCGCCATGAGCAATCTGAGTTTCGTGTCCACGAATACGCCGTTCTCCGGTTCGATGGGACAGGAAATTTTCTACATTCGCACGCTGGTGGATTTTTGCGGTTTTGCGATTTTGTACGCGCAGCAGGAGCAGGCGCGGCGCATTGCGGCGAACAGCGAGCTCGCTTCAATCAACGCGCAGTTGGAAAGCCAGCATCAGGAATATTTACAGTCGAAGGAGAATATCGAGTCGTTAGGCCGGCTTGCGCACGATTTGAAACATCAGATCGCGGCATTGCGTGCCGAGGTCGATCCGGAGCATGCGGCCGCCGGCTTCGAACAGTTGGAGAAGTCGGTGCAGCGCTACAGCGCGCAGCAGCATACCGGCAATCCCGTGCTCGACGTCATTCTGACCACGAAGGAACGCACCTGCAACGAACGCGGCATCACGTTCACCGCCGTGGCGGATGGCTCGCTGCTGGACGGCATGTCGTCGATGGACATCGCATCGCTATTCGGCAACGCGCTCGACAATGCGATCGAAGCGACGTCGAAACTGCCGAATCCGGAACAGCGACTTATCAAACTGGCTTTGTTCGAACAAAATCACTTTATTGTGATTCGCGTTGAGAATTATTACGATTCCCGACTAAGCAAAGACGCCGACGGCAACCTACGTACCACGAAGCGCGACGACCAGCATCGGCATGGTTTCGGCGTGAAGTCGATTCGGCACATCGCGCAGCAGTATGGCGGCGAAGTGACGATCCGCACCGACAACCACTGGTTCGTGCTGACCGCGCTCATCCCCCGCCGCACCGGCCTCATGGCCATGTAGGAGGGGTACGCAGATTACCGCTTGACGGGGGTACTTGGACGTGGCAAATGCAGGGCGGCTAAGGGGGCAGCTAGGCGGGAGGCGGTGAAGGCGCTGACGGCTACGGCGAAGCCGATGGGGACGAACAGGTTGATCGGGGCATCGGCCAATTCCATCACCAGGCAGATCGCCATCAGCGGAGCCTGCTGCGAGGCGGCAAGCAGCGCGCACGCACCCAGCAGCGCGTACATGCCGATCGAATTCGTATGGAACATCTGCATCCACAGAATGCCCAGCATCGCACCACCGGACGCGCCCAACGCGATGCCCGGCTGCAGCACGCCGCCGGACGCGCCGGAACGGATCGTCAGCAAGGTGACGATCGCCTTCGCCACGAAACTCAACAGCAGAATCGGCAGCACGGCCAAATCGGCCTTCGACGAAAAACTCAATTGCGCGGTGGCGCGACCGTTGCCCATGACCTGCGGCACGACAATCGCCACAACGCCCGTCAGCAGGCCGGCGAGCGGCATCATCCACAGAATGCCCGCTCCGGACGGTTTGCTTTTCTCCGCCCACTGCGATCCGCGATGAAACAGCGCGCCCGCAGCGCCAAGCATCAGGCCGGCAATCAGCGCGAACACCATGTAGTCGGGGGTAAACAGGCCATTCGTCTTGCCGATCAAATAGAACGTGTGCGTGCCCTTGACCAGGCTCGCCACCCATGAGGCGAGCGCCGAGCAGGCGAACGCGAGCGTGACCGTCTCGAGCGTCACGTCGGCGAGCAGGATCTCCACCGCGAAGAACGTGCCGGCAAGCGGCGCGTTGTAGACTCCCGCGAGACCGGCCGCGGCGGTAATGGCCACCAGCATACGCGTGTCCTTCGCGCCGAGACGCACCCAGCGGGCGAAACGCTGGCCGAACATCGCGCCAAGCTCGCGCGGAGCCACCTCGCGGCCGATCGACATGCCGGTACCGACGATGAAAATCTGCAGCAGCACATGCACGATGGTCTGCCACACCGGCATCAGCGCACCACCGACGGCTTTCTTGACGGATGGCACTGTCGTGGTGCGCGTGCGCAGCAGCCACCAAATCACGGCCGCGATGGTGGCGCCGGCCGTCACGGAGATCGCACGGCGTATGGCGGGCACGTTGAACGGGCCGGATTCATGCGCATTCTCGATGTATCCAAGCGCGAAACGTTCGACCTGGTACAGCATGAGCGTGAGCAGGCCCGCGGCCGCACCAATCGCGATGCCGATAATGGCCACCGCAGCGATCAGCCCCGGAATACGTCCGATGGTCGGCTGCTGTTCCGTCTCGTCCTGCGATTGCTCCGACACCATTGCTTCTCTCACGTTGCGTGTACCTCGTCTTCAGTCCGTCTCATCGGTTCGTATTACCGCATCACCATCGTTCCACCCACGGCGGATTTATTCGCCAACATCCCCCACCAGAACATGAATTCCAATGTCAGTCACACAACTTGCGTCTGCATAGTGAACGGCCGATCAGGCTCGTCGTCCTCGGCAACAAGGCCGGCCACATCCGCCAAACACCATAAGGCGTACAGCGGCAGATTCATCGGGGGCAAATATATTGGAATATATAGCATTCAAGACACAAGATGCACAAAATAGACAATTTCAAATCGCCGTTTTTGCACAAAACAGATAATTTCCGCCACAGCCAAAGACAAGGAAATCAAACCTCCGCCACACCAGGGAAAGCGCAAATCCGCAATGTGAAACGCAGAAGAGTTACGTGCATGGCTCGCATGTTGAAAACATGAGCAACCATGCGCACCGGAGAAAGAATCCACCCGTAACACAACCGCCGCAGTCCGGAAATATTAGCGTCATGTTCCTGTTTTGCCGTTTTCATAAGCGTGATATCGATGGAATCGCAATATTCGTTCGGCTCATTCGAAGCATCAACGCAATACGGAAAAGAGAAGCCATGGCCAGCATCAGCACAACCGCGCAAGCGATCCCGCAAACGCCGCCGCAAACCCCATCACACCCTTCGATGCCTATTTCCAGCACTGTCAAAGCCGTACCCCGCTCCGGCATCCGCGACGTGTTCGACCGCGCACTCGCCGGTGATGCGGATGAGCTGCGCGAAGGCCTGCGTCGGCTGCGCTCATTCGCGGAACAGATATGAAAAGCCCGTCCAGGGAAAAGGGAAGACCTGGACGGGCACAAGGAAAGGAAGAGAGGAATCAGTGCAGACTTACTTGGCGGCCTCCTTCTTGTCGTCGCTCTTCGGCATGACCCAGAACTTGAGCAGCGGATAGCTGACGATCACGGCAAGCAAGGTGTTGACCACGGATGCGATCGTGCCTGCGATGCCGGCGTTCATGCCCCATCCCTGGCACAGACCGGTCACGTAGCCCGGCAGCACAAGGTTCACCACCACGATGATCACGGCGAGGATCACATACTTCCAAGCGGCGTCCTTGAAGCTGGAGTCGGACTTGAAGACCCACTTCATCTGCACGAAGAAGTTCACCACCTGCGCAAGCACCTCGGCAAGCAGGAAGGTGAGGAATCCACCCAGACCGTTGCCCTTGGTGTCATAGTTGAAGATCAGGAAGTGGAACGGCTGCGTGAGCCCCAAGCCGGAGATGAAGATGGCGGTGCCGATCCACGTCACCACGAAACGGGTGATGGTGGAGATGTTCGACAGCACATTGAACAGGATGAACTCCCAGATATTCGGATGATCCTTGATCCACTGGCGAATCGGTCCGGCCTTCTTCTCGCCGGCAGCGGTTTCGGCCGGCTTCGCAGCATTGTTGTCAGTCATGGTTCAGCTCCTTTGCGGTGCGCTTGTTGGCGGATTGGTTGCGGAAGAAGCCGGCGATCACGCCGCCCAATCCGCGGAAGGTATGCCCGTTGGCGATGTTCACGATGGCGTCGACCATCGCCGAGTCGACCATGCCTTGGGTCATCTTGCTCATGGCGCGAGGCGGCATGTTCAGGATGAACAGGGTGTTCAGATCCGGCGAGCCGGTCTTCTGGCGGATCTTCGCTTCGCGCTTGGTCAGTGTCTTGGCGACGGTACGCGCCACGAAGCCCTTGGAATCCACCCACGACATGATCGGATCGTTGACGCCGAACGTCGTCGGCTTGCCGTGGGCAAGCACCTCATGGCCGAACAGCACGGCCATTTCGGTGTCGGTCACGTCCTTGACCCGGCCGGTCAGATAGTGGCCGAGCGCGGGATCGGCGGCGCAATCGGCGGTCGTGCAATCGCCGGCCACGGTGTGAGGAATCGCAAGCGGCAAATGCTCCGCATTGTCGCCGACCAGCAGCGTCCATTCGCCGCTTTCCGTCTTCCATGCATTGGCGGCAACATCGAAATGACGGAACGTGTAGCGGTCGAAATCGATATGCACACTCTTGCTTTCATGCGCGGCCAACTCTACCTTGACGAAGCCCTTCAGCTCACGGTCGGGATGGAGCACGCCACCCTGCGGCGCGCGCACATACAACTGGGCCACGGTGGAGCCGGCGACATCGGAATCATTGGTGACGACGAAATCCACACCGGTCGCGGTGGCGGTGATCGCGCTGTACGTGAACGTGGAGTAGCTCAGACCGTAGCCGAACGGGAAACGTACGGGCACGCCCACGGTCTCGTAATAGCGGTAGCCGACGAACGGGCCCTCGCGGTAGATCGCGTCACGCCCAATGGCCGGATACCAGCCGGAGCTTGGGCAATCCTCGTATTGCATCGGCCAGGTTTCGGCCAAATGTCCGGATGGGTTGACTTCGCCGATCAGCGCACGCACGGTGGCGGAAGCGCCGGCCTGACCGGACAATCCTACGTACAGCATGGCCGCAACATCGTCGAACCACGGCAATTCCACCGGGGAACCGGCAACGAGCACGATCACCACCGGTTTGCCGGTCTTCGCCAACGCCGTTACGAGATCGTTCTGCACCTGCGGAATCGCCATGGTGGATCGGTCAAGGCCTTCGGATTCACTGCGTTCGTCGAGGCCAACGACGGCCAGCACCACATCCACGGCGTCCTTCTTGGCGAGCGCGACGGCGTCGTTCAGCAGCACCTCATCCGGCTTGCCTTGGCGGTCGTAACCCTGCTCGTAGCCGGCCAATACCAATCCTTCGGCGTTCTTGACCTCGTCGAGGATGTTCTCCTCCTTGGTGGCGTTCACCTTGGATGAGCCGGAACCCTGATAGCGTGCGGTCGCTGCCATATCTCCGATGACGGCCACGCGAGTGCCCGGCTTGAGCGGCAGCGTGGCAGCGTCGTTCTTCAACAGCACGCTGGAATGTTCGGCGACCGTTCTGGCGATATCGTGGTGCGCCTTCGCGATGTCGTCCGACAGCAGATCGTCGCGGCCGACGCCGACGAGCTTGGTCGCCGCCGCGATTTTGGCGACTTCCGCGGCACGCTTGTTGATGTCCGCCTCGGCGAGCGTGCCCACTTTGACCGCACCTTCCAGCTCGCGCACGGAGGTGAAACCTGGCGACGGCATTTCCAGCGAGCCGCCGGCTTTGACGGCTGCGACGGCGGAGTTGGAGCCGCCCCAATCGGAGACGACCATGCCGTCGAAGCCCCATTCGTCGCGCAGGATCTCCTGCAGCAGATGCTTGTTTTCGTGGGCGTAGACGCCGTTGACCTCGTTGTAGGAGGTCATGATGGTCATCGGCTTGGCTTCGCGCACCGCGATTTCGAAACCGGTCAAGTACAGTTCGCGCATGGTGCGCTCGTCCACCACGGAATTGCTGGCCTGACGGCGCAGTTCCTGGCTGTTGACGGCGAAATGCTTCGGGCATGCGGAGACGCCGTTGCTTTGGATGCCGCGGATCAGGCCGGCGGCCATGCGTCCCGCCACGATCGGGTCTTCGGAATAGTACTCGAAATTGCGGCCGCACAGCGGGTTGCGTTTGATGTTCATGCCCGGGCCGAGCAGCACGTTCACGTCAAGGTCGTGAGCTTCCTTGCCGAGCGCTTCGCCCATCTCTTCGGCGAGCGCCGGATCCCAGGTATTGGCCACGGTGCAGGCGGTCGGGAAGCAGGTGGCCGGCTTGGATGCGCCGATGCCGAGGTGGTCGCCTTCGCCAAGCTGCCTGCGCACGCCGTGTGGGCCGTCGCTCATGACGAAGCCGGGAATGTCGGCGCGATCGTTGCCGCGCGAATCCCATTCGGATCCGCCGGACAGCATCGCCGCCTTTTCAACGATCGAAAGATCTTCAAGTTCCATGGGTTCTCCCTCGCACTAGGTGTTGCCAAAACCTGCTTTGCCGAGCCTGCCCTGTCCGCTCCGCCCGACTGCGCTGTTTTCTTGCGATTTCCCGCTGCCGTACCGCGCTGCATCGCACCGTGCCGCACGCGGGATTTCGCCGCTAGTTTGATTGAACCAGCTTTTGTCGCACCACCACTGCCGTATTACACAACCTGTCGTTTTGCACGCACAATCGGATATCCCCAAACTGATTTCAGAATCAAAGGAACTCACATGGCAGATAGCACTCTGTTTGGAATTGGCATCTGATCGACGACGTCGACCCAGCGTACGATTTTACCGCTCCCCCGCGCTTTCGCATGCGTTCCATACACACCACACGGCGTAGGAAATGAGTGGGCAGATGGTGGCGGAAATAATCACGTCGGTCGGATAGTGCAAGCCGAGCAGTAGTCGCGAACAGGCAACCGCCACGACAAGCGCGACAGCGCCAATGATCGCCCTGCGGAGGAATACCCGTCTTCGGTTTGCACGCCCGTCATCTTCTCCGTCGGGGAAGCATTTGCGCGCGAAATTACGTACGGTAAGAATCATCATGACCGATACGATCACCGCGGCCGCCGTGTGGCCACTCGGAAAACTTGGATCGCCAGGCAACAGACCACTGCCGACGGACGTGACCGGACGAGGACGTTCGACCAGCCATTTGACGCCGGTCACGTACAGTATTGGCGCCGCCGACACGACGACATCGCGGATGACGACGCG
>ENA-OQHZ01001160-OQHZ01001160.1-human-gut-metagenome-genome-assembly--contig:-NODE-1160-length-8822-cov-3.638308_pt1 | contig 8822 bp, 7 predicted proteins | sample MGYA00242642_ERZ504734 | MGnify/ENA primary metagenome ERZ504734 (study PRJEB26092, sample SAMD00036210) | human gut metagenome | host: Homo sapiens | study: EMG produced TPA metagenomics assembly of the...
GTGATAGACGGAGCAGGCGATGCCGGAAAAGATGTGATAGACGGAGCGGGCAATGCCGGAAAAGATGTGATAGACGGAGCAGGCGATGCCGGCAAGGATGTAATAGACGGCGCAAAGGATGCCGTAGATGATGCCGGAAATGCCATAAAAAAGAGTGTTGATGGTGGAAACAACTAACAGCTATTTATAAAAAGAAAACAGTCACTATATATGCTTCAATGGCTGCAAAAACAAAAGCACCGACAACATCGCTGATAAAATGCACACCTGATATCACACGGACACAGGCAATGATAGCTGCAATGACTGCAAGCAAAATGCCGGTGAACCATAAAGGCGAAGCAGAAGGTGAGCATATTAAAACAGTAAATGCAATTATAAATGCAGAAAAAACATGCCTGCTAGGAAAAGACCTTCCGAGGGTATCCTTTGGAATGACAGGCGGCATATCAAATTTTTCGTATGGACGTGGTCTGTTTATGATATATCTGAAAACCGATACTGCAATAAAGCCGACAAACGGAGCAATGATTGAGAGTGCAAGCATATGACCGGCTGTAAAGCACAGATACAGCACGTATACAGGGTATGTGATAAAAACTAAATAAGTGCATATTTTATTGATTAATTCAAGCTTTCGGGCTGCCCTGTTATTTTCACGGAATGGGGCAGTCATTTTTATGTATGTATTTTTTTTCATGATTATTTTCCATCGTTTATTTATGAAATATTGTATTGTAACTGTCTAGAGTGGTGTCAACTGCCCTTGCGGTACTGCAGAGGTGTCATGCCATAGTGCTTTTTGAAGGCTCTGTTAAAATATGACAGGCTTTCAAACCCCACTTCACCGGAAATAGAAAGCACCGAGCTGTCTGAGCTTTGCAAAAGTCTCGCAGCCATGGTCAGGCGGTAGTCCTTTAAATAGTCAACAAACGATGTGCCCATGGTTTCTTTAAAATACCTCATAAAATGAGACTCGGAAAACCCGGCTACATCAGCGATATCAGCGATAGAGATTTTGTCGGCATAATTATTTTCCACATATTTGAGCACAACCTTCATCTTATCAAGAGTCTTTTTGCTTTTTAGTGGCTTTGTCAGATTACGGCAGCGGTTATCAAGCACAAAAAAGAATTCGTAGAGCTTGCTCTTTATATAAAGCTGATAGCCCTGCGGCATCGTCTTGCAAATCTCATCGCATGCATCTATTGGAGCCACGACATCCTCGTAGTATGGATACACCGGTGTAAAAACCGTCGGAACTGTGAATCTGCCGGCTAAGAGAGGGGTAAGAAAATCCTCCTTGGTGTAATCGTACTTTCCGGGAAGCAGCATCGACAGGGAAAATATGATATTTTCGTACTCCATCGATTCATCCATATATTGGTCTATAGAGTGAAGCTGTCCCGGCAGAATCAGCACAAGGCTTGGCGCTGTGACATGGTACTCCTTAAAATCCACAGATATATGACCGCAGCCCTTCTTTATATAGATAAGCTCCATGTCATCATGCCAGTGCAGCGGAACTCCGGAAAAATCAAGAGGAATAGAGCACAGGTAGGTATTGTATGGGAACGTAAGCTCCACATGTGTTTTGGCTTCGTGATAATTTTCATATTCTAATATATTCATGATGATATTTTAGCATATTATTTCTTGAAAAGCCACTAAAAATACCGAAAAATGATAGGATTGTGCAAGTTTTCGACTGTATATTGCAAGAATTGTGCAGTGTAATGGATTATACTTGATTCATCAAATGACACAAGGAAGTTAAGCACGCTAAATGAAAATTAGTTAATTTGACACATTGGCGTGTACACATGATAACAGATTTGGGAGGAAATCAAAATGGCAATCATGCAGGAAATCGAAACAAAGCTTCAGAAGGGAATCAGCGTTAGTACAGACGAGGAAGTATACTACGCATTACTTGAGCTTGTAAAAGACAAGGCAGAGAAAAAGGTTTCAAACAAAGGAAAGAAAAAGCTCTACTACATCTCAGCAGAGTTCCTTATCGGAAAGCTTTTATCAAACAACCTTATCAACTTAGGTATCTACGATGAAGTTAAAGAGACTCTTGAGAAGAACGGAAAGTCACTTGCTGAAATCGAGGAAATCGAGCTTGAGCCTTCACTTGGAAATGGTGGACTTGGACGTCTTGCAGCATGCTTCATAGATTCAATCGCAACACTCGGGCTCAACGGAGACGGTGTAGGCCTCAACTACCATTATGGATTATTCAAGCAGGTATTTGAGAACAATCTCCAGAAGGAGACTCCAAACCCATGGATTACAAAGGAGAGCTGGCTTACAAAGACAGATATCACATATCCTGTAAGCTTTGGCGGATTCACAGTACAGTCAAGACTTTACGATATCGACGTAGTTGGATACAACAACCGTACAACAAAGCTTCACTTATTCGACATCGAGTCAGTTGATGAGTCAATCGTAGGCGACACAATTGATTTCGACAAGGATGATATCAAGAAGAACCTTACATTATTCTTATATCCTGATGATTCAGATGATAAGGGACGTCTTCTTCGTGTATACCAGCAGTATTTCATGGTATCAAACGCAGCAAGACTTATCCTTGCAGAGGCAGAGGCAAAGGGCTCTAATTTACATGACCTTGCTGATTATGCAGCAGTTCAGATTAACGATACACATCCATCAATGGTTATTCCAGAGCTTATCCGTCTCCTTCAGGAGAAGGGCATCCTGATGGATGAGGCTATTGAGATTGTATCAAAGGTTTGTGCATACACTAACCACACAATCCTTGCAGAGGCTCTTGAGAAATGGCCAATCAGCTTCTTGGAGAAGGCTGTTCCACAGCTTATGCCAATCATCCGTGAGCTTGACAACAAGGTTCGCGCAAAGGTAGCTGACGAGAGCACATACATCATCAAGGATGGTCTTGTACACATGGCACACATGGATATTCATTTCGGATATTCTGTAAACGGTGTTGCATACCTCCACACAGAGATTTTAAAGAATACAGAGCTCAATAACTTCTACAAGTTATATCCTGAGAAGTTCAACAACAAGACAAACGGTATCACATTCCGTCGTTGGTTAATGTCTTGTAACCCGGAGCTTTCAGCATACATCACAGAGCTTATCGGTGACGGCTGGAAGAAGGATGCAAACGAGTTAGAGAAGCTTGGCAATTTCATCAATGATGACACCGTTCTCACAAAGCTTGTTGACATCAAGAACGCAAAGAAGACAGAGCTTGCTTCTTACTTAAAGAAGACTCAGAATCTCGACGTACCTGACAATTCAATCTTTGATATCCAGGTTAAGAGACTTCACGAGTACAAGAGACAGCAGCTCAACGTGCTTTACATCATCCGTAAGTACTTTGAGATCAAGGCAGGCAAGAAGCCATCTACACCAATCACATGCTTCTTCGGTGCAAAGGCAGCTCCTGCATATATCATTGCAAAGGATATCATCCATGCAATCCTCTGCTTACAGCAGATTATCAACAATGATCCTGAGGTAAGTCCATACCTTAAGGTATTCATGGTTGAGAACTACAACGTAACATTAGCTGAGAAATTATTCCCGGCTGCAAATATTTCAGAGCAGATTTCTCTTGCTTCTAAGGAGGCATCAGGAACAGGAAACATGAAGTTCATGCTTAACGGTGCTATTACACTTGGAACAAGTGACGGAGCAAACGTAGAGATAGCTGAGCTTGTCGGCGATGAGAACATCTATGTATTCGGTGAGGATTCACAGACTGTCATCGACAGATATGAGAGAGGCGACTACTGCTCTAAGGATTACTATGACAAGGATGCAGACTTAAAGAAGGCTGTTGACTTCCTTGTAAGTGATGAGATGATGAAGGTTGGTTCTAAGGAGAACTTAGAGAGACTTTACAACGAGCTCCTCAACAAAGACTGGTTCATGACATTCCCAGACTTTGAGGATTACTGCAAGACAAAAGAGAAGGCTTACGCTGATTATGAGGATAAGAAGGCTTGGGCTAAGAAGATGCTTGTCAACATCAGCAAGGCTGGTTTCTTCTCTTCTGACAGAACAATCAAGCAGTACAATGATGAAATCTGGCATTTAGAGGCCTAGAATTTTTCTTCCTCCTTTAAATACAAATTGGGCTTAAGAACTCCTGCGGGTGCGTCCCGCGGGGGTTCTTTTTTTTTGATAGAGTACGGGACGTAAGCGCAGGGGACGGCGTACACACATACTCTTGCGTTCGCTACGCTACGCTGCCAAGTGTCTGTACGGATTATGCCCGGAGTGTTTCGCAGGCTGACGAAACCGGCTTTTATGCGCCGTCCGTGGCGCATAACGCCTTGCCCCGCCGTCCATGGCGGTGCATTTCTGTGGTTCTAAGCATAATCCTACAGACACTAGGCAGCTTCGCTATGCGCTCTCGCAAGAGTATGTGTGCACGCCGTCCCCTGCGCTTACGTCCCTTACGCTGTGGCAAAATGTGTGGGGTGACGTGTGCGCACCGGTGGCCGGTGCTTACGTCTTGCTGTGTTGTGGTGAGATTGGGGTGACGTGTGCGCACCGGTGGCCGGTGCTTACGTCTTGTTATGTTGTGGAGAGATGTGAGATGATGTGTTGCACTACTTATACTTATATTTTTTATGGGAAAGTGAGGTTTATGGGCGTGGTGGGGGATACACAGTCTCGTGAGAGCGAATAGCGAAGCTGTTTAGATACTGTTGAATTATGCCCATGTAACACAGAAATGGCCCGGCAGGGATGCCGGGACAAGGAGAAATCGAGCCATGGAAGGCGAGTTTCGACGGTTTCGTCGAGCATAGAAAGCCTGCAAGGCATAATTCTTACAGTATCTTGGCAGCGCAGCGTAGCACTCACGAGACTGTGTATCCCACACCACGCATATAAACCGTACTATTGCAGCTTACAATCTCATAATCCTGCCTCACCGTGAACTGCGGGCCCCTAGCAGAAATGTAAGGGCGGGATTTACAAGTTTGGCAAATACATATATAATAAGGGGAAGAATATACACATGGAGAACTATTATGATAAAGAATAAATTTATGGCACTCACGCTTACCGTAGTGCTCACAGCAGGCATGCTTACCGGCTGTGGCTCCGGCGACAAGGCAAAGGACAAGGATGCGTACAGACAGTATGGCATCAACTGTATAGAGAACGGCAGCTATGATGATGCGGTCGATGCTTTTCAGAAGGCACTGGACCAGTCGGTGGGCTCAGTAGGCGCAGAGGAGCTTGACATATGTTATTATAAGGCCAAGGCACAGTATTTAAGCGGTGACGTGGATGGAGCAATTGATACATATACGGCTATTATCGACTATAATAAGGATTCTGACGCATACTATCTGAGAGGCTGTATATATTTTGCCAAGAATGATTCAGACAAGGGCTTGAAGGATTTTAAGACGGCGCTCAGTGAGAATAATGATAATTATGAGCTCTATCTTGGTGTTTATGAGACCTTGTCAAAGTATGGCATGAATGACCAGGGAAAGGAATACCTGGATAATGCCTTAAAGCTTAAGGCAAAAACTGCTGATGACTATATGCAGAGAGGCCGTATATACACCATGCTCGGTGATTATGATTCAGCAATAAAGAGTCTGCAAAAAGCTATTGATGAGAAACTTGTCAAGGCAAACTACTATATGGGTGAGGTATATCAGAAGAAGGGCGACAATGACAGCTCGCAGAAGTATTTTAAGAAATACCTGGACAGCGGTGAGGCGGATTCGTATGAGCTGATGAATATGGGACAGGCGCAGATGGACAATGGTAACTATGACACTGCGATTACTTATTTTCAGAACGCACTTGAACTTGAAAGTGTGCCGAACAAGCAGCAGATAACAAAGGCTATGATTATAGCATATGAGTATTCCGGCGATTTTGCCACTGCAAAGAGCAAAATGGAGGAATACATGAAGGATTATCCTGATGACGAGGATGCAGCAAGAGAATATCAGTTTTTGGAGACCAGATAGATTATGGCAGATACTATTAAGATAGAGGATATTGAGGAGAGAGTGGTGCTTGTCGGAGTGAGCGAGCAGGACGGTGATGATGCAGATGATTCACTTTCAGAGCTTGCGGAGCTGGTAAAGACAGCAGGTGCGACAGTTGTAGGCACACTTATCCAAAGAAGAGAAAAAATTCATCCGGGCACGTATGTCGGCACCGGCAAGGTGGCAGAGATTGCAGAGCTTGTGGAGAGTACAGGGGCAACAGGCATTGTGTGCGATGATGAGCTGAGTCCTGCACAGCAGAAAAATCTGGAGATGTACCTTGACACAAAGGTCATGGACAGGACACTTGTCATTCTTGATATTTTTATGCCAGGAATGGATGGTCTGCAGCTGCTGGCAAAAATCAGAGAACAGGAATATGATGTCGATGTCATTATTGTATCCGCTGCCAATGATAAAGATAAGATTAAAGCAGCACTGCGGTTAGGAGCATTTGACTACATTATAAAACCTTTTGAATTTGAAAGATTTAATCTGGCGTTAAATAATTATAAGAGTCGCTATAACTTGGTTGAAGAACAGTCCATCCTTAAACAGGATGAACTTGACAAAACTATCATTCATCAGGATACAGATGTAGAAGTTACTTTACCGAAAGGTTTGGACAAGAATACTTTAAATACTGTTTGGTCTGAAATTATTAAAATCGACGGAATGTTTACTAGAGAAGAAATTTCGGCTAAAGTTGGTATTTCACGTGTTTCAATCCGTAAATATTTGGAATTTCTTAAATCCTTGAAACTATTGAGCCTTGATCTTCATCGAGGCAGTGTAGGTCGTCCTGTTTACAAATACAAATGCATTGATAAAAATGCAAATATTATTGATCTATATATTCAATAAAGGTTGTTGCTGATGGAAAAAATTACTGCTATTCAGGTTTTGGATGTACCTGTGCACCCATATAGTATGGATGCGGCTGTTCAATATCTTGATGATAAGATACAAGAACAAAAGCACTCATTTGTAGTTACTGCTAACGCAGAAATTATTATGATGTGTCAAGACGATGCAGAATATAAAAATATCTTAACTAATGTTGCCGATTTAGTCCTGCCTGATGGCGCCGGTACCGTTTGGGCAGGCAGACAGTTAGGATATGCTGTGCCGGAGAGAGTTGCAGGGTTTGACTTATTTAATCGTTTACTTAATCTGGCTGCTGAGAAAGGTTATAGAGTTTTTTTCTTTGGCGCGTCGCCTGGTATAGCTGAAGCTGCAAAGAAAAAAGCAGAAAGTTTATATCCTGGTGTAACTGTAGTTGGATGCAGGGATGGTTATTTTAAAGACAGTGATAACAAGTCTATAATAGATGCCATTAATAATAGCGGCGCACAGATTTTATTTATTGCGTTGGGAGCCCCTAAACAGGAAAAATGGCTTCAGACACATCTTCAAGAGCTAAAACCTTATATTACTATGGGAATAGGCGGTAGTTTTGATGTGTTGGCCGGAAAAATGGAACGTGCACCGTTATGGATGCAAAAATATTCTTTGGAATGGCTTTTTAGGCTCTACAAACAACCGAGCCGTTTTACAAGAATGCTTGCTTTACCTAAATTTGTTATTAAAGTAATTTGTTCCAAATGAAATAAAAATGGACAAAAAGATATGGCTGTATTATAATAATGTGATGAACTAAAGGTTCATCACATTATTGTTTTCTTTTTCTTTTCTTAAACTTGCCGAAAGAGAGGGACTCTCTATGAATATAGTCAAAGACGGTCATCCGTTCATATTTGCTTTTGCTATTATTACTTTTGCTGTAGGTTATTGGGGTAGTTTAATATGGGCCGTAGTTCCTGCAGTGTTAATGCTATTTTTTATTTATTTTTTCCGTAATCCCAATCGTCCTACACAATCAGATGACTCTATTATTTATTCTCCTGCAGATGGAACAGTAATGGCAATAGAAGACTTTTATGATGAAGAATATTTAAATGAAGATGCTATAAAGGTTACTATTTTCCTTTCCGTTTTTAATGTGCATGTCAATCGCAGCCCTGTTAATGGTGAAATAAAATACCAGCGTTATACATGTGGGCAGTTTGTGCCGGCATATAAAAAATCTGCCTCTTTTGAAAATGAACGTCATGCTATTGGAGTTCAAAATGATAAGATGAGAGTTTTGGTTATTCAGGTTGCAGGATTACTGGCGCGTCGTATTGTATCGTGGGTGACTTTAGGTCATAATTTGAAACAAGGCGAATGTTATGGTATGATTAAATTTGGATCAAGTACTGAACTCGTTTTACCAAAAAATGTTGAAATTCTTGTAAAAAAAGGTGATTCAGTAGTTGGAGGAGTTTCTCTGATCGGGAGGGTTCATTAAAAGATGAATTATCGTCGTATCATACCTAACAGCATTAGTGCATTAAGTTTAACATTTGGCGTGTTATCTATTTTTGATACATTTGAAGGCAATTTTTCCAGAGCAGCTATATTTATAATATTGGCTGTTATTGCAGATTCTATGGATGGAAGAGCTGCTCGCTTTTTAGGAGTAGGAGGCGGGGAATTTGGTAAAGAACTGGATTCTTTATGTGATTTAGGTTCTTTTGGTGTCGCTCCTGCTATTCTTATTTATCAATATGGTATGACAGATTTAGGTTTACTTGGAAAACTCATTGCTTCCATTTTTACAATTTGTGGTGCTATGCGTTTAGCAAGATTTAATGTAAATGTTGGTGAGATAAAGGGTTATTTTCAAGGCATGCCGATTCCTGCGGGAGCCTGTGTTTTAGCAACGTATGTGCTTTCGGGTTATTCCTTTTCCAC
>ENA-OQHZ01001175-OQHZ01001175.1-human-gut-metagenome-genome-assembly--contig:-NODE-1175-length-8674-cov-3.273933_pt1 | contig 8674 bp, 7 predicted proteins | sample MGYA00242642_ERZ504734 | MGnify/ENA primary metagenome ERZ504734 (study PRJEB26092, sample SAMD00036210) | human gut metagenome | host: Homo sapiens | study: EMG produced TPA metagenomics assembly of the...
CACTCAAGAACACGTTCTTCTTTAAGTGTTACTTGGTTTTCTTCAACGAGTGGGTTGTAAGTACCAACTGTTTCGATGAAACGTCCATCACGTGGAGCACGTGAATCTGCAACGTTAATACGGTAGAAAGGTTTTTTCTTAGAACCCATACGAGTCAAACGGATTTTTACTGCCATTTTTAATATCTCTTTTCTTTAGTTTTTTATTATGGTGGAGGCACTTATCGCCCCTCGACCTTAACTAGTATACCATATCATTTTTATGTGTCAAGAAAAAAACTTGACAGACTTAAAATTTCTACAAAAAAAGTTAGAGTTTGACTCTAACTTCCTTTTCGACTATTTCTTAGTCGTAGTCTTATGATTTTTTTCATAAGCTACCTTTGCTTCAGCATATTCAGCTTCTAAACCCTTAGCCGCTACCTTCGACACTTTCTCGTAAGTATCACGACTGGTCAACTTGCCATCCTCGTTGTAGGTGGAAACAACCAAGGTATCTTTATTTACAGTATAGGACTTGGTGCGTTTCCCTTTACGGTAGAGTCGGTAGTTATCTACGTTATCCGAAATATAGTAATCTACTAGATTCTTATCTGCATTTGGATAAAGTTGCGAGACAACTTTAGTTAACTCACGCTTAAATTCTGAAACTTCTTTAGTATAGGTGATTGATTTATTCCACTGATCAACAACTTGATATTCCTTCAAATAATCTGAAGCTGTAAAAGTAGGCTGATCCTCCTCACCTTTTTTATAAAAGTAAGAATGTGTTTGTAAATTATTAGACTGATCAACTTTAAGGAAAGAGACGTAAATTTCATCTTTATCTTCATGTTCTTTCAGAGCATTGGTTAACTTTCCAGAATTTTCGTCCAAGACCTTAGACGATTTTAATTCCCAAGTCCCCTCAATGTTCCCCGAAGCATTACGCCAAAAACCATAGACACCACCGACAAGCAACATCAAAACAACAGCAACAAGACTAGAAATCAAGGTTCCTTTACCCCAATTTTTGGCCTTTTGCGATTTTTGATTAGCGTTTTGAATCGTTTCTAGAAGACGAACCTGACTTTCCAATCTCTTTTCTAGTTTGGCAACTGTCTGTTCTTCCTTAGATTTAGCTTTAGCAGCTAATTTTTCAGCCTTTTTCTTATCACGAGCAGCTTGACGAGCAATCTTCTTAGCTGCTTTTTCTTCCTTATAATCAAGTTTTGTCAAATCCTCAGACAATCCAAGATGCTGTGCTTGGTTACTGAAAACTGGAATAGATTGATTAGGCTCACTCGAGGTGTTAACAGAATGATTTCCTGCATCTGGACGGGTTGGCGCATAGCTTGCCAAACGCTCCTTAGCCTCTGCGACGCGTTTGCGTTGTTCCTCTTCTTTTTGAATATCCTCAGCCTGACGGCCCGACTGAATGGTTCTTACTTGACCAACAGTCTCTTGAGATAGGGCCTTTCTCTTTTCTTGGGCCGCATTTGCCATAGCCTCTTGTGCGTTGTCACGCTCTTTCTGAGACTGGGCTAGCGCTCTGGCAGTTGCGGTTTCTTCTTCAAACTGTTGGTCAGCTGATGTTTCTCCTTGATCAGCTACTTGGTTAGCCTCTGCACCTTCAGAGAGAACAAACTCTCCTCGTTCCAAGGCTTCTTTAAAGTCGATTGGTCTTGGTTTTCGGCCATTCACAGCCTCAAAGTACTCTAACCATTCGTCTTTCAACATAATAAATCCCCCTGAATTAAAAAACACATGATTAACTTCCCTATTTTACCATACTTTTTAACATAAAAATAGGGATTAACAAGAATTCTAAAAATTCTTATTAATCCCCCATTAATCTTCTTTTGGTGTAATAGACAATAATTGGACAAAACGGTGTTGTGCTGATTCCGTTTCAAGCGTGACATTATCGTATCTAAAGAGAATCTCTTCGATATTTGCCAAGCCCAACCCTCGACCTGTTCCTTTTGTTGAAAATCCTCTTTGTTTCAAAGGAGTTACATCAATATAAGCTTCCTTAGTTGAATTTTCAACAACAATAACTGATTGATTTCCCATCTTAAAGATAGCAATAGATAATTTTGGTTCATCTGCTAATACAGTAGCTTCTATAGCATTATCACACAGAATAGATATGATTGTAATCAAGTCGAGTGGACGCATATCTGTGAAGAAGACACCCTCTTCAACCTCAACATGACATTGAATACCTTTATCAAAAGCCTCGGCTACTTTAGATGACAACAGACTCTTAAGCGGCATGTTGGTCACACGAGTTAATTTTGCCAAATCAAACTTTTGCTGCTTCAAATCTGATGCCGAATCTTTCAAGACACTATCATAAATCATCTTGATTTGGTCGATGTCTTTCATCTGAATGGCTTCATTAAGCGAAATCATAACATTAGTATAGTCGTGACGGAAACTGCGTAACGTTTCGTAAAGACTTTCGACTTGTTCAGAATACTTCTCTAGGTCATCCAAGTGACGACGATTTTCTTTTCTTCGCTCATTTTCAAAGTACTCATCTGCGTATCTATTGACACTGTAAACAGCATAAAGAATCGCTATATAGCCAATCAAGGTTATAATATGGCCAGCATAGTACAAATCAAAGAAACGCGAAGCCACAACTACGGAATAGTTCATAATCACATAACTAATCAAAACAAAGTTAGTGAAAAACATTATCCGACCAAATTTGCGATCTCGCTCCAAAACCCTCAAATATTTAAAATCAATATTAAGAAGTTTGGAAAGAGCAACAAATGTTGGAATAATTAAAAGGTCAAAGAAAATAAAATAAAGATAACTTTTGTTAAGAAAATCCGATGTGATACCAAATCCCGGCATCAAAAAGTAGGCATAACCATTAAAAATCAAAAGATAAAGAACAAGAGGATAGAAGGCATAAAATGCCAACATATTGGTGGTTCTTTCCTTGCCATAGAAATAAGCATAGAAAAGAAGGTAGAAAGGTGTCATAAAGGACAAACCGACATTATATGACATCCCCAGTATTCCCCCTATACATTCAACTAGGAACGCAATAGGAAGAATCATACGTGGTATCCTAACCAGGCTAGTCTTTTCGTAAATCCACTGTATAACGATGAAATGCAAAAGAAACTCTAATGCAATTTGTAAATTGAGTATCATTTAATGGTTAGCCACTTCCTTCTAAAGATTCTAAATAAACAACAAAAGGTCATACTGCTATTCTAGCATAATTCCTGATAATAAATGAGATAAAGTTGAATAGTTATCTCTAATTTCAGAAAAATTTCAATAACAATTAGAGAAAAAAGGAGAGCTAAAACTTTAACGGTTTTTCAACCGTTCCAAAAATTCCTTTTTACGTGTGCGCGAGAGCAGACAAGACTCGTCACCCGCAAAAAATACCATATTAGCTGTACGATCAACGCTGGCGACATTGCTAACATTGACAACAAAGGAGCGATGCGTTTGGAAGAAAATGTCATCCAACTTTGCTACCTCTGCAATCTTTCCATAGAATTCTACCAAGTTTAACTTGGTGTGGGCAATCAACTTATGGGGTACCGGAGCTGTCTCAATATATAAAATATCTTCATAAGGAAGATTGACATCATTTTTATCTGTTTTGACAGTTAGGCTCTGAGCCTTAGTTTCTTGTTCAACCTGTGACTGAGCAAAATCTAATAGTTCTACTAGGGCTCTCTTAAGATCCACATCGTCCATGGATTTATCTACAAAATCAAGAGCTTGAATCTTATAACGAAAGGTCAAAGGCATAAATTCGGAATAGGCCGTTACAAAAGCAATTTGTGCCTTTAAATCTTCTTTTCGAATCTCCAAGCCAATATCTAGTCCCTGCTTGGTCTGATTCTTGAGGTCAATATCCAAAAGATAAACCATGGATTTACCTGAGTCCCTGTCAGTATCTAACAATTCCTGACCCTGCTCATAAAAGGTAATCCCATCAACAACGGCCTTCGACTCCTCAACTGCTTCGTCCAATAAACGACTAACACGATGACGCTGCAAGGCATCATCTTCAAGGACGATAATAGAAAGCATCTTATTTCCCTCTTTCTTTCTAATATACTTTAATATACCTATTTAACATTTTATCATAATTAATCGGAGAATATTCCTTTTTTTACAGCATAAAGTCTTTTTAACTTACCTCATTTCATTTATAAAACAATTGTTATCTCCTTGTCATTTCATCTTCATTTTTAGGTGTTATCATGAGAACTGTTTTTGTTTGATATTAAAAAGGAGAAAGTTATGTTACGTTCTTTTAAAACACAAGGGACTAAGACAAAGACTATCTTAACCCTTGCAACTGTCGGTATCATTAGTGCTTTTCTTGTGGGAAATCCTCAGCATGCCTCTGCGGATCAAACCTATGTTTCAGATCCTAACCAGGCTATGACATTTTCTGAACTTGAAACAGCTACAAATACCAATATCAACACTCAAAAAGGTGTATCTAGTGAAACACCTACTACTGTGACTACTGTGTCACATACCTCTGTGGATGGTCTTCATACACATGAAAATGACTATGAACAAACTCCCACAAATACTACGACTTTTGAGGAATTGAAACAAGATAGTCAAACAGCTAATAGTACTGTCGACAGCCAGACTGGCAGCAAAACCTATGAGACTAGAATTCCGACAAATACAGATAGCAATCAGAAGGCTGTAGAAAATCAAGCTGAACCAAAGACCGAAACTGTTGCTCAAGCACAAACCTGGTCAAAAGATGGTGCTACATGGGTGTCAACAGAAATTAATAATGGTAACGTTCATAAGATTATATCTACTTATATTCCAAAACCATTAACACCTTCTACAAAACCAACGACAACAGCTACACCGAAACCTAAACAATCAACTCCTGCTGTTAGTCAACCTAAAAAAGTGGCCACAGTCGCTAACAAACCTACAACTCCTACAACTCAACCCAAGAAACCAACAACGACTGTCACTAAACCTACAGCTCCTAAAGCCACTCCTATCCAACCTGCTAAACCAGTGGACCGAGTTGCTCAAGTATGGCAAAAGAATAACGAACTGGTAAAAGAGAATTACGACACTCCTCACTGGTCAAGTAAGGAAGCAACAGTCTTCATCAATGCTAAGAATCCTGAAATCGTGAATGCCTACAAACAAGCTATCACTTCTTGGAATAACACTGGTGCCTTTAATTTCTTACTCACTAACGATAAACAAAAAGCTAACATCATTGCTGATGAACGTTATGAAGGTAATGTAGCAGCTCCTCTTGGGGTTACCTACTCTACTTACTACCTCCCAACTAAGCAATATAGTAATGCTACTGTTTACTTGAATAGCTTCCATGTTCAAAACAATTATTATCAAAAGAATGGTGGAAAACTCCTTAACACTGCGCAACACGAATTAGGACACTCAATTGGACTTGAGCACAACAGTGCCGTTGCCTCTGTAATGGAACCTAAAGGTGGTAAGACAAGTATCCAACCTGTTGATATTAACAATGTTAAGAAACTCTATAGCAAGATTGTCTAAGTTCTTACACTATTACTACAATTCATAAGCAGACCTATCAGGTTCTGCTTTTTTGATACAAGTGAGATGACCATTCAAGACCAGAAAATGACTGTTCATGATTTTTTCTTACATATTTTAAAAATATGTAAGATTTTCTTCGTTTTTTTTGGTAAAATAGAAAATGTAAAGAGAGACCGGATGAGTTATAGAACTCAACTTTGTTAGTTTTTGCTCATTATTCTCATAAACAGAATAACATAGTCTAGGAACCCTTCTTAACATTTATACCTATCTTCCCCAAACACTTTTCCCCCATTCCTAGATTTCCAGATCTCTCCTAATAAAGAACGTCTAGCAACAGCAGCTAGGCGTTTTTTATTGTATCTAAAGCACATAGGCATTGGTATTAGCTTACTAGATTAGTAATCGTTCAAAATAATTCTCACAAAATTACCATTCAAGACCAGAAAATGACTGTTCATGATTTTTTCTTACATATTTTGAAAATATGTAAGTTTTCTCTGATTTTTTTTGGTACAATAGATAATGTAAAGAGAGACCTAATGAGTTATAGATAAGTATTTTATCATTTAAAACTTATTGTTCTCATAAACATTTTCTAAATAGTCTAGGAACCCTTCTTAACATTTATACCTATCTTCCCCAAACACTTTTCCCCATTCCTAGATTATCAGATCTCTCACAAGAAAATCGTCTAGCTCACCCGGCTAGGCCTTTTTTCTTTTTCTATACTTTTGCTATAATAGAGCCATACCGTTTGAAAGGAACTCATAAAATGACTATAGATCAGCAACTTCTTTGCTACAAACGTTTACCAAACTGGACAGCTACAACACTTCCGGAAATGGTGACGCAAAAACACAATACTAAGGTGGGAACTTGGGCTAAATTGACCATTCTATCAGGATCTCTTCACTTCTACGAATTAGATGAAGAGGGAGAGGTTACTGCAGAGCACCTCTTTACCCCCGAGACAGAAATTCCTTTTGTTGAACCACAAGCTTGGCATCGCATCGCTGCTGCTTCAGATGATTTGGAATGCTATCTTTCTTTTTACTGTAAACCTGAAGACTACATGGCTAAAAAGTATGATACTAAAGCCCATTCCGAGGTTCTTGAAGCAGTCCAATCTGGCCATATCAAACCTGGTCGTACCCTTGACCTAGGCTGTGGTCACGGTCGTAACGCTCTTTATTTGGCATCTCTTGGGCATGATGTTACAGCCGTTGATGTTAATAACGAAGCTACACAACGTATCCAAATGATTGCAGATGAGGAAAATTACAATGTTAGAGCTGGATACTACGATATCAATGCTGCTGCTCTTCCTGAGTCTGAGACCTTTGATTTCATCCTCTCAACAGTAGTCTTTATGTTCCTTGATCCCGATCAAATTCCGGCTATTATCAAGAATATGCAAGAGCGTACTGTCGTAGGTGGTTACAATCTGATTGTTTGTGCCATGGATACCGATGAACACCCTTGTACCATGCCTTTCCCATTTACGTTTGAAGAGGGAGAGTTGAAAAATTATTATAGTGACTGGGAGTTAGTCAAGTATAATGAAAATCTTGGTCACCTTCACCGTTTGGATGAATATGGCAATCCCATCGCCCTTCAATTTGCAACCATGTTAGCTAAGAAGGTTAAATAAGAGCGAATGACTGTAGAAGAGCTGAACACAGCTTGACTTGTCTTCAAAGTAAAAACTAGGAACCCAGTCGGATTCCTAGTTTTTAATTGTTTACAATATCTGCATATCCTGATTTAAGGTCTGCATTTTCTGTTTCTTTGACATAATACACACCACCATTAGTAGTTGGTGAATAAAGAACAAAGGGAGTCCCATCTTTTTTAATGGTGAAGAAATAACGGTGAACAGATACATTTTCCCATCTCTCGTAAACTGAAACAATGGTATACTCAGAACTGCTATTACCATTTGCAGCATAAGTAGCAGCCACAGTCTGGTTATGGTCCGACATCCAACGGATAGGCAAAGAAGAAGCCTCATTGGTGATTTCTTTGTATCCAGGCTGATTCATCTGATTGCCCCAAGAAACCATCAAACTAGCAAGTTGACTAGCTTTGTCATTGGTCCAACGTGGATTTTCAGTATAGGCTTCCTTAGCATGGTTAGCATCAGGTGTGTCAATACTTGCACTGCTAGATTCACTTGTCCTCGTATTTTCGGCCGATGAAGTACTTGGCTTGGCACTAGCCTTATCTGTCGATGAGAATATCGAGCTAGCCACTGTGGCAGATGACTTGATCTGTTTGACGTTCTTCATTGAACTAGAGACTAGAGTCAAGCCAATGCCAACTACGATTGCTACTAGAGCCCCCAGAAGAATATAGATATAATTATAATTTTTCGAGATTCCAATAAGGCCAGACTGATAAGCTAATTGTAGTTCATCAGGTTTCGGTTTCCGCCCTTGAACTTGCTCAAAACGACTTATCCATTCTGCTTCTGACAGCTTTCGCATAATTTTCCTCTTCTCTTTATCAATTATCTTCCATCCTATCATAGAACAGTGATGATGACAATAGTAGAGAGAACTTGAGGTTTACCTTCAACCTATTATCCTTTATTTTCAAAATAACGACGAACAATCGGCGCCACTTCTTCACCATAAAGTTTAATAGCCTTTAGAACATCTTCATGTGGCATAGAACCAATTGGGAGATGAAGCATGAAGCGATCTAGCTGTAAATCCTCAATAATACGAATGATTTTTTGAGCAACGTGAGCAGGGTCCCCAACGAACATGGCTCCGTTTGGTCCAACACTAGCATAGTACTGCTCTTTAGTCATTTCAGACCAGTGTGGGCGATCCTTAGCAATGTTATCCACTGTTTGTTTTGTTGGATAAAAATAATTCTCTATCGCTTGGAAATTATTTTCTTCAATCCAACCCCAAGAATGAGCAGCCACCTTAAGTTGTTCATCCGAATAACCATTTCGAGCACCGATTTCCTTATAAACCTCAACTAATTTAGCAAAAGCTTTTGGATTTCCACCAATAGTGGCGTAGGCAATTGGCAGCCCTTTTTCCGCAATTTGGATGGTTGACTCAATATGACCACCTGTCGCCACCCATACCGGAAAGTCTTCTTGGACTGCTCGC
>ENA-OQHZ01001189-OQHZ01001189.1-human-gut-metagenome-genome-assembly--contig:-NODE-1189-length-8528-cov-3.268134_pt1 | contig 8528 bp, 9 predicted proteins | sample MGYA00242642_ERZ504734 | MGnify/ENA primary metagenome ERZ504734 (study PRJEB26092, sample SAMD00036210) | human gut metagenome | host: Homo sapiens | study: EMG produced TPA metagenomics assembly of the...
CGATTGGATCATGAAGATATCCGATTTCTTTTAATCCCTGGATCATCTCATCCATTTTTTGATCAAACCGTTTTCTTTCTTTCCCAACCGGATAGACATAAATTGTTTTTCCTTGATGCTCCGCTTTTCCAATATCAGCATGACCAACTAAGTAATCATTTCTTCCAGAAAGCTTGTTTTTTACATAACAGGCAAACGCTCTTGCAAATAGCTCCTCATTACTTGTCCAATAACCATGACCAGATGCATTAAACATTTCACCAAAAGTACTGGAATCTGAATAATACTTTGTGATTCCATGATTTTCATTCAGACACAAAGCATGAATAACAGAACGAAAGCATTCTGGGATTTTTGGATCAATCAGAGCCATAGATGCAAGTTTTCCAAATCTATGAATTTCAGACATTTTTCCGATATAATCATCCAATGCGTGTCCCCATTCATGAGCAAGCGATCCTGCTCCTTTCATTTTAGTGAGATTGATCACTTCTCTTTCAGGTTCATAATGAGCTAATGCTCCACTGCGACCCCTTGCTCCAAATGCGATTGCAAGTGCTCCTGTTTCTAAACCGATCAATCCAATATCTCTTCTTGAAATATTTAAAGCGTCAGCCATATCACAAAAGGCATCAAATGCCATATTCAGATTGACCTGGCGATCGTGATCATTGGTCCAGTTTCCAAATTCTCCGCCACGGATTCCAAAGCATTTCATAAAATCATCTCCTGTCACATTGTGACCATGACGATGATCTTTCCCCTCTCTTTTTAAATGAGTCAGTTGAGGTGGAATCCATTTTCCTTTTTTCTGTTTTCGTGGATTAGATTTTTTTGGTTTTTTTGCTTCAGATTCAACTCTTAATTTTACTAATCGATCGATTATATCTTCCAAAATCTCTTTGTATTTATCAAATGCAATCACTGAATGAGATTGTTTATTCAATAATACATATTGGTCGATTGAAACACCTGATAAATCCATATCCTTCAAGGAATAAAAAAATTTTGAATATCCTTTTCGAATGACTAAATATGTTTCTTTCAAATCAGCTTTTTCAATTCTACAATTTATTCCATCCATGTATTGGATTTCATAATCGTGTCGATAGAATTCTTCTTTGGTCCAACCAAATCCCTTCTTGTCCATTTCCTCTTTTAAACGGGAAAAAGAGTTATTGCTTTTATTATGCAACTTTAACAATTTACGACCATTGATCACCCCATGGAATTCATCGTTTAATTCATAATATACTCCATGGGAATGATGAAATATCTTTCCATACAGCATATCTTCATTTAATTTTGCAGCTTCGACAGCATTTACAGCGCCTAAGATATAATCACGAAAAGAAGTAACTCCTTTGATATATTTCTCAATTGCTGCTTCATCCGATCCAATATATTTCAGATCAGGATAAATACAGGAATGAATCTGTTTCAGCCAATATACGTAAATTCTTGGCTGTGTCTTTAAAAGAGATTTCTCATCGATTTTTTTCCAGATATTATCTCTTTTAATGTATTTTACTTTTTCTCCTGATGTCATTTTAAGAATATCATCTAAGATCAGTCCTCTTAATGCCCATACATCTTTTCTTGCGCCTCCGATTTTTTCTCCGAAATCTTTGATCTCTTTCATTATCATTTTCTCCTTTCTCTCTATTCGTCATGTTCTACATGGTAAATATGAAAGATGGGAAAATTAATAAAAAAAAGAACAGCGAAAAAGTTGCTGTTCTAATTGACATGTTGCAACAAATGATGCAACAATTGTGTTTATATTATTTCAGATGCTTATCAATTGCATTAACAGATGCAGATTGGTCTTCCATATAAAAATGTACGGGATCATGTGTATTCATTCGTTGTCGAAACTTAATTTCAAAATATTTTACATTATGACTCTCCAAAAATTTAAGGTTCCCTGCTCGAATTGAACACATGTGTTTACGTATCTCTTTGTCTGGATATAATTGTTCGAATGCTTTATAAAAATATTCTTGAAAATATAAAATAGAATAAGGATGATTTAATTCGTTGACAAACAAAAATTCTATTTTCGTATTTTCCATTCGCTTTGTTAAAATGGATAAAGATTTTTGATCTAGCTTCACATTAATGGGAGTCTTAAATTTTATAGAGTTTCCATAAATTCGACCGCTGACAATATTGTTATTTTCATCTTTTACAAGAGTTATATTTTCTTTTTTTAGATTTAGAATATCTTTTTCATGTAATCCTGTACGAAATGCGATTTCGAAAAAATCGATGAAATCTTTTGGAAAATTCATTCTTCGAATTGCATCAAATTCTTCTACGGTAACATACCATTCGTCAGTAAGATACCATGGTTTCTCCTGATTCAATGAATACATAATTATTCTCCTTTATTTTAGATATTTGTTAATTGCATTAACAGATGCTGATTGTTCTGCCATATAGGTATATGTAGGTCCATATATCGTTAAGCATTGTCGAAATTCGATTTCAGAATGATTAACATTGTACATTTCCAAGAATTTACGATTTCCTGAACGTATCGCATGAATGCTTTTATGAAACTTCACATCTGGATATAATTGATCAAATGCTTTTCGGAAATATTTTTTAAAGTATTCAATTGTATAAGAATCTCCAGATCTGTTAAAAAACAAGAAATCTGATTTTGTATTCTCCAAACGATTTTTCAAAATGGATAATGATATTTGATCCAATTTAATATTGATCGGAGTCTGTGATTTTGTCTTTAAAGCAGTTCCATGAATCCGTCCAGTCGAATTTCCATTATCATCTTTTTTGAGTTTAACATTCTCTTTCTTTAAATTCAAAATATCGGCAGCTCTTAATCCGGTTCTGAATCCAATCTCCAAGAAATCCAAAAAGTCTTTTGGAAAATCCATTCTTCGGATTGTATTAAACTCTTCGACCGTTAGATAGTTTTTATCATTTTCTGGATCTGTTTTAGTATTTTTTTTAATCATAATTGGCACTCCTTTCATATCTTTGATTTTTCAAAATTTTTCACTTCAAAAACTTGTTAATTACATAAAGTGAATTCGATTGATCTTCTACATATAAATCATTATCATAAGCACTACGAAAACATTGACGATACTCTATCTCTGCAACTGAAACATTATGCATATATAAAAAATCACGATTCCCTCTACGGATTGAAGTAATATCTTTGTGGATTAGTAAATCAGGATACATGCTTTTATGAGCTTCTTCATAATATTTTCCAAAATAACCAGGTTTATAAATATTTCCGAATTTATCGACAAACAAATTATTGACTTCAGCATTCTTTAGACGACGTTTTAAGATGTCCAAGGATATTTTATCTAATGCAACATCCATTGAGAGATTTGTTTTTTGTGCATTTCCAATAATTCTTTCTTTTTTTAGATTAATATTTTCCTTTTTTAAATTCAAGATATCGTTTAATCTTAATCCTGTTCGAAACCCGATCTCTAAGAAATCAAGAAAATCCTGCGGAAGATCCATTTTTCGGATCAGATGAAATTCTTCTACTGTAAGATATTCATCTGGATTTAAAAATAAATGCTCTCTCATAGCTAATTCTCCTTTTTATTTTCACGCTTTTTTTCCTCATTATAATGTTTCCAAAATTCTTTATCAAGATTCTCCATGTTTTGATCATAGATTTCTGGCAAAAAGATTTCTTTTCCACATTCATTACAGACTCCAAATACTTCTTTCCATGCAAATTGAATACCTTTGATATTTTCTTCTGCCATCCGATCATGAAGCTGGTAAGAAGTTCGTTTTCTACAATGTGGACAAAGTAGCTCCGGATATTTTTGCTTGTATACTGTATATGACATGTTTTTTTCCTCCTTTTAATTTTTCTGTTCTACAACTCTTCCGTTCATATACTTACACGGTCTTAGATGTTCTCCAAGATATTCAGTCATATGTCCATCGTCTCCATGTGCCTTGTCATTCCAATATACAGCTTTTGTTACGCTGTCGTAGACAAGTCGGTCATTAATCCTTATCAATTTTGCTTGTCGTTCTACACCATTTGCATCAATATAATATTGAGGGGTAACATCTTGTTTAACTAATGCAAAGACTGCAAAACCAACCATTATGATTGCTATTAGTGAGGCTCCACCAGCCATTCAAAGAATGACAAGTGGCTTCCAATGGTGGTATGGCGATCGTCACTTCGTTCTCCTCACTTTGTGCGATCCTTTTTGATAGAGTTTATCCTCTATCGCAGCACAAGTCGCTGCATCCCTGAACCGATCTGAGAACGCCTGTCTCTTTAAGAAAAGAAGTCATTTGCCGTCAGAAAGGAGATCTTTTGATCCGGTCACAGACAGTCCCTGTGTTCCAGTCATCCTGCAATGCATCCGGGATAGGACATCAGTTTTCTCTGAGGGACTCCGGCTCACGCCCGGTACAGGATGACTCCATATATGAATCTGTAAGTTTATCAGTTTCTATGTAAAACAGGATCCATGTATAAAAGGAGGTCCTGTGTGGTGACTTTGTTGATGAGTTTCGTTAAGGATCCCCATTGCTGCGGGATCAGGGCGCGGACTTTTTTATTCGTCAGGTAAGGTTTTAGATAGGATGGGATCGATTCTTTATATCCCTGTCCTCTTCTTGCGATACAGAGAGCTGCGGCTTCATGAACAGTGAGTCCGTACCTCCTCAGATATCGCATCTTTCCAACTTTTGAGGTATACGCTGGATGGACAAATTTGACGCCGATGTGATGCTTAACTGCTTTTGAGATCAGAAGTTCCAGGATACAGGCACTGGCAAACATGCTGATATGCCGGTGTCTCTTTCGATGCTTGTCGTAAAACTTCTTTCTCTGGATACTTTTAATGTTTTCTGCTGTGATCGGTTTATGTTGTTGATCTGCATATTGAAAGACCTTCTCGATGACTTCCGAGATCTGATATTTGATCTGACCACTCGTCTTTCCCTTCATGTCATAATGGAAAACTTTATGATGCAGGAGATTTCCACTCTGGTCCGTCTCTGTCATCGCGATATGATCATAATTGATGTCGATACCGATGGTTCCATCTCCATAGTAGTTATTCATATTTTCTTCCTCTTCTGTCAGGATACAGCGGATCTGCCAGGCATTTCCACAATCTACGATCTCCCATGCGATCGCGCCCTTTCGTTCCTTTAACCAAGATTCGATCCATGTCTGTCCGTAAGGGAATGTGACATTTGGAAAACAGATTCTGTTTCCATCCCAATCTGTCATACTCCGATACTCTAATGTTTTTGTCTCAGTGTCATATCGGAAAACCCAGTTTCCATACTTGCAGTCCTTTCTTCCAGAGATCATCATCCTTCGATTCCTCCGTTTATCCAATACACGGTGTCGTTCCGGAATCGTCCGGTTCTTTGTCAGTTTCTTTCCACCAAACCGTACTTTGAGAGGATAATCTTTCAGTCTCTGCTGTTTGATCTCTAATCGTTTCATCTTATGTTCCATGTTGGCGATCTGCGTTTTTATTTGTCGAAGCTTTCGATCCAGCCATTGATGTTCGAACAGATATCGTGTTTCATAAGTCCAGACCTTTTGAAAGAACTGTATCGTCACACTGCCGTCTTTCTCATATTGGATGTTCGCAGAGCCTTTCACTGCTTTCTTCGGGTCTTTCGTATGTTTGATGATCGATTCCTTGATCTTTAACAGCTTTTTTCGATAGTTTTTCTTTTTTCGCAGGGTTTTTCGGATCGCCTTGATATCTTCTTTGGCATCCTCAATATATAACTTTGCAAGTTCCTGTCCGGATTTGATCATCCCTGCGGCTGTCATTCTTGCGGAATTCGCAAAGTAGTCATTGCACGCAAACACTTCCTTTAACTTCAGCTGATGAGATAACTCTTTCCCGTCCTCTTTCAAGAACTTTCGTCCCTGCCTCTGCCATAGGAAAGAAGTACGTTTCATGGAATTGAACGCAAAGAGATCCTGTAAGATCCGTTCATTTTCTTCTGGCCGCAGATCCGTCTTTTTGATATATCTTGATGCGAGACATTTCTTCATCTCCGTACTCCTTTCTGATCTTTCTACTATAAGTATGAGATATTTGAGAGAAAAACTTTTTCATATATAAGATTCTTATTTTTAAAAAGAAAACGGGCGAGAATCCCCGCCCTGGCATTCATCCACCAGCCATTCCTAGTTTCTAGGAATGACAACTGGTCTTCTGCCTATGTACATGATAATATCTTTATATAAAAAACTGCAGCTGCAGAATCCAAACCAACAACGGACAATTCTTTTGTCGCCATAGGACGCTTTGTACCCTCTAACTGATCTGCCACCTATTGGTGTGCAGATCAGTTAGCAAATCAATGAATTCCTCTTTTGTTGTTATGAAATCACATTTCGAATGGATAAGCTTTTTTGCATCCTTAATCCATTCCTTGTATTCTTCTGATTCTTTGAACCGAAACCATTCATTAAATGATTTTTCGTTTGTTGGATAGCCTTTTACATTTGACATACTTAATGTTTTGATCAATTCTTTTGTTTGATCTTCCTCATTTTTAATATGAATCGTTTCATCAGAAATGACAAATTTCGGAAAAACATTGTTTATATCAAAGAGTTCCACACAAAATCCATGCTTACATGGAACATAATCTGGACCGATTGCCTTTCTCCAATCTATGCATCGTCTATTCCATTCTTCCTCAGAAATCGCATCTGGTTTCTCACATTGATTTTGATAATGATAGTCATCGAAATGTCCTGTATTTTCCAAATAGTTTTGGATATCCTTACTTCCAAAAAACATGACAAGAATTTTATCCTGCAATGGAAAGATCTGAATGATCTCCCTTTTTCTCTGATTTTGAAGATTTCGTCCAAAAGCCATATCAGAGATATTCCAATACAGACTATCCCATCTATCTACATCCACCAATTTCCATGTCTCATGCATTTCTTTGGAATTTTTCGTTTCCTTTATCATGTCCTGCACAACCTGAGAACCATGAAGCTTTTTGAAGTTGTAGTAGTACAAAGTCTTATTAGCTACCCAGTCGAGAGCCATTTGTTCACTAATCTTTGTCACTTCCTTCCGAAGATTATCACAAAATTCATTTAACGAAATGAGATCGTAATCTCCTTTTAATCTATATGCATTATATATTTTCATACTCATAGTTTTTCCCTTCTGCTACAAAATTAAGATTGCTTTCAATACAAATATGAGAGATTCTTCAAAAAGAAAAAATCACATATAAAAAAAGAGAGCATGACGCTCTCTTAAACTTCTCCAGTAATTTTTCGTACATAGTTTACATATCTTGTGCTATATAATTGTTTTTTCCCATTTCGAATGATAGCATTCCATTCTTCTAAATCATCATGAAATTTTTGATAAAATCCACAATTTGCATGACAAGTACTTGAATGAAACTCACATTTGTAACATGGGGACATTGGCTTTCTCATAAATTCTCTCCCTTTGTAACCTCTTCTAATGCAGAAAATACCCAGTGATAAACTTCTGAATGTTCAGCGATAATTTTTAATGCTGTCTCACGATCTAATGCCTTTCGATAAACACGGTCACTTGTTAATGCATCATACATATCTGCTGCGATCAAGATTGGATAATATTTTTTTGCAAAGTTTCCGATCTGATCATCCTTTAATTTGCGATATTTATTCATTCCGTGATGTAATAAAACTAACTCTTTAACTTCTTCTGTTCCATAATTTAATTCTTTGCAAGCTTCATATCCATAGTAAGCATGCATATCAATAACTTCACGCTCTAATCGAGTTAAAGGTCTTGGGGCGTCTAATATGTTGTCAGGAATATAAAACTTTCCAATATCATGGATTTGTGCTGCTGCAAGTATAGTTTTCTGATCAATCCCCAATATGTTCAATTGTTTTGTGAGTAGTTCTACATAGTGTGTTACACGATTGCAATGTTTTCTAGTTTCTTCTGTAAAATAATTTTCAATCTTATCATATCTAGCTTCTTTCATCATGTTTTCTCCCTTCGCAGAAATATTTCTGCTATGAATATCGAAGAAATTTAATTTCTCCTATCGTCAACTGTCTACAAAGCAAATATGAGTGTTAGAAGTTTTAATAACTACAAAAAGACCCAACGATATGCTGAGTCTTTTTACTGAAAATTAATGTAAATTTTTTAAGATAATATCTAATGGGGTACTTGGTGGCATGACCAACATATGACTGGCATATTTCATCATCTGTTCAAATTCTTTTTCATTCATTTCTAAAATGTTATTATAAATATTATCAATATTATCTGGAATATATATCGGTAAATTTTTTAAAAATGCATATATAAGAGCTATGGCAGGTGGATTCCTTGTCATTGGAATGACATTACTGATAGGTACATATGATTATAATGGAGCAGGAACAGAAATGATTGCCAAAGCGATTGAAGGAAGTGTTCCCGCCTATGCTTTTCTTTTAAAAATGTTATTAACTGCCCTGACCCTTGCAGCAGGATATAAAGGCGGCG